>RHMF01001045.1_pt1 | contig 12538 bp, 4 predicted proteins | sample 5365151 | NCBI WGS metagenome assembly RHMF01 (sample SAMN10266501, study PRJNA497801) | feces metagenome | isolation source: feces | host: Bos taurus | place: China: Prairie of Fairy Mountain | collected 2017-08-14 | reverse complement strand
GTTGTCTGGGAGGGGTGCTTGGGGTTGTTTATTGGTTGAAAAGTGTTGATAATAAATACAATGTGAAATATTGTTGTCTTGCGATTGCTGTCGGTGGTATTTATTATTAAAAAAAATCTATATCAAAATAGTTAGTTAATAAATCAAAAAAGTCATTGTCTTGACGCTGAAAAAACTTAACTTTGTTCACCTTATGGGCATGTTATGCCCCTATGTGAAGCGGATTATTTCAAATTTATATCTCTGCCGAATCATTTTTAGCCTCCTTTGGGGCGAGAGATAATAACGGCTGATTTTATAAATTGAAAGTTGAAGCCTACGAAGTGTAAGGAGAAAAACGGTTAGTTGAGTGTTATAAGTTGCCGCGTGGCAAGACAACCGAAAACAGTGTGCTAACTACAAAATAAAATAACTAACAAAATTAATTAATTAAAACTTTTCATTATGAGGAAAACACTCTACTATGGATTGTCTTTGCTGTTCTGTGGAATGTTGCTGTCAAATGCAATGCCTGCAATGGCCGCAGACGCAGAGGTAGGTGTACCTATGGAGGAGACCTCTCAGCAAGGTAAGCGTTCGGTAACCGGACAGGTCCTTGATGATAAGGGTTATCCATTGCCAGGAGCAACGGTTTTGATTAAGGGACGCCCTAACGGAGCTATTACCGATGCAGACGGTAAGTTCTCGCTGGAGGTTTCTGACCGTGATGTTCTGGAAGTGAGCTATCTTGGTTTTATTGACCAGGACGTTGAGGTTAGGGGTAAGAGCAACATCGTTGTCAATATGCAGCCCCTCGCCGAGATGGAAGAGATTGTCGTAACAGGTTTCGTTGAGCAGAAGAAGGAGTCTATCGTGGCCTCTATCGAGACTATCAGCCCGAAGGACCTGCGTGTTCCGTCAAGTAACCTTACTACAGCGTTGGCAGGTCGTGTTGCCGGTTTGATCTCATATCAGCGAAGTGGTGAGCCCGGTAAGGATAATGCCGAGTTCTTCATCCGCGGTGTGACCACCTTCGGTTATGCACAGTCGCCGATGATTTTGTTGGACGGTTTCGAGGTCTCTGCTAACGAGCTGGCACAGGTTGACCCCGACAACATCGAGAACTTCTCAATCATGAAGGATGCAACAGCTGCTGCTCTTTATGGTTCGAAGGGTGCGAATGGTGTTATCTCGGTTACAACCAAGATGGGTCGTGAGGGTAAGTTGGCGATTTCGTTCCGCCACGAGTCTCGTTTCTCAATGCCTACAATGTTGCCCGAGACAGTCGATGGTGTGACTTATATGAAACTCTATAACGAGGCGTTGTATAACGATAACCCGTTGTCACCTCCTCGTTACTCATCAGACAAGATTGCCGGTACAATAGCAGGTGTAAACTCTATGATTTACCCCAATATCAACTGGTATGACGCTATGTTCGAGAACTTTACCTACAACTCTCACTACGCAATCAATGCAAGTGGTGGTGGTAAGGTGGCTCGCTACTATATGGCTCTTGCGTGGGACCGTGATACAGGTATCCTGAAGGATAACGACTTGAATAACTTCCGCAACAACATCGATATTAATCGTTATAACATCCTTGCGAAGATTAATGTAAACCTGACGCGTACAACTCGCTTCGACATTAACCTTAACTCAATCTTCCAGGATTATAACGGTCCGTTGCACGAGGCGACAAGCATCTTTAACTCGGTGATGAGTGGTAACCCCGTTGAGTTCCCGATGGTTTGGCAGCCCGATGAGGAGCATCAGTTTGTTCGTCACGTGTTGTTCGGTCGAGACTCTGATAATGCAATGGCTAACCCCTATGCCGAGATGGTACGCGGTTTCCGTGATGGCTTTGCAAGTAACATCATCACGCAGGCTACTTTGGAGCAGGACTTTGGTTTCCTGACTCAGGGCTTGTTGTTCCGTGCGAAGGCATCTATTGGTGCGGAGGCTTCAAATATGACCAGCCGTTCATATAGCCCATACTACTATACTTTGGGTGAGTATGATGTTGTAAACGACGCTTATACCTTGGTGAACATTCAGGAGGGTAGCGAGGCGTTGGGTGCTCCTGCAAACTCAAACTCTACACACTACCGTTCATACTACGAGTTGGGCTTGCATTATAACCGTACATTCGCTGATGCTCACGATGTTACCGCACAGTTCATCTATACAATGGATGAGGATCGTAACACAAGTGGTTCGACAATCGAGGAGTCATTGCCTTTCCGTAATCAGGGTCTTCGCGGTCGTCTGACTTATGGCTATAAGGGTCGTTATATGGTCGAGGCCTCTTTGACATATAACGGTTCGGAGAAGTTCCACAAGAGCCATCGTTGGGGTCTCTTCCCCGCTATTGCTGTGGGTTATATGATTTCAAATGAGAAGTTCTGGCAGGATGGCGGTATCAACCGCGTTATCCCGAAGTTGAAGTTTAAGTATTCGTGGGGTCGTGTAGGTAACGATAATATCGGTGCTGATCGTTTCTTGTTCCTTTCACACATCGGTCACGGTGGCCCGGGTTATATCTTCGGTCAGAACTTCAATAATGGCTATGGCGGTTTCACTATCGGCCGTGATGCCAACAACGACATTCAGTGGGAGATTGCCGAGAAGCAGAATATCGGTATTGAGATGAACATCGCCAATATTGCCGACATTCAGGTTGAGTACTTCCACGAGTATCGTTCACATATCTATATGAAGCGTGAGAACCTGCCACCTTCAATGGGTCTTACCGCCGATGTCTATGGTAACCTCGGTGAGGTAGAGTCTGGTGGTATTGATGGTTCTATCGACATCAAGAAGGGCTGGTCAAATGGTCTTTTCTTGCAGGGTCGTTTCAACTTTACCTATGCAGGTGCCGAGATTCGTGTGGCTCCCGAGCCTAACTACAACTATCCTTGGCGTTCACGCGTGGGACACCCCGTAAATCAGACTTGGGGTTATTTTGCAGAACGTCTGTTCATCGACCAGTCGGATATCGACAACTCACCTTCTCAGACTTGGGGTGTGTTGCGTCCCGGTGATATCAAGTATAAGGATATCAATGACGATGGTGTAATTACAGCAGACGATATGGTACCTATGGGTTATCCTACATCGCCTGAAATCAACTATGGTGTCGGTCTTTCAATCGGCTACAAGGGATTCGATATTTCGGCGTTTGCACAGGGTCAGGATTTGGTATCGTTCTACATCGACCGAGCAGGTGTGTCGCCATTCATTGGCCGTCGTAACACCTTGTCTATCGTGGCAGAGGACCACTGGAGTGTAGATAATCCCGTATCGGAGACTTTCTGGCCTCGTTTGTCAACAACAACCAACGAGAATAACCTTCAGCAGTCAAGCTGGTGGTTGCGTAACGGACGTATCTTCCGTTTGAAGACTTTGGAGGTTGGTTATACCTTCCCCGAGAAGTGGTTGAAGAAGACGAAGGCTATTCAGAGTGCTCGTGTATATTTCTCAAGTTCTAACCTCTTCAAGATTGATGACTTCGAGGAGTGGGATATCGAGATGGGTAGCAACGGTTTGGGTTACCCCTTGCAGCGAGTATTCAGTGTTGGTGTTCATATGACATTCTAAACGATACGCTTATATGAAAAAGATTTTTAGTACAATTATATTATCAGTAGCAGCTCTCTTTGCTACGGGCTGCCACTACTTGGACATCGTCCCCGACAACGTGACAAAGTTGGAGGACCTGTTCGAGACCAAAGAGAAGGCATATAGTGCTTTGGTGGATTGCTACTCATATCTGCCAAACAACTTCCACGTACACTCTGGTATGCAGATGCTGGGCGATGAGTTCGTTGAGCGTATGGATGCGAGTGTGCAGAATACTAAGACTTACTGCTCTGGTAACAAGATTATGCGTGGCTGGAACAACACACAGCAGCCATTGCTTGCTTACTGGAATGGTGAGATGAATGGTATGGACTACTATGAGGCGTTGCGTATGTGTAACATCGTGCTGGAGTATCTTGCATCAGGCGAGCCTATTATCGGCTTGGAGGATGAGGAGAGAACAAACTGGATTGCACAGATCAAGGTGTTGAAGGCATATTATCACTACTTCCTCATCCGCCTTTATGGTCCTATCATCATCAACGACAAGAACGTAAATGCAAGTGATGCATTGGATGTAGTACGTCGTAAGCGTCAGCCCGTTGAGGAGTGTTTCCAGTATGTTCTGGGACTTCTTGACGAGGTGCTTTACAAGGAGGATGGTACCGACCGTAATATCTTGCAGTCATCGACCTCTTCGTTGTGGTTGGGTCAGATTACATCTGTTATCGCCAAGGCTATTAAGGCCAAGGTATTGGTAACACGTGCCAGCCCGTTATTCAATGGTAACTCGGAGTTCTATCACGACTTCGTAGATCAGGATGGCGTACATTTCTTCCCACAGGAGTATGACGCAGAGAAGTGGAACGAGGCTTATAAGGCTGTCGATGAGGCTATCAAGGCTGCTGAGGCAAAGGGCCACAGCCTGTTCTACTTCACAAGCGAGGCTGATGTGCCTTCGTTTGATGCAGATTATTGGAATGGTGGTTCTGATATTATCAAGTCTTGCTATAACTTGCGTTATGCAATCAACGAGCCTTGGAATAAGGAGCTTATCTGGGGTAATACCCGTGCAAATACTGGTGAGAACTTGCGTGTTCATAACGCTTGTATGATTCGTTATGACTACGAGAGAGTGGATAACAGTTATAGCCACCAGTGGTTGGGTACTTCTCTCAACATTACAGAGAGATTCTACACACAGAACGGTGTGCCTATGGAGTACGACCAGACCTACTACGACAAGACAAAGTGGTATGATGTTGTAACCATTCCGACTGATACTTATCACGCAGGTTATATGCAGGGTAATGCCAAGACAGCCCGTATGCACCTCAAACGCGAGCCTCGTTTCTATGCTTGGCTGGCTGTTGACCGTTGCATCTGGCGTACTTGGGAGGAGGCCGTTGAGTTGAAGCTGCGTAACGGAGAGGATCCGGGTGGTCGTAGCGAGAAGGCTCGTGAGGATGACTTCTTCTGGACAGGTGTTGCTATCAAGAAGTATGTACACCCCGAGTCTTGTGGTGTCGTAGCAAACCGTACCGTACACTTCCCATATCCTATGATTCGTCTGGCAGACCTCTATCTGTTGCGTGCCGAGTGCTTGAACGAGTACCTTGGTGCTCCTACACAGGAGGTTTGGGATGATGTGAATAAGGTTCGCCGTCGTGCCGGTATCCCCGATGTGGAGAAGGTATGGGGTGATGCAACTATTGTTGGTAGCCGTTCAGGCTGGCATACAAGCAAGGCTGGTATGCGTGAGATTATTCAGACCGAGCGTCTGATTGAGCTCTGCTTCGAGGGACAGTCATACTATGATATCCTTCGTTGGAAGCGTGCTGACGAGTTCTATACAAAGCCTGTTACAGGATGGAACTCATTGGGTACCAGCGATAAGACCTTCTATATGGTTACTACTTGGCAGACCCGCACTTGGAACACACCTCGTGACTACCTTATGCCAATACCAAATGAGGAGATGTTGAAGAACCCGAATATGATTCAGAATCCGTTGTGGATTTAGTTCGGATACCTTATATGTGATATAGTAATCTGAAATAAAATTATGAATATGAAACGTTATATAACATTATTCCTGGCAGTGGTACTCGCTGCCGGAATAATCGGTTGTACAAAGACGGAGACTCCCGGTGCTCGCGAGACAGTTTCTCCCGGACCGGTGTCAAATGTTAAGTATGAGGCTGACTATGGTGGCGGTGTTCTCACATATACCATCCCCAGTGATGCAGACTTCCTCTATGTGCGTGCAGAGTACACAATTGATAATGGTATGACCATTTCGCGTACAAGTTCTCGCTATAACAAGAACTTGGAGCTTACAGGTATGAACGAAGGTCCTTATTTGGTTAAGCTCTATGCTGTCGATGTGAATGGTAATGAGTCGGAGCCTGTTGAGATTGAGGTTGATCCTCTGGGAGCAACCGTAGGTCCTATCAGCGAGACCCTCTCTATCACTCCCGGATTCGGACTCTTCTATATCAATGTTGAGAACGAGTTTGGTACTATCGTCGATGTGTGTGTAGATTTGTGGGTTGACAACAAACTTGTTGCTACACAGACTTATACCACTGCGGCAGAGGCTGACCGTATGAAGATTGATAATCTGGAGCGCGACACCAAATATACTCTCGATGTCAAGGTTCGTGATAACCGCTATGCTTACGAGTCTGGAACTACCGAGTTCGGCAACTATCAGGTTTTGGCCGACGATACTCTCGATATGAAGCCTTTGCGTGTTATCGAGGATCCAGAGTTGTATGGCCCCGAGAACTGGGATTATACATTGACCGTTCCGACACAAAATCTCAACAATGTTAAGGGAGCTCCCAAGACACAGATTAAGATTAGCGGAAAGACTGTTCAGAGTAAGAACTATTACACTTTCGATAAGTTCCGTAATGCTGCTTATAAGCACAATGAGGGTGGTGTTTACCTCTTCTGGGATGGTCGTTCTGATACTCACTTTGAGAGTGGTGACTACGATGTGGGTCAGGGTCCTGATTGGCCTTGGTGCTACTTTATCGATATGGGCCGTCAGGTTCAGCTCAGCCGTTTCCGCATCTGGCAGGTAGGTGGTTCACACTTTGGTGCGAACTCTGGTGGTTGCAAGACATTTGAGTTCTGGGGTAGCAATGACCCGAATCCGGGGGATGGATTGCTTTCAGAGTTGATTTCAGACCCCGAATCGACATCAAACGGATGGGTACTTATCGGAAGATATACATTCCGCGTTCCTTCAAACGATATCGATATGCAGAAGGAGTTTGAGGAGGGTACTGAGTTCTTGATTGACGAGGATAACCCGAAGTTCTCTCGTACGTTCCGCTATTGGCGTTTTGTAGGTGTGTCAGACTGGCCAGCCGCAGCAGGAGGTCGATACTGGGCATCTGGGCGTCTGGCAGAGATTGCACTGATGGGTAAAGAGGTTGAAGAGTAAATAGTAACCCGACTAATAAATATATAACTATGAAACAGTTGAAATATATAATACCGGCCATATTGCTCTTCGTGGGATTAGCCTCTTGCGAGAATATGGACTGGTTGCATAAGAAGTATTGGCAGGATCCGTCAATCACCTCTGCCAAGATTCCGGAGTTTAAGGTTTATTCTGGTTTTGAGAGAGTTATGATTGATTGGTATCACCCCATTGACCCTATCTCAAAGAAAGTACGCGTTGAGTATGGCTTGGGTAAGGATTTGGAGAGTGTTACACTCAGCGAAGAGGATGTGTTTAACTCTATCGTTGATACGGTATCTTACTTTGTGGACCTTAACACAGAGATGGAGTATCTTCACTGTCAGTACATGATAGAGAATCTTGATAAGTATAACACTTACAACTTCACTATCTGTACGTTGGATCACAACGACTATCCTTCGTTGAAGAATCAGGCCTCTGCCGAGGTCTTCTCGGAGACTATGCTCGGTGCTGATTTCGGCAATGTCGATCGTCCGTTGTTCTCTGTTTATGATAACGCGAAGACTGATGCCAAGCTGAAAGGCCACCGTGTGGTTGCCAAGTCTTTGTCAGGTATCATCAACTTCTTTGTTCGTATCGACTGGGTTGCCAAGGATGCCAAAGGCAACGAGGTAGCAAGTGGCTACTATGACCGTCGTGAGGAGCCTGTCAAGGAGGATTTGGAGATGTCAGACTATGAGTTGGATTTGAGTATGTCGCAATCAACCTGTATGGAGGTTTCAGACTCTTGGGTTGAGACAGAGGGCTTTAATAACAACGATAAATACACCTTCGAATATACCTACCACTTCTTCCCTTGTGTATATAAGGATAAGTTGGCAAATGGTTTCTACTATGATAAGATTTGTATTGATGTATTGAAGTTCACCGACACACAGAGTGTAAAAGTTGAGGAGCTTGGCTGGCAGGTTGAGAACTCTGATTCTCACTCTATCTCGAAGGACTACTGGCAGTTTATCGAGCCTCCAAAGGAGGATCCCGATGTTCCTTTTGCACTCTTCGGTATCTATTGGGATGGTTTGGAAGGCGTCATCAACGAGAAGCGTTTGAATGATGACTATCCGAAGGAGGAGTATCCTCACCTCTACGAGAAGGACTTTATGCCTGCATCATACTATATGCATCCCGATCCTACCAAGTGGCAGACATACTACTACGAACGTATGTGGGATGAGGCAATGCCAACAGACCCCGATACTGGTCGTGAAACCTATATGGATTCATACTGGCGTGCTGCCGAGGCGGAGTATCCTTACTCACTGTTCTTTGACCTCGGTATGGATGTGATGCTCAATCGTATCGGTATGTGCTTCGCACGAGAGGGCCTCGACGGTCTGGCCGGCCCCGGTATCTATGAGTTGTGGGTTAGCGATGATGACGATCCCGAGGATGGTATTCTCGAAGGCTGGGAGAAGATTGGCACATATTCTAACATCGAATTGCAGAATGTCGGATACGACGATAAATATATCAACGGTTTGACAATCCGCCTATTCGACGATGCTGAGATGGCGTTGAAGACCAAGCGTTGCCGCTATGTTCGTATCCGCGTAATGAAGGATTATGCTGGCGTAAATACCTCTATTCCTGCTATTTCTGAGTTGTTCCTCTATGGTATCGAGGGCGAGGAGCTTCCACCCGAGGAGGACGAGGAGATTGAAGGCGAAGAGGGTATTATATAGTCTGAATAGCAATGATGGAGTGTGGCTCTGGTGAGCTGCTCTCCATTGTTGCGATTTGTTGTGATTACAGAATTATACAATTTTATATACAACAATTTTTTATTAACTTAATTTTCTACTACTATGAAAAAATTATGGTCATTGATCCTTATGCTTACATTGGCATTGGGATTTTCGGCTTGTAAGGACGATCCAAATGTGGATCCGGATCCAGTTCCTCCTACACCACAGGGTCCTACCGAGTTGCCGGGTTCTGTAACCAATTTGGCTTATGAGCTGAATGGTTATCAGGAGGCTACCTTGACTTGGACAAATCCTGAGGAGGAGTTCGAGCTCACAGGTTTTGTTATTAAGTATCGTGCCGAGGGTGGCGAGAGTGCTGAGATCACTGTTGATCCCGATGATTACGATGCTTGGCCTATCGAGGAGTTTGTTGTCGAGGGTCTCGAGGAGCAGGTTTACAACTTCGAGGTTTTGACAAAGAACGACTACGGTACACAGAAGAATGGTACTGCACTTGACGGTGTTAAGGTTTATACCCTTACAGGTATCGAGATGCCTTCATTCGAGATTATCGAGAAGTCAATCGGTTTCGTTTTGAGTGCATCTAACCTTTCTGGTGCTACCAACGTATATTATGGTATCGATTGGGAGTTGAAGAGCAGCGACGGTACTGTTGTTGCCAGCGGTGAGAATGTTATCGACGAGGAGTTGTTCGCTAACATCGACGCCAAGAACTCTACTCTTACAGGCGTAGATTTGCCTATCGATGGTGCTTTGGATGAGGCTGATAAGTATTCAGTAGCTTACACACTCTATGCTTATCCTGCACTTGGTGGTACTGTAGCTGAGGGCATTTACACCTACGAGAGCATTCTCGATATGGGTGATGAGCCTGCAAGCGTTGAGGGTGCAGCCGAGGGCTTGTCTGCTGAGGCAGAGGTTGAGCCTATGGTTATCCACTTCTGGGGTGGTGATAGCCAGCACGCCAAGTACGAGAAGGTTCTTATGACCTTGCCTTTGATCTATCACAAGACTCCCGATGCTGAAGGTAACTATCCTGTGAAGGCCGTTAAGTATAAGATGTACAGCGGTTCTGCACCTGATAAGATTGAGGTTGAGAAGGAGCTTGCTTGGGATTCAAAGGAGTGGCTTGATCAGACTGTAAACAACAGCGTTGTAACTGCATTGTGTGAAAACTACCGCGATCAGTGGAATGGTACTCTTACCTATCGTCTTGACTGTGCTACTTATCCTGCATACGTTAAGGCTGAGGCTTATGACGAGTTCGATCGTCTTATCGCTATGGGTCAGTACTACACTTATGCTTACTCTGTACAGGCAGCTCACGACGATATTCTTGATCATCAGCCCGTATTTGCGTTGGTTGATAACGCCGATGGTTCTACCTATACATTCACTGCAAAGCACATCTCTGCTGCTCGTGCATATGCTAAGAAGCTCTCTTGGGCTATCAAGAACGGTAGCAATGTTGTTGCCGAGGGTGCTACTGCTGAGGTAGGTGTTGCACAGAATCCTGCATTGGTAAATGCTTCTTGGATTGTTGATGCTACTATGTTTGAGGCTGGCAATGAGTACTCTGTTGAGTACACAATCGACTATATGCCGGTATTGAACTCTGCCGAGATGGGCGAGCCTTCTCCGTTGGATTACGATCCTGCAACAGGTATCTTTACTCCTGCTCTCGATCCCGAGAATCCTACTGGTATGACTCACGATGCTCGTATCTTGCGTGATTATGTATTGGACGAGAATGGTGAGATTAAGTATCGTGTTCAGAATATTGAGGATGCTAACGATAAGACCTATATGCACGTTGCAACTGAGGGTTATACATATCGTTATTTGAACCACTGGAACTACAACCACTGCGATCCTAAGGTTGTGACAATCACTTCACAGGATATGCTTGATGCTCACTCTTCTATGGCTGCTCCTGCTGTTGTAGCTCCCGTGCTTACAGGTGATTTGGCAGAGTACGATATGAAGCTTGTTGCTGATGTTGATGAGGGTACAACTCCTGTCCGTGAGTACTTCCGCAATTATCACAGTGCTGATTGGGCTGGATATGGCGATTGGTCAGGTTTGCGTTCAGTAAATGGTATCTATCAGGGTGCGAAGGTATCTTGGAATCACACAGGTGCTTACAAGATCTCGAAGGTTGTTATCAACGGTGTTGAGGTTACAGCTGATGGCGAGAACAAGTGGACTGTAGATGAGAATTTTGTAGGTTCTTATGTTGTTGATGGTCTTACTACTTCTCCCGCTACTATCAACGTTAAGGTTTACTCTGGTGAGGAGTTGCTCGCAGAGGAGAATGCAGAGGTTGAGGTTTATACATTGCCTGAGGCTGGTGCTGTAACATTCGATGTTAAGTACGATGCCGAGAACGGTGGCTGGAAGCTCAACTCAACTGGTTTCTCTACAAAGCAGTATGGTACTTGGAAGTTTGCGTTCAACGTATATGAGAAGGGTAGCAATACTCCCGTATTCGAGAACGATGTAACAAAGAACAGCAAGGACGAGACTATCACTTATAAGGGTTGGATCTCTCGCGGTTACCTCAATGCAGGTCAGGATATCTCTGTTACCAACAGCGACTACGATGATGGTTGTACTCCTGAGTTCACAGGTGGCAACGCTGACGTATTCTCTGGCTTGAAGTATGGTACTGAGTACGAGATTCGTTATAAGTTGCAGGTATGGCCTATCATTTTCGACGCAGAGAATGCTGGCAATACCGAGACAATCTTCTACTACAAGAAGATTTTGATGAACAGCGACAGCGACGAGGCGTTTGGTACTCGTACTCTTGAGGGTACATACTCATTCACTACCGAGGCTGCTACTGCCGAGATCTCTGTAATTGCTGCTGCTCAGGGCTATCAGGGTGCAAAGCTCTCTTGGAACGAGGTTGCAGGTGCTGCTTACTATAAGGTTGCTTACGGTGCAACAAAGATCGAGAAGAAGATCGAGACTACCGAGTATGTAATCGAGCCTGAGACTTTGAAGGATGCTAACAAGTATCAGTTCTCTGTAACAGCTTACGGTGCTGACGATGTTGCTATTTCATCGGCTACTACCGAGGATGTTGAGATCTTCACAATGTGTAACTACACTGAGCCTGTTATCAACTTCAATGAGGTTGAGGGTGGCTATCAGGTTGTTGCTTCTAACCTTGTTCAGTTGAACTACGCTTACGCTGGTGGTGCTACCGTTACTTTGAAGAAGGACGGCGAGGTTGTTTATGTATTGAAGAACAACACCGGTGACCCAACTATCGCTGCTTGGGCTGGTTACAAGCGTTGGGCTTTGAACGCTATGGACAATCGTAAGGATTGGAAGTGGACTGTAAACGGCACAGAGGAGGCTAATGAGGTTAATACTCACGCTATCGAGGACGGTCACTACACCGTTGAGTGGGAGTGGGATTACGTCATCAATAAGAATGGTAAGTGGTCTAACGCCGAGAGCAACGGTAACTTTACCGTACAGGAGGCAAAAGACGAGACTACCAAGTTCGTTCATTTCGCTGGTGGCCACAGCGATGTTCTCTGGGTATCATCAGGCGTTCCTTACCGTGTTAAGAAGTCTGGTAAGATCGAGGCAACTATCGGTAATGCAAATCCTGTTGCCAAGATGGAGGTTAAGGCTGATGTAGCTGGTTTGTATCAGGGTGCAAAGCTGACTTGGGGTGCTGTTGAGGGTGCTTCTGCTATTCAGATTGCTTACACCGTAGCAGGTGAGGAGCAGTTGGTAGAGGTTGCCGGTGACG
>RHMF01001044.1_pt1 | contig 12543 bp, 9 predicted proteins | sample 5365151 | NCBI WGS metagenome assembly RHMF01 (sample SAMN10266501, study PRJNA497801) | feces metagenome | isolation source: feces | host: Bos taurus | place: China: Prairie of Fairy Mountain | collected 2017-08-14 | reverse complement strand
ACTTACCAATATGCGAGCAATAGACAAATCGGGCGATATGCGAACGCGTGTTACCGTTATCATCGAATTGCCCAAAATGCTTTTGGTTTCTCTTTGAAAAATCTCGCTCATGTCTTGTTGTATAAGGCGAGCTATTGTTTGTTGTCTTGTACTTTCCATAATTGCAAAGGTACTAATAATTATTTATATATAAAAAATAATTTTTCTATTGTTTGATTATCATATTGTTGTAATGTCGTTTTTAGTGCATTGGGGCTTGTATTATAGTGTTGTGAAATATGTTTTTGGGTCGTTTGGCGATGTATAAAAAAGACCAATTTTGAATAATGTGAAGTGTGCAATACAATTTTGGATAAATAAAATCGTTATATTCCAATGTTTTGTATGCAAAATAAAATGATTAGATATATATGGACAGTGTAAAAGCTAAAAAATACTTGGGACAGCACTTTCTGAAAGATGAGAGTATAGCTCAACGTATAGCCGAAAGTTTGTCGGAAGATGTGGGCAATGTATTGGAAATAGGTCCCGGCATGGGTGTGCTTACCAAATATGTGTTGGAGCAGAAACGGCCCAATTTTTGGGTTATAGAAATTGATAGCGAATCGGTGGAATATCTTCAAACGCATTATCCTGATTTGAGCAATCGTATTTGTTTTGGCGATTTTTTACGTATCGATTTGTCGACTCTCTTTGCCGCCGAAAAATTTGCCGTAATAGGTAATTTCCCTTACAATATTTCGAGCCAGATATTGTTTAAAGTTTTCGACAATCGTAATCGTATTCCCGAGGTCGTGGGTATGTTTCAGAAAGAGGTGGCCGAGCGTGTGGCTGCCAAGCCGGGCAGCAAGATATATGGTATTTTGAGTGTGTTGCTGTCGGTGTATTACGATATAGAATATCTTTTTACTGTAAGCGAGCATGTGTTTAACCCTCCTCCTAAAGTGAAATCGGCCGTTATACGGTTGAAGCGTAACGGAGTGGAACGTTTGGAGTGCGACGAAAAATTGTTTGTGCAAGTGGTTAAAGCAGGATTTAATCAACGTAGGAAAACGTTGCGTAATGCTTTGAAAGCATTAAACATATCGTTGGATAATGTGCCGGATTCTTATTTGCAGGCTCGTGCCGAACAGTTGTCGTCACAGGATTTTGTGGCTCTTACTTTGATATTACAAAACGAAACTATAGAAATTAAATAATATATAATGAGTATGACTTTATCTATCTTGGATTCAATAGCTTTGGCCTTGACAATGGTAGTCAATATGTTTGTTGTTATGGTGGCGGCGGCCAAAGGTGGCAATATGCGTTATACCAGGGGTATATTGCAGTCTGTGTTTATGGCTTGTTTTCAGGCTTTGTTTTTGTATGCGGGGGTGTGGATAGCTTCGCTTTTCAGAATGGGAGCTCCCGAATATGATAAGTGGCTTACTGCCGGTGTATTGGTAATAATGGCCGTAAAACTGCTGGCCGGAGTTGTCAAAAAAGAAAAGGTGAAAGAAGCTATAGCTATAACGAGCTTTAAGTCTACATTGTTTTTGAGCATTGCCACATCGATGAATGCTTTTGTAGTGGGTATGGGTATGGGTTTTTGTTTCGATCCCGGGCAGTTTGTTTTGTCGGCTGTAATTATCATGGTATTAGGATTTTTGGTGTCGTTGGTGGGGGTGTTTATAGGCCGACAAAATAAGGCTATACCTGCACGTATGTTGGTGGCTGTGGAGGCTTTGCTGTTGGTGGAGATAGCAGTAAAACTATTTTTCGAACTCGCCTAAACAAAAAATAAAGTGTATATGATAAAGATGTTGAATAAGAGATTGTTTTTGCTGTTGGGCATGTGTGTGGTGTTGTGGGCTTCGTGTTCGACCGACAAGGCTCCCGATTACCTTATATCCGAAGATGATATGGTGCCCATACTTGTGGATGTGCATTTGATAGATGCATATTTTTACGAGATGTATGAGCCTGCTTATCTTGAAGAATATATGTCTGATAGTATGTCTATTGCATATTCCGCTATATTCGAAAAACATGGTGTTACAGCCGATAGATTTACAAAATCCATCGATTATTATAGCGATCGCCCCGAAACTTTCAGTGCGATATACGAAAAGGTAATATTAAAGTTGAATAACAAATAAATATACAAAGATATGTTGGTAAAGACGTATGGCAGTGCTATTTATGGTGTCAATGCTTTGACTATAACCGTTGAGGTGAATGTGGAACAGGGTGTAAACTTTACTCTTGTAGGTTTGCCCGACAATGCTGTAAAGGAGAGTCAGCAGCGTATCGATTCGGCATTGCATCAGTATGGTTATCGTATTCCGGGACGCAAGATAGTTATAAATATGGCGCCTGCCGATATGAAAAAAGAGGGGTCGGCCTACGACCTTACTTTGGCTATAGGGATATTGGCGGCTTCGGAACAGATAAAGGCCGATAATATAGGCGAATATATAATAATGGGTGAGTTGTCGCTCGATGGCGGTTTGCAGCCTATAAAAGGTGTCTTGCCAATAGCTATAGAGGCTCGAAACAAGGGGTTTAAAGGTATAATACTGCCCATGTCGAATGCACGTGAGGCTGCCATAGTGAACGACTTGGATGTATATGGTGCCGAAAATATTGGGCAGGTGATAGATTTCTTTGAGGGAAAAGACTCGTTGCAGAAAACGGTGGTGGATACCCGGAAAGAGTTTTATAATAGCTTGAACGATTATGAGTTCGACTTTTCGGATGTGAAAGGTCAGGAAAATATAAAGCGTGCATTGGAGATAGCTGCGGCCGGTGGACACAATGTTATATTGATAGGGCCTCCGGGTTCGGGCAAAACGATGTTGGCGAAGCGTATGCCATCGATATTGCCTCCTCTTAATTTACACGAATCGTTGGAGACTACCAAGATACACTCTGTGGCGGGTAAAATGCGACGCGAAGATTCGCTTATTTCGGTACGGCCGTTTCGTAGCCCACATCACACAATATCGGATGTGGCATTGGTAGGAGGTGGGACTAATCCACAGCCGGGAGAGATAAGTCTGGCTCACAATGGGGTGCTTTTCCTCGATGAGTTGCCTGAGTTTAAGAGGGCTGTGTTGGAGGTGTTGCGTCAGCCTATGGAGGAACGCAGAATAACGATAAGCCGTGCACGAATGACTACCGAATATCCGGCTTCGTTTATACTTGTGGCGGCCATGAATCCTTGTCCTTGTGGATACTACAATCATCCCGATATCGATTGTACATGTAATCCAGGCATGGTGAATAAATACCTCAACAAAGTGAGTGGTCCGTTAATGGATCGTATCGATTTGCATATCGAGGTTACTCCTTTAAGTCACTCGGCTCTTTCGGAAAAGAAACTTGGCGAGCCTAGCGAGGTGATACGTCAACGCGTGATAGCAGCTCGAAAGATACAAGAAGAGCGATATAAGGACTATAAAGGTATACACTGTAATGCGCAGATGACCACAAAATTGTTTCGCCAATATTGCGACATAGACCAAGACTGTCAAGATTTGATGAAAGCAGCCATGGATAAGCTTGGATTGAGCGCCAGAGCTTATGATAGAATATTGAAGGTGTCTCGAACCATTGCCGATTTGGATAATTCGGACCATATAACGGTGGAGCATTTGAGCGAGGCTATAAACTATCGTAGTTTGGACAGAGACAGTTGGGGAAGATAGATAAAGACTATATAGATACAATTAAAAAAGGTCGTTTGGTAGTAACAACTAAACGGCCTTTAATTTTTTGAGCCACTTTGCGGACTCGAACCGCAGACCTACGCATTACGAATGCGTTGCTCTACCAACTGAGCTAAAATGGCACAACCAAACTCCTGATTATCTCCGCTTTGTAGGATAATAAAATACTTGATGAAATGGATTAAGTATCTTTTCGGGAGTCTCCATAAAACAAAAACGTCGGGGTGAGAAGACTCGAACTTCCGGCCTCCACGTCCCGAACGTGGCGCGCTAGCCAACTGCGCTACACCCCGATCATACTTATGTGTGTGTCCTCGCAGGGACTCGAACCCTGGACCCAATGATTAAGAGTCATTTGCTCTACCAACTGAGCTACGAAGACATATTTTATTTTTTCGTTTTGCGTTTGCAAAAGTACTAATTATTTTTTATTTATAATAGAAAAATGAAATATATTTTTTTTCGACCTCCTATATTTACTATATAAAAATCATAGTATCAGTATTTTCTTGTGTTGTAAATATTCTTTGTTTTTGGTTGTACAGAGGCTCTAAAATAGGGTATTTTCTCTTCTTTTGCCTTCTGTTTTTCGGAATTTTGACATGTTTTGTATCAAAAAAACGCTCCACAATGTCAAAAACTCATTCTTGGTATTGTGGAGCGATGGGTGTATGATATTATATGTGGAAATCCTGTGTAATGAATACCTTTATAAATATCATGGTATAAATAGATTATCTGTTGTGCGAGAAGCCACGGTCTTTGATTTTTTGTGCTTTGTTGAGTATATGCCATGTGTCGGTAGGTTCTTTGCGACTATCTAGGGTTTCGATATGACGTTTCATATCGTCGATTAGACGGTCGGCAAGGTCGATACCGGTGCCTTGGCGCACTACAATACGCATAACTACAACGTCTTCCATATCTTTAGGCAACGAGTATGCCGGTATTTGCCAGCCGTCTTGTCGCATAGAGTCGGAGAGGTCGTAGAGTGTCCATTTCTTTTTCTTCATATCTTTCATGTACCAGCAAAACAGCGGGTTCGGGGTGGTTTCGTTTAATAGAGTGAATCCCAAATGTTTTATTTGTTCGGCAAGGTAGTTCTTGGTTTCCATTACATTGTATTGTATATCGCGATAGCCTTTAAAGCCGAGGCGTATAAATTGGTAGTACTGTGCCAGAACATAGTTACCGGGGCGAGAAAAGTTGATGGCTATAGTGCCTACTTCGTTGCCGAGATAATTTACATTAAATACCATGTTATCAGGGAGGTATTTTTTGTCTTTCCATATTACCCAGCCTAATCCGGGATATACAAGACCAAACTTATGTCCCGATGTGCTTATCGATAGTACCCATTTAAGACGGAAGTCCCATTTCTTTTCGGGATATAGGAATGGTAATATAAAACCGCCGGTGGCAGCGTCTACGTGTATTGGTATATCCCATTGAGTTTTGGTGTTCAACTCGTCGAGGGCATTGTTTATTCCTTCCACATCGTCGTTCATCCCGGTGTGTGTAACGCCTTGTATAGGCACTACAAGGAATGTGTTTTCGTCGCAGTGTTTAATCACATCGTCCGCTTGCATGCATGGCTTGTCGAAACTGATTGGCACCACTCTCATTTCCAATTCCCAATAATGTGCAAATTTTTCCCACACTACTTGGTATGCCGTCGATATTACGAAGTTGGGTTTGTCCGTGGATTTGCCTTGTGCTCTGCGACGTGTTTTCCAGCGAAATAGTGCTGCCAAGCCTCCTAGCATACAGGCTTCGCTCGATCCTACGGTGCTGGCACCTGTGCAGTAGGGTTGTTCGGGGCTGTTCCATAGTTTGGCCATTATGTTGACGCATTTACGTTCTATTTCGGCGGTTTGTGGATATTCCGATTTGTCTATCATGTTTTTGTCCATCGACTCCATCATAAGTTGGCGGGCTCCTTCGTCCATCCATGTGGTAACAAAGGTGGCCATATTCAAACGGGCATTGCCGTCGAGCATGGCTTCGTCGTGTACTATTTGGTAGGCTATCTCTTGGGGCATGGGCTTTTGGGGAATTTCGTATTTTGGGGATACTCGTAAAGCCTCTTCCGATCCGAAAACTGATGTGTCGATTGTATCGGGACGATTTTCAATTTTATTTTTCATACTATTATTTTTATTAATGGTTAATGACTGCTATTCAAACATTGGCTGTCGGCTTATTGTTTCCGGATTAATCTTTTTTAGCATAGAATCAATTTGTTTCGCAATTGTATAAAACAACTGCTGTCGTTTTTTGTTGTAAGTATGAAAGTTATGGATTGTATATTGTCTTGTTGATTATATATTGTCTTGTTTAAGAACGAAGGAGGTGTTTATGAAAACGGTTGTAGTGGCAAGTTTGTTGATGTGTGTTAGTTTGGTTGCTTTGTCGAAGGGGAATATTTTTGTGCAGGGAAAGGATAGGTTGCCGGTCAAGGCTCAAAACTTTATTGACGTAAATCTCGAAAAAGAACGCATAGTGTATGTAAAGGAGAGTAGAACGTTGTTTTTGCGTAAGGAGTATTTGGCTGTGTTTGCCAATGGGTTGAAGATAGAATTCGACTCTAACGGCGACTGGATAGATATGCTGTCTGACAAAAAGGGACTGCCGAAAAATCTGGTACCCGAAAAAGTGTGGCTTTATGTGAAAGAATATTATGCTTCGTCGGATGTGATGGAGATAGAAAAGAAGCGTAAGAGTGTGTTGAGGGTGTTGCTGTCGAATCGGAAAGAAATATTTTTCGACCGAGAAGGACGAAAGATGAATATGGAAGTGTAAAAATCATGGAATCAAGTGGTAGATGTGAGTTTGCTTGGTATATATTGCCGTTAGATACTAAAAAAGATGCCGATATTTGGTCGGCATCTTTTTTTTAGGTGTTTGTTGTGTATTTTTTGTATATAATAATCTGATACCATGATGTATTACCCTACGCTGCCTTCGAGCGAGATGGATAATAGTTTTTGAGCCTCTACGGCAAATTCCATAGGTAGTTTTTTTAGCACATCTTTGGCATAACCATTTACTATCAGGCCTATGGCACTTTCTTGCGATATGCCTCGTTGTTGGCAATAGAATAGTTGATCTTCCGAAATCTTTGATGTGGTGGCCTCGTGTTCCAATATTGCTGTTTGGTTGTTGGCTTTGATGTATGGCCAGGTGTGTGCACCACACGAGTCGCCGAGTAGCAACGAGTCGCATTGCGAATAATTACGGGCATTAGAGGCACCTTTTCCTATTTTTACCAATCCGCGATAGCTGTTTTGGCTATGGCCGGCCGATATGCCTTTCGAAATTATTGTACTGCTGGTGTTTTTGCCTATATGTATCATTTTTGTGCCGGTGTCGGCTTGTTGGTGGTTGTTGGTAACGGCCACCGAGTAGAATTCGGCAGTAGAGTCGTCGCCTTGTAGTATGCAGCTGGGGTATTTCCATGTTACCGCAGAGCCTGTTTCCACCTGAGTCCATGATATTTTGGAGCGGTTGCCCTTGCATATTCCTCGTTTGGTAACAAAGTTATAGATACCGCCGTTGCCGTTTTTGTCGCCGGGATACCAGTTTTGTACTGTCGAGTATTTTACTTCGGCATCTTTAAGGGCTATAATTTCCACTATGGCGGCGTGTAGCTGATTTTCGTCGCGTTGCGGTGCTGTGCAGCCTTCCATGTAACTTACGTAGGCACCTTCGTCGGCGATGATTAGTGTACGTTCGAATTGTCCGGTGTTGGCGGCGTTGATTCTAAAGTATGTAGATAGTTCGATGGGGCAACGCACGCCCTTGGGTATATAGCAGAACGAGCCATCGCTGAACACCGCCGAGTTGAGGGCGGCGAAGAAGTTGTCGCCGATAGGCACTACACTGCCAAGATATTGTTTTACTATGTCGGGATATTTTTGTACGGCCTCGCTAAACGAACAAAAAAGTATGCCTTCTTTTGCCAAAGTATCGGAGAACGTGGTCTTTACTGATACACTGTCCATAACGGCATCAACTGCCACTCCGCTTAGTTTCTTCTGCTCTTCGAGCGATATGCCCAACTTATTGAAGGTGTCCAACAATTCGGGGTCTACTTCATCGAGGCTTTTAAGCTCTTTCTTTTTTGGAGCAGCATAATATATTATATCTTGATAATCAACTTTGTCGTACTTAAGATGTGCCCACGATGGTTCTTCCATCGTAAGCCATTTGCGGTATGCTTTCAATCGAAATTCGAGCAGCCAGTCGGGTTCGTTTTTCTTTGCCGAAATGTAACGGATTACATCTTCGTTGAGCCCTTTTTCCAACGTTTCGGTTTCGATATTTGTTACAAATCCATATTTATAATCTTCGTTTGTAACTTCTTGTATTATATTGTTTTTGTTTTCAGACATAGCCTTTTTATTAGTATGTTTTCCTTTGCAAAGATACGTTTTTATTCCGTATTTTTCTTCTTTTGTGACAAAAATAGATTCGTTAATTATAAACAAACATCGTTTGCCGATGGTTTTGTTCGGTGTTTATATGTTTGATAGCATGTGTTTTGGATGCTTTAATCTGTGCTCTGTCGGGCTGTGTTTGGGATATGTAAATTATATGCCGATGTATTGCCGCAAAGGCCTGTGGAATATTGCTTGCTTTATATGTTAACATGATAATAAAATTATCATATATTAACTGTGATTGGTTTAACTTGCAGAATCGTGTATTTCTCCGCTCGATGTGTTTTTTAGAAAAATATCGCCTTAAATTTGAGTTGTTCTTATAATATATTGATTCCTAATGTTATTGCCTTTTGCTGATAAACTCATTATATAGCTGTTTTGGTTGTGATATACCATGGATGTGTCGAACACCAGGGTTTCACGCTCTTCACAGTAGGGTCTTATTTTTTTCTCGCTATGGTTTTTCTACCCAATCGCGATGTATTTTTGCAGTCCTCACGAGGGCTTTTTGCTGTCCTCGTGAGGGAAAATAGTGTGTTTGATTAACATTTGCCGATTTTGTTTAACATTTCGAGTGTGGGATATATTGCCTTATGGCATCATGCCGTCGTCTGCAAAACTGTAGTAGGGCAGGGGGGCGATTGATTCGTTGCCCACTATTATGTGGTCCAATACTCTTATATCAAATATATTAGCAGCATTTTTTACTGTTTTTGTAAGGTTGATGTCTTCGGCACTGGGGTGTAGCCTTCCCGACGGGTGGTTATGTGCCAATATCAACCCTGTCGATCCTTTTTCCATGGCTGCTTTAAATATAATGCGTATGTCTACCGCTGTGCGTGTCAGTCCACCCGATGCAACATGCTGTTTGTAAAGTATTTTGTTGGCATTGTTGAGGTGTATCACCCAAAATTCTTCGTGAGCTATATTACCTATCTTGCTGTATATGGCCTTGTAGGCATCTTGGCTCATCGACGCCACCTCTATCTTTTCGGGGTCTTCGTGGCATGCCCTGTAGCCCAGTTCCATGGCTGCCAATATGCTGATAGCCTTTGCTGCGCCCACTCCTTTGTAACTTTTCATAAGTTCGTCGATTGAGGTGGCTGCCAATTGCGAAAGTTTGTTGTTGGCACCATTCAAAATACGCTTGGCCAGTTCTACGGCATTCTCATCGCCACAACCACTACCTATAAGGATTGCTATCAGTTCGGCATCGCTTACACTTTTTATTCCTTTTTGCAATATTTTTTCGCGTGGTTTATCGTCGTCCGACCACTGTTTTACTGATAATTTTATCTTACTCATATAGCCTCAATTTTTGTGCAAAGATACAATATTTTCGCAAAAAAAACGGGAAAAATCGTGTTTTTGAAAAACTTTTTCGCATTTTATTTTATTGATAAATAGTGTGTTTATAAATTTTCTGTTGAAAAGTTATTGATATATGAACAAAATTTCATACCTTTGCACGTTCAAAAAGTCTATTAACTAAACAAACACTTCAATACATAAGATATGCAAAATAAAGGTGCTATTAGGTTTTTTGCGATTGCATTTGCAGTGGTATGTTTATACCAGCTATCGTTCACTTATTTCGCTAAGAGAGTGGAGAGTAAGGCAAATGAATACGCATACAATGAGATGACCCTGAAAATGGCAAAAGATTTGGCCAAGGGCAACAGTTTAAAAGAACAATTCCTTACTGATTCAATTGCGATAGCAAGAGAAGCTTATTACATTGATTCTGTATCGAATGAGTCAGCTTACAACTTTTTCTGGTTGCGCAAGTATACCTATAAAGAATGTAAGGCAAGAGAATTGAACTTAGGTTTGGATTTGAAAGGTGGTATGAACGTGATGATGGAAGTATCCACTGTTGACGTGGTTCGCGCTTTGGCTAACCATACAACAGATTCATTGTTCAACAAGGCTATCGATATGGCTTTGGAAGAACAAAAACGTACATCAAACACCGATTTCGTTTCCTTGTTCGAAAAATCTATCTATTCGTTAGATAAAGATGTGAAGTTGGCCGGTTACTTCTCTGCGCAACTTCGCGACAAAATCAAGGTAAACGACGACAACAACACTGTTATGAGCGTGGTGAAACAAGAAACTGCCGACGCTTTCGACAGAACTTACCAAATCTTGAGACAACGTATCGATAAATTCGGTGTGGCTCAACCTAACATTCAAAAACTTTCTGCTTCGGAAAGAATTTTGATTGAACTTCCCGGTGTGAAAGAACCCGAACGTGTTCGCAAACTTCTTCAAGGTACTGCTCAATTGGAATTCTGGTTGGCTCACGAAGCTAAAGATGCTATGCCTTATTTGGAAGAAATAAATAAATATATTGCTTCGATAGGCAACATAGAAGAAATAGCTGAAGAAACTATAGTGGCTGACACCAACGCTACAGAAGAAGGTGTTGCTTCGTTGTTGGATTCGTTGACTGAAAACAATACTAACGACAAATCACAAATGACCCAAGAAGAATATGCAAAAGCTAATCCGCTTTACGCTGTTCTTTATCCTAACGTAGACCCTCAAAGTGGTCAAATAGGAGTAGGTCCTGTGGTTGGCTATAGCGCTTTGAAAGATAAAGGTGCCGTTGACGACATGATAACTAAAGCTCGCGAAAAGAAAATTATTCCTTCGACAGTTAAATTCTTGTGGTCGGCTAAACCTCTTAAAGGTACCAATACTTATGCATTATATGCTATCAACGTTACTACCCGCGACGGTTCGCCATTGTTAGGTGGTGATGTTATTACTGATGCTCGTCAAGACTTCACTGCTACCGGTGGCAACGAAATATCGATGACCATGAATGGTGAAGGCGCTCGCGCTTGGAAAAAAATTACAGGTGCCAACGTTGGAAGAGCTATCGCTATAGTTTTGGACGACGTAGTATATTCGGCTCCTAATGTAAACGGCGAAATACCCGGCGGTCGTTCGTCGATAACAGGCGACTTTACTTTGGAAGAAGCAAAAGACTTGGCAAACATTTTGAAATCGGGTAAATTGCCTGCTCCTGCCAATATCGTTCAAGAAGCTGTGGTTGGTCCTTCGTTAGGTCAAGAATCTATCAACTCGGGATTGATTTCGTTCATAATAGCTTTCATCATCGTACTTATATATATGATTATCTTCTATAGCAAAGCAGGTATCGTTGCTTCTATAGCTTTGATAACAAATATGTTCTTCTTGATGGGTGTTATTACTTCGCTTGGCGCTGTACTTACTATGCCCGGTATAGCAGGTATCGTACTTACTATGGCTATGGCTGTGGATGCTAACGTTATTATATACGAACGTATAAAAGAAGAATTGAGAGAAGGAAAGAGCGTTGCTTCTTCGATAACCGATGGTTTCAAAAATGCTTACTCGGCTATCATCGACGGTAACGTTACCACATTGTTGACCGGTTTGGTATTGATATTGTTCGGTTCGGGTCCTGTTCAAGGTTTCGCCGTTACATTGTGTGTGGGTATCCTTACTTCATTATTTACAAGTATCCTTATCACTCGTTTGTGCATCGAATGGATGTTGAACCGCAAGAAAAATATGACATTCTCGTTCTCATTCTCTGAAAACTTCTTGAGAAATGTAAACTACGACTTTATAGCAAAACGTAAAGTATTCTACATATTGGCCGGTGCAATGATTCTTGTAGGTGTTGCTTCGTTGGCTATCCGTGGTTTGAACTATGGTATCGACTTCCAAGGTGGTAGAACTTATGTTATCCGTTTCGACCAACCCTTGAGCACAGTGGATGTACGTGCAAGTTTAGGACAACAATTTGAAGATGCTCCCGAAGTAAAAACTTTCGGACCTTCTAACCAAATAAAAGTTACTACTAAATACAAAATCAAAGAAGACAATGATGTTGTAAAAGATGAAATAGTAGGAAAATTGTACGAAGGAACAAAAGCATTCTTCAAGAATGATATTACATTGAAAGAATTCTCTTCTACAGAAACTAATCCTCTAGGAATTATAAGTTCAGAAATTGTAGGACCTACAATGGCTAAAGATATCCAACGCGATGCTGTTATTGCAGTGTTAGCCGGTTTGATGATGATCTTTATCTACATAGGCTTGCGTTTCAGAAGATGGCAATTTGGTCTTGGTGGTATCATTGCATTGGCTCATGATGCTCTTATAGCAATAGGTGCTTTTGCATTGTTCCACGGAATCTTACCATTCAACATGGAAGTGGATCAATCTTTCATCGCTGCAATCCTTACCGTTATTGGTTATTCTATCAATGCAACAGTGGTTATCTTCGACCGCGTTCGCGAATACATAGTTCTTTATCCAAAACGCTCATTGCAAGAACAAGTTAATGATGCTATTAACTCTACTTTGAGCCGTACTGTAAA
>RHMF01001043.1_pt1 | contig 12546 bp, 8 predicted proteins | sample 5365151 | NCBI WGS metagenome assembly RHMF01 (sample SAMN10266501, study PRJNA497801) | feces metagenome | isolation source: feces | host: Bos taurus | place: China: Prairie of Fairy Mountain | collected 2017-08-14 | reverse complement strand
CTCTGGCCCTTGGCAATGGCCGACCTCGGCAAGTTCACCAAGCAGGGCTCTGCGCTCCTCACCATGGCTATGGCCGGTGGCGCTGTGATGCCGCTCGTTCGTGCTTGGGTTGAGGGACTTACCGGTTCGTTCCAGATGAGCTACTGGGTATGTGTTCCCTGCTTCCTCGTAATCTTGCTTTACGGTAGCAGCTGGTATAAGATTCGTAAGTAAAAGTATAGCGAAGGGTAAGTCTGGAGGTGGTGAACCTCGCAGACTTGCCGCTTTGCTCAGTGAAAAACACCTATTTATTAATTATTAAGAGAAAACAAAAAGAAAATTTAGTATTAACAATTTTAAGTCTCAAAAACATGAAGAAAAATCTACGATTGTTGTGCTTGGGTCTTGCTGCCGCTACTATTACAGCTGGCTTTGCTCAAGTTCAGGATGTGACTTCCAAACTCAGAAATGCCGATATGGAAGAAGGCGTTAAGGGCTGGGGTATCGATGGCGAGTCCAACATCTTTGGTAAGAATACAAAGGTTGGCCGTCCCGGTTTCCATGGTGTAAACAACATGGTGCTCGAGAACTGGAATGGCAGTGGAGCTGGTCTTGGCGATAACTCTATTTCACAGACCGTACGTGAACTTCCTGCAGGTACTTATGTGTTCGGTGCTTACATCGGCGCATCTTTGCAGGGTACAGAAGAATCAAACAAGGAGGCTGTGACTGGTGTTACCTTGTTTGCCAATGAAGCTGGTGTGCCTGTAGCTACCGATAACCCCGATAAGGGTCATAAGGAGAAGTGGGCTCATACTGGTAAGTTTAACGTAGCTGCAACTGTGGCTGAGGGCGGTTCGCTCAATGTTGGTCTTGATGTTAAGGCTACTACTGCCAACTACGTTATCTGGGACAACGCTACACTCTACTACTTTGGTAACATGAGTGAAGCTGAGGCTCTCAACGAGATGGCAAAGATTGACATGGCTGCTACCGTGGCTATTGCCGACACTTGCTTGGCTCACAAGATGAACGTTGACTCATTGGCGCTTCTTAATGAGGGTATTACCGCAGCAAAGGCTATCGCTACAGCCGACCAGCTCTGGCAACTTAACGAGGACCTCTACTGGGCAATCAATAAGGCTACGAAGTCAATCTCTGACTACAAGAGTTTCAACAATGCCATTGTTGCTGCTGAGGAGGCTGCCGCTGGTGATTGGTCTACAGCTATCAAGAGCGAATTGGCAGCTTTGAATACAGCTATTACTGCTGCTAAGGCTACATACGAGGCTGCTACCGCAGGTCGTCCCGAGCTTGACGAGCAAAAGGCCGCTTTGCGCGAAGCTACAGCTTTGGTAGCTCTCGATACTTGCTATGATGTATTGGATGGATTGGATGAGTATGCTTTGTCATTGCAGCCCAGTGATGAGTTGGGTGAGTATTCAGATGAGATGATTAACCAACTTATCGACCTTCTTCGTGATGCTCGTACAGCTGTGGACAATGCGTATGCTGGTGATATGACTGCTATGGATTCTCGTCACGTATACGATAGCTTGTACAATGCTATCCAGTATGTGCTTGATAATCCTAATAGTGTAGACGCATTCCCCTTCACCGTAGGTGAGGCTGACGGTACTGTAGCTACTAAGACTGACGGTCGCTTCGAGTTTACATCCAAGACCTATAATATGGCTTATCCTATTACAAATCTTCGTTTCACATTCTTGGAGTCATACAATGAGAATGGTGCAGCATGTTTGGATAGCGGTAAGTATCCGCAGATTGCTATTGCTGAGTTCTATCTCTACGATGGTGAGGGTAACCTGATTGAGCTTACTGAGGAGAACTTCTCTACCAACGCTCAGGAAACATCAGAAGGTCCGATGGCTAATATCTGTGATGGTGAGAAGGGTAACTTCTGGCATTCAGCTTGGAGCTTCTCTGTAGGTACATATCACTATCTCGAGATTGCAATCCCCGACGGTCTTGATTTGACTTCATTCAGCTTTGGCTGGACTTCACGTTACACCGCTCAGGTTGTTCCCAAGACTGTAGAGGTATCAAGCGTTTCTGAGGCTTCTTCTATGCTTGAGAGTGCTGTTCAGACAGCTAAGCAGATGAACGCATTTGCTGGTACCGATCCCGGTTTCTACAATGCTGACCTCTCTGCTTTCTGGAATGCTATTGCTGCTGCTGAGGCTGTTCTCGAAAACGGTGGTTCTGACGAAGAGATGTACGCTGCTATTGGCGAGCTTGAGACTCAGCAGGGTCTTGTTGACGAGATGCAGATTAACCTGCCCGTTGCCGACAAAAAGTATCGTCTTGTAATCGGTTTCGATGGCTTCTATGCTAAGCAGGGTGTACAGAAGGCTCTCTATGCCCGTGGCGACTCTCTCGTATGGTGGCAGACTGCTGGTGCTGACAGCATCGGTCAGGAGTTCGTACTGGAATCTCTCGGTAAACTCGAAGATGAGACACCTATCTATAAGGTACGCAACGTACATACCAACCGCTACCTCGTGCTTGACACCGAGAACAACCACGTGGCTCTCACTGCCGACAAGGCCGAGGCTGACACTGTGAAGCTCGTATCACTCGGTGCCGGTGCCTTCAACCTCCAGGCTACTGATGGCAGCTCAATTCACGCTGGTGACCACAACAGCGGAACCGTAGGTTCTAACGATGGTGCATACGGTGGCCACCGTGGTGTAAGCTCTGGTCTCTGCTTCTATAACGGAGCCTTCAACTCGGCTTCTGCATGGTTCGTTCGCGAGATGCACGCACTGCCCTACACTGCTGCTGTAGCAGGTGCCGACTATCGCTCTGAGACATTCCACCTCTACTCAGGTGTGAACACACTGAACTTGACTGCCGACAAGGCTTGCGCATTCACGGACCTTACTGTATACGACCTCTGGGGTAACGTGATCGCTGCCGACGTGAATGTTTCTGGCAACTCGGCTACTCTGTTGCTCGATACACTCAGCATCGAGTCATTCTCACTCACCTTCAAGAACAACGAGGGTGTAACTTCACTCGTGGTTAACGGTAACATCTCTAAGCTCTCTGAGTTGCAGGTAGCCTACGATGAGGCTGCTGCTGTAGCTCCCGAGGAGGGTACAGGTGTGATGCAGTATGCCGACCTCTCTGCTTACAAGGCTGCTATTGCCGAGGCCGAGAAGTTGCTTGCTTCAGGTGGCACCGACGAGCAGATTACAGCTGTTATCGCTGCTCTTGAGAAGGCTGTTGCCGAGCTTGCTCCTAACATGCCTGATCCTGACAAGACATACTTCATCGTAAGTGACCTTCCCGCATTTGAGGAGACTCATGGTGTGCCCATGATGCTTTATGCTAACGATGAGGGTGCTGTAAGATGGATGTATGAGAATGTTGACAAGCAGAACCGCTACTGGAAGTTCGTTCCCGATACTCAGGTTGAGGAAGGTGCTCCCGCTGCATTCTATCTCTTGAATGTCGGTACAGGTAAGTATTTGGGTGCTGCAAGTGGTCAGTCAAGTCCGCTTGCCATGGCTGAAGAGATGGATGCTACTACCTCATACAACATCGTGTCTCTGGAGGGTACTACCGTAGCTATCGCTGCAACTACCGATGCTGCATTCCGTCTCCACTGCGCTGGTCATGGTGGTGGTAGCAACAAGAGCGGTAACATCGTGTACTGGAACTCTGGTCTTGGTACAGCTTCTATCTGGAAGATTTGCGAGACTGAGGCATACATCACTGATATCGACTTCACCGAGATTGAGGAAGGTGCTGACGAGTATGTAGCTCCTGCCGTTAAGGGTATCTTCGACCTCTTCGGCCGTCGTATCGAGGCTCCTGCCGCTACAGGTATCTACATCGTAGATGGCAAGAAGCGCGTAATCAAGAAGTAATCACTCTTCTGATATAATTAAGGAAGGGTAGTCCTGCGGGGCTACCCTTTTTGTTTGCAGTTTCAGTGTGTAGGGATTGCAGTCTCAGTATAGGGAGACTGCAATTTCAGTATAGAGAGATTTCAATCTCAGTATAGTGAGACTCGAGTCTCACCGCACTGAAATTATTTGGTACTGGTATCATTTGGCGAGTCTTGCTTTGGTGAAGCAAACTGAAAACTCTACTTTGCAGTTTGGATGGTACGTGGCCTTGCCAAAGCGGATTCTTTCTGTTTTTTTAGTTTGAATAAAGATGTATTTATTGAAAAAAGATTGAGAAAATAGTATCTTTTATAATATTTGTAACGAAAAAGCGAACTTGGTTCGTGTGAATGAAAAACACAAATTATCAACTAACAAAGAAAGAAAAACGAATGAGTATTAACAAATCAGAAATTCGAAGAATCATGAAGAAAAATTTACGTTTGTTGTGCTTGGGGCTCGCTGCCGCTACGGTGACTGTAGGCTTTTCCCAGGCTCAGGATGTGACCTCCAAACTGAAGAATGCCGATATGGAGCAAGGCGTAAAGGGATGGAGTATTGATGGCGAGGGGCACATCTTTGGTAAGAATACCAAGGTGAACCGTCCCGGTTTCCATGGAGTGACCAATATGGTACTCGAAAACTGGAAGGGAGATGCAACTACAGGCTTGAGCGATAATGCTATCTCGCAGACTGTACGCAATCTGCCCGCAGGTACTTATGTGTTTGGTGCTTATGTTGCTGCTTCTCAGCAGAATTCTCCTGAAGTGTCAAATAAGGACGCCGTGACAGGTGTGACTCTGTTTGCTAATGAAGCAGGCGTGCCTGTAGCTACTGACAATCCCGACAATGCAAAGAACAAGTGGTCTCACACCGGAAAATTCAATGTTGCCGCTACGGTAGCAGAGGGTGGCTCGCTCAATGTGGGTATCAAGGTTGAGAACACGACTGCCAACTATGTGGTATGGGACAATGCTACTCTCTACTACTTCGGTGCTATGAGCGAGGCTGAGGCGCTCAACGAGATGGCCAAGATTGATATGGCGGCTACTGTAGCCATTGCTGATACTTGCTTGGCTCACAAGATGAATGTAGACTCGCTGGCACTCCTCAACGAGGGTATTGCTGCTGCAAAGGCTATCACTGGTGCTGACCAGCTATGGCAACTCAACGAGGACCTCTACTGGGCTATCCGCAAGGCCAACAGTTCGGCTGCTGATTACCGTAGTTTCAGTGATGCCATTGCTGCAGCTGAGGAAGTTGCTGCTGGTGATTGGGTCAATAGAATCCCCAACGAATTGGCTGCGCTGAAGACTGCAATTGATAATGCCAAGGCTGCGTACGAAGCTGCTAAAGCTAATCGTGATGAGCTGGATGAGCAAAAAATGGTTTTGAATGAGGCGGCTTTGTTGGTTGCACTCGATACCTGCTATACTGTGTTGGAGACATTGGAGGGCGAAATTATTCCCTCACTGGAGGTGGGTGATGAAGTAGGCCAATACTCGCAGGAAATGACGACACAGCTTACTGCTCTTGTGGGTGCTGCCTGGAACGCTCTGGATGCCGCATACACAGGTGAAACTACTGCTGAGGAAGCTTATGCTGTTTATGAGGAGAAATATGCTGAGATTCAGTATATTTTGAGTCATCCCAATTCGGAAGATGCATTCCCCTTCACTGTAGGTGAGGAGGATGGTACGATTGCCACTATCGTTGATGGTCGCCATGAGTTTACCTCCAAAACATACACGATGGCATATCCTGTTACAAACCTTCGTTTCACATTCATGGATAACCACAACACCAATGGTGCCAAGGGCGACCGGTCAGGTTTCCCCGCTGTGAGCATAGCCGAGTTTTATGTATACGATGGCGAAGGTAATGAAATAGAACTTACGGAGCTCAATTTCGGTACCAATGCTCAAGAAACCACCGAAGGCCCGATGAGGAATATCTGTGATGACGACAAGGGCTCTTGGTGGCACTCTACATGGTCGGCCAAGGCGTCTGACTATCACTATCTCGAAGTTTCTCTCCCTGAGGGTCTGGATTTGACATCATTCAGCTTTGGTTGGGTGACACGTTATACCGAACAGGTTGTGCCTAAGACTGTGGTCGTTACAAGCGTCTCCTCTGCCCAGAGCGATCTGCAGAGTGCTATCGCTTCGGCAAAGGCTATGAATGCTTGCCGTGGCACTGCCCCTGGCTTCTATAATGCCGACCTTTCTGGACTATTCAATGCTATTGCTGCGGCTGAGGCCTTGGTGGACACAGAGGCTTCGGATGCGGATATCTATGCTGCTATTGGCTTATTGGAAGAGGAACAGGGCAAGGTTGATGAACTGCAAATCAATCTTCCTGTGGCAGGCAAGCAATATCGTCTCGTTAATGCCAACCGCACCGCGTTCAATGTGTATGGCGTAGAGTATGTGCTGACCACCAAACTCGACACAGTGGCCAATGTGAATATGCTGCAGTGGGAGGTTGCTAATCCTGACAGCGCTGCCCAGCTTTTTACTTTCGAGGCAATTGCCAATAAGGATGATATCCTCTATTATAAGATGAAGAACGTTTCTACTGGTCTTTACGTAGGTACTCCTGTGAATGAAGAGGGGGAGTTTGAGAATACTGCAGCCCTGTTTGCAGTATCGGATACCGTGACGCTAACCTCGGTTGGTGCCGGTAAGTTCACACTGAACAACCATGGCCTTATCAATACGCTTGGCTTCAATTGGAGTGGTAACCCTAAGTCGGGAACTATCTGTAAGTGGAACGATGCTAACGACTTGGCTTCGCAATGGTATATCTGCGAGATGGAGACTCTGCCTCTTACCTCATTGGTTGAGGGGGCTGCTTATACATCGCCCACTTATTTCCTCTACGAGGGCGTAGACTTCTTGACTCTCACGGCCGACAAGGCTACAGACTTTGAAAACTTTGCTTTCTGCGGTGTTGATGGCAAGCCTATTGCTGATGTTAACGCCAGCCTGGTGGCTCCGGGCGTACTGTCGGTTGAGTTGCCCGCTGCTGTTTGCATCTTCTCTTACTCATTTGACAACAAGGAGGACGTGTCCAAGGTGACAGTCGCTTCCAATAATCTCTCTCCGCTGAGCCGTGCCTACGAGGCTGCGGTAGCTCTGGCTCCCGAGGAGGGTACTGAGGTGATGCAGTATGCTGACCTCACGGCTTACAAGGCAGCTGTTGCTGCTGCCGAGAAAATCTTGACCGCAGGGGGAACCGAGGAGGAAATCCTCGCTGCTATCGCAGTTCTCGAAAAGGCTGTGGCTGAGCTTGTTCCTAACGCTCCTGATCCTGACAAGACATACTTCATCGTAAATGCCCTGGATGCCTTCGAGGAGAACCATGGCGTGAAGATGATGCTTTATGCCGGTACTACAGGGCCGAGATGGATGTATGAGAACGTGGATAATATCAACCGCCTGTGGCAGTTTGAAGTTGATACCGATGTGGAGGAGGGCGCTCCTGCTATGTACTACATTAAGAATGTAGCTTCTGGCGAATACTTCGGTGATGATGCTTCTGCCTTGGTTGCCGATAGGGATGCTGCTATTTCTTATGCTATCACTCAGCTGCAGGGTACCGTTGTGGCTCTCGATGGTCTCGGCGAGTCTAGCAAGCGTCTCCATGCAAACCAACACGGTGGTGGCTCCGGTAAGAGTGGAAATATTGTTTACTGGAGTTCTGGCCTTGGCACTGCTTCAGCTTGGAGAATCTGCGAGTCAGAGGCATACATCTCTAACATCGACTTCACCGAAATAGAGGAAGGTGCTGACGAGTATGTAGCTCCTGCTGTCAAGGGGACCTTCGACCTCTTCGGTCGCCGTATCGAGGCTCCAGCTGCTACAGGTATCTATATCGTAGATGGTAAGAAAGTTTTGATTAAGCGAGAGCAGAAGTGAGCATCGCTTACATTCTGCCGAGTGTGAAAAACTAAAACGTAGTTGAGCGTGTAATTAAGAAGTAATCCAGTTTGGAACCTTATAAGTAAAGGGTGGCCTTCGGGCTACCCTTTGTTTTTTTGTAGATGATTAACTCGTTGAGTTATTCCTCTTTGGCATATTGGATGGCTCTGTTTATGTAATGCAAGAAGGGCTGTGTCTGACGATACAAATCTGCGGTACGACGGGCGAGGTCGGGCGCGCACATGAAATCTGTGGATGGGGTGTGAATCAGACAGTAGGCTTTTAGGCGTAGATATTCGGTGTACAGGGCCTCGTGCTCGAATCCTCTGGGGTTGCGCTTCAAGGCTCCTTCGTAGTCGAGCGTGAAGGTGGGGGCTACGGAATGCACGATGGCATCGAAGTCGCCTTCGCCACCGGCTATGTCTTCGCGGATAATCTGCAGCGCTTTAGGGTCGTGGCAATAGTCGCCCGTGGCGAGCATGTGTCCGTAGGGATAGCCCTCGCCGCCCGTGCCTATGTGAAAGTAGTAGCCTGAATAGCCGGATTTCTTGCCGCCAGGACAGATGAAAGCGCCCATGTGTATCTTGTATGGGCTCTTGTCGGCACTGAAACGCACATCGCGGTAGATGCGGTAGGTGCAATCCTTGGCGGTGAGGCCGGTGATGGAGTCGTCGAACTGGGAAATCTCACCGATGAGTTCGTTGACAAAGGCATTGAAGCGTGCCTGTAGGGTGGTATAGCGAGTTTTGTTGGCGATAAACCACTCGCGGTTGTTGTTTTGTTGCAGTTCCTGCAGGAAGGTGATTATCTCTTTCATACTGTTGTATTGTTGTTGTTATTGTCGTTTTATCCCATAACCTCTTGTAGTACCTCAAGTGACTTGATGGCTGGGAAGCCTGGGATGTGTAGGGCGTAGTAGCGGGCGAGGTGGTTGATGAGGCGGGCGCGATCGTGGCGGCTCATTGTGATGGTGTCCATCGTTGCGTAGCTGGCATCGCTGAGCCGATAGAGTAGGGTGGCATCGGTACTGCATAGCAGTTCGTTTGAGGGTACATCCGCCGTGGTGAAGCGGCCACGTGTGAGGTCGAAACTGCAGCCTTCTACATAGTCTTCGGTGTTGGGGGCAATGCCCAGGAATCGGGCCAGTTTGAGCAAAAATACGAGGTGGAAGTTGGCGTATCCTTCAGGAGCTACATCGAGCCATTGCACCGAATGTTCTATGTATATATATAGGTGGGTGTTCTCTGCCTCGCTAGTTAGGGCATGGGTCATGAATTCGGCAAGCAGCATGGCGATGCTGCGCTTGATAGGGTGATAGGGAATGTCTTGTTGCGTGAAGAGAAGGCGAGCCTCTTTCATGCGGTGGAGTGTGGCAGTAGGCTTGGCATCCCACTGGAAGGAGAGGAACGATAGGGGCTGAAATAGACGTGCGCTGGTACCCGAACGTTTGCCACGCGAACCGTTGAGCATGAAGGCTACGTGGCCACGCGAGGCGGTGAATATGTGGGCGATGAATGACTTGTCATCGTACTTTACCGTGCGCAAAACAAGGCCTTTGTCGTCGATATACATAAAAACACTCCGTTAAAGACACCGCAAAGCTACAAAAAAAAGAGGCATTGAACAAAAAAAAAGTGCAAATCGTTTGTAGATTCAAAAAAAGTGGCTACCTTTGCAACCGCTTTCGAGCAGCAAGCTCCGATAATACGGGGCGATACACAAGGATGGCGCTATCGTCTATCGGCTAGGACGAGAGATTTTCATTCTCTAAAGCGGGGTTCGACTCCCCGTAGCGCTACAAAAGTTAAATCAAAAAAATAGAAGATTAGAAATGGCAAACCACAAATCATCGCTGAAGAGAATCAGACAGACTGAAACCAGAAGATTGCGCAACAGATATTATGCTAAGACCATGCGTAACGCAGTTCGTAAGCTCCGCGCAACCACTGATAAGGCTGAAGCTCAGGCTATGTACCCCGCTGTTCAGAAGATGTTGGACAAGCTCGCTAAGACTAACAACATCCACAAGAATAAGGCTGCTAACTTGAAGTCTAAGCTCTGCGCGCACATCGCAAAACTCTAAGAGACACCTTATCACAACAATAAGTATAGGGTCGGAAGCCATCTTCCGACCCTTTGTTGTAGTCAAATTCACCTTATCCCATAATATTATGATCGAATACCTCAGAGGAGACCTTACCGAACTTACCCCCACAACTGCCACTGTCGAATGCCATGGGGTGGGGTATCTTGCCAACATATCGCTCAATACCTATACGGCGATACAGAACCGTCCTCAAGTGAAGCTTTATGTGTATGAAGCCATCCGCGAAGATGCCTACGTGCTTTATGGATTTGTCGACAAACGCGAACGTGAGCTCTTCCTGCTGCTCATCTCGGTTTCGGGTATCGGAGGCAATACTGCGCGCACTATCCTTTCGGCTCTCAGCCCCAATGAACTGTGCGAGGTCATCGCCTCGGGTAACGACAAGCTGCTGAAGATGGTGAAGGGTATAGGTGGAAAAACTGCTCAACGCATCATTGTAGAACTCAAGGACAAGATTGCTGCCGTGGGAGGAGAAACAACGTTGGGTGATACGACAGCTGGTGGTATTCTCTTTGCTGATGCACATAATGAGGTGCTTGACAGTGCTGTGGCGGCACTCACCATGCTGGGCTACACTGCCGCAGCTTCGCAAAAGGTGGTCAAAGCGATTATAAAGGAGCAGCCGTCGGTGACAGTAGAGGCTGCCATCAAAGAGGCGTTGAGGCGATTGTAGCTTTTGCTCGACGCTCTTTTCTTGTCAAAGGCTCCAAGAGTTTTCTTGCATCAGTTCGTCTAACTTGCTTTTTATCTCTATCAATTCGGCACGCACATCCTTGAGGCGTTGCACGACATCTTGATGGTCCACTACTTGGCGCTTGCTTGTCTTGAGTCTGGCGCGGGCAGCCTTGACCGTCAGGCCCTGTTCTTTGACAAGGTGGTGGATAAGGCGGATGAGCTCAATGTCTTCTTTCGTGTACTGACGTGCGCCGCCAGTTGTTTTCTTGGGGTGGAGACTCGGAAACTCCTTCTCCCAGAAGCGGAGCGTTGACTCGGCGACGCCGATTTTGGCGGCTACCTCACGTATGCTGTAATATAGTTTCAGATCTTTTTCCATAGATTAATCCATCACCTTGCCGTGGTTGTTGGCCATACGTATCATCTCGTCATATTGGTCGGCATCGAGATCCATAAAGTAGTAGTTGGCTGGGTTTACCGGGCGACCACGCTGCAGTACCTCGTAGTGTACGTGAGGACCCGAGGAACGTCCTGTGTTACCGGACAGGGCGATGGTTTCGCCGCGTACGACCTTTTGTCCGCGTTTTACGTTGAAACTTTTTAGATGTGCATAGCGCGTCTCATATCCGTATCCGTGGTCTATGGTGACTATATACCCATATCCGCGTTCCCAGCGGGCATTCTTGACCACTCCGTCGGCGGTAGCATACACAGGGGTGCCTATGTCACAAGAGAAGTCCATGCCGTCGTGGAAGATGCGCGTCTGGTAGATGGGATGTATGCGATAGCCGAATCCTGAGGCTGTGCGTTTAAGGTCCTTGTTCGATACAGGCTGTATGGCTGGCAGGTGACGCAGCATGTCTTCGTGGTTCTTGTAGAAGTCCACAATCTCGTCGAACGACTTCGATTGTATGTAGAGCTTTCTTGCCAGCATGTCCATCTTCTGCGTGGTGGCCATCACTAGTTCCGCATTGTCAAGATTTTCCAACTCCTCATAACGGTTGGTACCGGTGTAGGTGGCATTGCGTACGTCCTCCGATACGGGGTCGGCCATAAACATTACACGGTAGAGATTGTCATCGCGTTGACGGATATCCTCCATTACTTCCATGGCCTTGTCCAAACGTTGCGACAGCACTTCATATTGAGTCTGCAGGCGGGCATTCTCTTCGCGCAGGTCCTCGGCATCTTCGGGCGTTCCCAATATGAGTAGGGCGATGAAGTAGCCTCCCACGCCTATTAGCACCCAAAACAAAATGTTGCGCAGGTAGGTCAGCAGCCGACTGCGCATGTTGGGGTACACGCGGTCGTATGTCTTGGTCTTGTCGTTATACTTATAATATACGTTACGCATAGGCGGTTTTGGCCTGTCGATTGCATTTTTATAGCAATCAAAGTGAATTTTTTACGCAATATTTAGGGCAAAAGTACGAAAACGTGCGTATCTTTGCAAACTATTTGGCAGAATATTAAAAATAATTAGATATTACACAGCTATGTTGACAGCAAAGGAAATCAGAGAATCATTCAAATCCTTTTTCGAGAGCAAGGGGCATCAGATTGTACCCTCGGCTCCTATGGTGGTCAAGGACGACCCCACCCTCATGTTTACCAACGCCGGCATGAACCAGTTCAAGGATATCATCCTGGGCAATGCCGCAGCCAAGTATAAGCGTGTGGCCGACTCGCAGAAGTGCCTCCGCGTGAGCGGCAAGCACAACGACCTCGAAGAGGTAGGCCACGACACCTATCACCACACCATGTTTGAGATGCTGGGCAACTGGTCGTTTGGCGACTACTTCAAGGAGGAGGCCATCGACTGGGCATGGGAGTACCTCGTGGATGTGCTCAAGCTCGACCCCAAGAACCTCTACGCCACCGTCTTCGAGGGCAGCAAGGAGGAGGGTCTGGGTCGCGACGATGAGGCAGCAGCCATCTGGGAGCG
>RHMF01001041.1_pt1 | contig 12548 bp, 12 predicted proteins | sample 5365151 | NCBI WGS metagenome assembly RHMF01 (sample SAMN10266501, study PRJNA497801) | feces metagenome | isolation source: feces | host: Bos taurus | place: China: Prairie of Fairy Mountain | collected 2017-08-14 | reverse complement strand
GCTTCCCTCGATGTCCTTTTCTTTTAAGTTACGAGTCAGCTGATGGACAATGCTACCCACCATTTCCAGATGCCCTAATTCCTCTGTGCCGATGTCTGTTAGAAGCCCTTTCAGTTCATCAAATGGCATGGAATAGCGCTGGGACAGATATCGTAACGATGCGCCAAGCTCGCCGTCGGGGCCACCGTATTGGGAAATGATGATGCTGGCAAGTCTGGGATTCGGTCTGTCGATTTTTACTGGATACTGCAGCTTTTTCTGATAAATAAACATACTTGACCTCCTTACTTTTGCCCATATTCCCAGGGCCAGGGATCATCCAGCCAGGCATAGCCTTCTTGCCCATCGGGAAGCCCGTGGCTGATGGGACCATGCATCTTCGAGTATTCCATCATTCCCTCGTGGTAGATCTTTTGGTACTGGCGGTAAAGCTCCAGCGCCTCCTTATCCTCCCGATGGGTATCCAGGTACAGCGCCAGCTCGTGCAGGGCAAAGCCCAGAGCCTGCAGCTCAGTTTTCGGTGTGACAGGCTTCTCCTTTGTGTTCGCCATACCCATAAAGGGAAGATCTAGACCTGGATACAGTGTGCCACGCACCAGGCCCATGCGCGCATCATACTTTGGGGGATCCTCCATTTGGAATGGTACATAGGGATTAGCCAGCGGTGCCATGGACGGCAATCGACCTTCTTTTCCGGCTTGTTTTCCGTTCAAAACGCATACCTCCTTCAAAACTTGTCGTTCGCTGTCATCCTATGCCGCATACACCGGAATGTGCAAAAGCCTCCCTGCAAACACAGGGAGGCTTCTTTTTTATGTGTGCCGTGTACCGGCTACTTGATACATCAGCTCGTTGGAGATGATCACATCCACATCGAACCAGGGAGCCATCAGCGCTGCCAGTTCATCTTCATGCAGCAGATCAATGGAAACAGTACTTGCTCGCTCGTGATGCTTGATCAGTGCGGCACGGCTCATACCGTGGGCAACAGACAGCCTGCCCCCGGGTCTTACCAAAGAGGCCAACACCTCGATCAGCTTGCCCGGATCCAGGAAGTGGGGGAATGCGTTGTAGACCATGACAGTGTCAAATTGCTTACCGAAATCCGTTGTTTCCACATCACCGCAGATCACTTCTACCTGGGGGAATTTTGCGGCCGCCAGCTTGGCCATTTCCGGAGAAAGGTCAATGGCTGTCAGAGAGGCTACACCACGCTGCAAATAATCTGGGAAAAGTACGCCTGTGCCACAGGCAACATCCAGTGCGTGAATGCCGGACCGTACACCGGCGTTATCCAGTATGATTTTCAATATCTCCTCATTACGAATCAGATCCGCATCCCACCAGGGTGCGCAGCGGTCAAAAAAAGCAGAGATCTCTTTCTTATCCATGTTCTGCTCCTTTCATCTGTTAGTATGTCGCTGGGGGATCAGCTTGGCCTTCATCAGCGTGTAGTAAAGCAGCGGAACAAGGACTAGATGACAGATAATGCCCGGCAGAGAGGTCACAAAATATCCGGTGATCCACATGCCAAAGCCAAAAGCCTGGCCGGTGCCCATATAGAAGAGGGTCTTGGCAATGCCACCAATGACACGGCCGGCGAGCATAGCTGCGGTAAGGCAAATGTAGAGGTCAGCAAAAAGTTTTCCGGTCTTAACATGTTTCATCAGAAGGCCAGTCATCAGACCATAAACCGCGATCTCCGGTACCATAGATACCAGCATGGCAGCGGCGGGCATGCCGGTGATGATGCTGGAAAGAATAGGACCCAAAACGCCGCAAAGAATGCCGTACCAGCCGCCACAAATCAAGCCGCACAGCAGCACGGGGATATGCATGGGACAAAAGGCAGAACCCAGGCCAACGGAATGAAAAGCCATCGGCACGATGCAGCAAAGGGCGATGCAAACAGCACTGATGCACAGTCGCTTGGAAGTAGAAAGTTTATTCATGATCAAACCTCCTTTTCTTTGTTAGAGCCATTATATACGTCGGCAATTCGGGTCGCAAGCCCCCCTGGGGGTTGTATTTTGAAAGTTTTTGCATTCACGAATTGTGCTGCGCATAGTCTTATGTGAGGTGTTGTCCATGAAGTATGCGTATTATCTGAAAAAGTTTTGGCTGCTGTACCTGGCTACGGGTATTTTGTGTTTACTCGCCACCATTGGTGCGGATAGAACGGTTACAACCATTGCGGAACATTCTCCTATCGATCGCAACCACACCATTATTATTGATGCCGGTCACGGTGGGGAAGATGGCGGTGCGATTTCCTGCACCGGTATGCCGGAAAGCCAGATCAATCTGCAGATCGCCTTGCGGCTTCGTGATCTGTGCCATTTGATAGGTTATGACACCTGCATGATCCGCACAAGCGATGTATCCGTCTACACCGAAGGCAATTCGCTTGCGGCAAAAAAAGCCTCAGATCTACGTCAGAGAGTGAAAATTGTCAATGCGGTTGACAATGGTATCTTGATTTCCATTCATCAGAATATCTTTGCAGACAGCCGGTATGATGGTGCGCAGATCTTTTATGCGCCGACAGAAGGAAGCAAAGCGCTTTCAGATCAATTGCAGAGCACATTTGTGGAATGTATCAACAAGGGCTCAAACCGCAAATGCAAACCGGCCAATGGTGTGTATCTCATGCAGCATATCGAACGTCCTGGTGTACTGGTTGAATGCGGCTTCCTATCGAACCCTGCAGAGGAAGCCAAACTGCGTAGCAAAGATTATCAGCTAAAGCTCTGTTGCGTCATTGTTTCTGGACTGAGTCGGTATATAAACGCTTGACTAGCAAACAAATGATTGGTATAATATAGAAAACTGGTCAGATGAGAGGACAATCCTATGGCTAAGACAAAAACCGTCTTTTATTGCACCGCCTGTGGCAACGAATCCCCCAAATGGCAGGGAAGATGCTCCGCTTGCGGTGCTTGGAACACGCTGGAAGAGCATATCGAGCGTCCTGCTGCGCCCGGCAGAGCCAAATCCGGTCCGGTAGGCGAGGGGAGAAAGCCGAAGAAAATCAGCCAGGTGGACTCCGGAGATGAGATCCGTTTTTCTACAGGTATGGGCGAGCTTGACCGCGTGTTAGGCGGAGGCGCTGTGGAAGGCAGCTTGGTGCTGGTTGGCGGTGCGCCCGGTATTGGTAAATCCACGCTGCTCTTGCAGATCTGCAATGCGCTTTGTGGAGAAAGAAAGGTGCTCTACATTTCCGGTGAGGAAAGTGAGCGTCAGCTGAAGCTGCGTGCGCAGCGGCTTGGCGTGGCGCCGGAAAACCTCTTTATCCTGGCGGAAAACAGTCTGTCCGATGTTTTGGCTTGCGTTGAAGAGGAAAAGCCGGATATTCTGATTGTGGACTCCATCCAGACCATGTACAGCGATGAGAACGAATCTTCTCCCGGCTCTGTTTCACAGGTCAAAGATTGCACTATGCGGCTGATGCAGGTTAGTAAGGCAGACGGCATTACGGTGTTTGTCGTTGGCCATATCAACAAGGATGGCAACATAGCAGGCCCGAAGGTGCTGGAACACATGGTCGACTGCGTGCTGTATTTCGAGGGTGATCCCAATACTTCTTACCGCTTGCTACGTGCAGCCAAAAACCGCTTTGGTTCAACGAATGAGATCGGCGTCTTTGAGATGCTGGACAGCGGCCTGAAAGAAGTTCCGAACCCCTCCCAGATGCTGCTGGAAGGCCGACCGGAAGGTGCCAGCGGAACCTGTGTTGCCTGTGTGATGGAGGGTACAAGACCTATCCTTGCGGAGGTCCAGGCGCTGGTCAGTAAGACCAGCTTCAATGTACCTCGCCGCACAGCTGACGGCTTCGATTTCAACCGGGCAGCGCTGCTTCTGGCTGTGAGTGAAAAGCGCGCTGGCATGAAGCTGAGCCTCTTTGATGCCTATATCAATGTCATTGGCGGTCTGCGTCTGGACGAGCCTGGCGCTGACCTGCCGGTGGTGCTGGCAGTCGCCTCCAGCTATCGGGATACTGCGATTGCTGATGACCTGGTTGCCATTGGCGAAGTCGGTCTGACCGGCGAGATCCGCAGTGTTTCCCATATGAATCAAAGATTGCAAGAAGTTGCTAGATTGGGTTTTAAAAAGGTCATTATGCCGAAATACGGTTCTGAAAAGTTGGAAATACCCGATGGTTTGACCGTATACCGTGTCTGCAACCTTCGCGAGGCAATCGAAACAGCGTTGTAATAGAAAAGGGGAGGGGTGGTATGCCCCTCCCGTTATGTATTTTCATCGACAAAATCCAGTTTGGACAGCGGATTTGCTTCGGCGGCAATTTTCAGCTCTGTGTTCTCAATATGGGTGTAAATTTGGGTAGTATTCAGGTTTTCGTGGCCTAAAACTTCCTGAACTGTCTTGACATCCACACCGCCGGAGAGCATCATGGTTGCTGCTGTGTGACGGAGTTTATGTGCCGAAAATTGGGTGGCATCCAGACCGGCTTGCAGTAGCGCTTTTTTAACCAAACGGTGCACAGCGGTGACGCTGATGCGGTTATTATCCCGGCTACCAAAGAGCGCCCGATTGTCAGAGAGAATTTTTTTGTTGCGTTCGGGCAGGTAGGCGTCTATAGCTTTCCGGCAGGGAGTGCCGAAATAGACAAAACGCTCCTTGTTGCCTTTACCGACCACGCGAATCCGATCCTCGTATACATCCGTCAGATTCAAGCCAACCAGCTCACTGCGGCGAATACCGCAGTTCAAAAAAAGCATCAGAATGGCATAATCGCGCTTGGCGTTAGGCCCGGAGACGGCCTGCAGCAGCGCAGCGGATTGATCCATTGTTAAGTATTTCGGCAAGCTTTTACGCAGCTTCGGATACTCCAAATCTGCCACCGGATTTTCCTCCAGTTGTTTGGTGCGCACAGTAAGGTACTTGAAGAAGGATTTGATGGCAGAAAGCTTCCTTGCACGACTGGAAGCATCGATGCCATACTCAGGAGCACGAGAGTCGGGATTGATGGCACGATCGTTTGCAAGGTAAGAAAGGAAATCAAAAACGTCCGAAGCTGTGATCGTGCGAATGAATGCAATATCAATATCTTTAATAGGAATATCATCCAGGCGTGTTGAAATGGGCATATCATTGCGCATCAATTTGATAAAGCGCAGGAACATCCGAAGATCCAAATAATATTCCTGAATCGTTCGGGGCGATTGACCTTTGATGGTTTCGTGGTAGATCAGAAAATCTTTGAGTACTTGGGGACAATCACGGTATTGCTGCATAAATGACCTCCAAACCGGCCAGAAGCAGTGACTTGGCCTGTATCTGACTATATTGTATCACATATCTGCTATAAACGCAACAAAATTTTTATTTTGTTGCGTTAATTCTTTTCATGGGTCAATATGAGATGATACGGCATCCCCTCTTACGATGAACGCCCTGGGAGTCCTGATTAGACACCCAGGGCTGTATTTAGTGGATGATGATCTCAAAGCTTGCTGTTACACTACTTGTACTTGCATTGTCATTCGCCCAATATCTACCAAACGAAAATTTGCAGTTCGTTGATTCAAAGTTCCATCGGATCTCAATATTTTTATAACGGAATTCAGCGGCCTCTTTGTCCTTATATTCGTCAATGAGTTTAATGAAGTTTAGCAAATCGCTTACGCTGATATCTTTTTGTGAGCCTGCTGCGGTGATGCAAGCAGTGATCATTCTATTTCCGAGCGGTTGTAACATGGAGATATCATGCCAGGTGTTTTGGTATGTAATTCGGCGGATGCTCCCCCCTTCTGTTTCAAAGCGGAGCGGTTCATTCTTCTTCTCTGCGGTACCCCCACCAATTACGACGATTGCACCGGTGTGTTGGCTGGGCGGAACATACCAAGTGCCATCCGGATTCATAGTACTGCTATCTTCAAACAGATCGGCATAAAAGTTGAAATTTTCTGAAAATTCTGCAATTGTCAGGTCATTTCCCAGATATTTTGGCCTGATAACCTCTGTTACATTTACATAACTAATTAGTATAATAATTATGCAAAATGCTGCAAAAATAGCTTTTCTCCAGCCATTCCAGAAGAAATCCCAGAAAGAGTACACATGGTCAACACCGATATCTTGTTGCAGTCTTTCTCTATCCTTGTGTTCCTTATAGCTGCGATATAATCTCCAAAGTCTTACGACCGGAATACCCAGACCATAGCCATAAAGGAGTGCTTCCCATTCTCTTTGCATTGCATTGGCTATATCCAACTTCTTTCCCTTGTAGGAATACACCTGGATTCCCATCAGCCACTTGCCCGGTGTAGTCGCAAAATAGTGCAGTAAAATTGCCTGCAGCGGTACACTGAGCAGCAAACATCCGTAATTGATCACGTTTGACCAAAAGTCACTGAGTGGCCGTACACGTAAGATTACGATGATCACGAAGCGCACGATGAGGCGCAATAGCGTATAGTCTGCCATTCTGGCGATAAACCGTCGCACGGGATGGTATTCTATAATGGGATCCCATACACTGGTTTCTTTTGCGGGCACTTCAGGATCTATATCTGTTGTCAGTTTATCGAGATAGTGCACAGCATCAAGACTTTGATATGTAGTATCCTGGTCGGAAATTTCTTTGCAGATATCGGCTGCCCGCTGCGTGGCTTCGATCGCATGTTCCAGAGTTAAAGCCTGCTTGCGTAAAACCTCGGTGATGCTGGCACTTCCCTGCTGCAGCTGCTTGATGGTGTCGATGGGCAGATCAAGCTGACGCAGCAGTTTGATTTTCAAAATCTCGTTGGCATCATCCTCAGAGTAATCTCGATAGCTGTTTTCCTTACGGTTAGGTGTAATAAGGCCTTCTCGCTCGTAGTAGCGAATGGTGGCTCTTTCAAGCTGTGTCAGCTGTTCCAGTTCTAAAATCGTCACGACGATACCTCCCTTCAATGGCATTATAGAGTATAAACAAGGTTTACAGTCAAGCACTATTTAAAAAATTCCCGGGCAGGATTAAAAATCTTGTCCGGGGATCTTTTTTACCAAGCTTCACACAGTTCCTTGTAGTAGTTCCACATTTCATCTTCTGTATCGAAGTTGCACAGGTACATCTGGTTAGCCATCAGCGCCGACAGCGCATCGGGCACACGGCTGGTCATCTTTAGACAGTGACCGTACTTGCGCAGAATGTCATCGTGGCTGAGTCGATAGTTACGGTAGTCACGGCGGCCGATAAAGGCGCCATAATGATGGGGTCTGTTCATGTCCATGGTGTTGCAATCAAAGGCGATCATATCAGCCCAAATCTTGTAAACATCCGTTTCGTATGCGTAATTGTACATTTCGGGCGTATAGCCGCCGGAAGGACGCATATTCACTTCCAGACCGATCACATCGCCGGCGTTACCCAGACCAGGCTGGTCTTCGGTCAGCACAAAGAACTCGAAGTGGACAAAGCGGCTGCGAACATTGTATTCTTTCTCCACTGCCCTACCCGCTTTGAGGATCTTCTCCGGCATTTCTTTTACGATGAAATACAGGCATTCACTGCCATCATTGACGATGTCCATGCAGGAATTGGGGGTGATGTTGCCGCTCTCAAAGACGGGCTCACCCTTGGAATTGATGATGGCATCGTAGGTCTGCACATAGCCACGGACGAACTCTTCCATAATGTAGACATTCTCGTCCTTGTGCTCGATAAACCAGCGCAGGTCATCGTCGCACTTAATCTTATAAGTATTGTTGGCGCCGACACCGTTGTCGGGCTTAGCGACCACGGGATAGCCCACCTTCTGTACGAATGCGTAGGCGTCATCCCAACCGTTTACCAGATGGTAGCGAGCCGCAGGCACACCGGCACGTTCGTAATAGGCTTTCATTGCGGATTTGCGCTTCATGGGCTCCATATCTGCTTCCTTAAAGCCGGTGCCGATATTGAAATCGGTGCGCAGACGGGCGTCCTGCATCAGCCAGTACTCATTGTTGGATTCCAGGTAATCGATACGGCCGTACTTATGGATAAAAAAGGCAACAGCCCGGTATACCTCTTCGTAATTTTCCAGATTGCTGACCTTGTAGTACTCATGCAGGTTCATTCGCAGCTCCGGTACAAGCTCGTCATAAGGACAATCGCCGATACCCAGCACACGAAGTCCGTTATCCTTCAAATGCTTGCAGAAATACCAGTAATTAGTGGGAAAGTTCGGAGAAATGAATATAAAATTCTTCATAAAATCAACTTCTTTCAAAGAAAATCAGGAACATAAACCTGGCACATCCGGAACCACCAGGGCCAATCGTGATCCACATCATGTCCCCAGTATTCGATCCGGGCGTTGATACCCTTGTGCCGAACAACTTCTTCCAACCGACGGGTGCTGGCTACCAGCGGCTCTTCCCAAGCGCCCTGGCCAACCACGATGAGGATCTTGCGATGGTTGTACATGTCGATATAGAAATGGTCATCCGGCATGTTGGACAGATAGTTTACCGGGCAGTTCCGGTACAGCAGGTCGTCCATATAATCGCCGAAGAAATCCTGGGAATCATACACACCAGAAATGGCGAACACGGAGTCAAACAGGTCGGGTCTGCGGAAAAACAGATTTGCCGCGTGCATGCCGCCCATGGAGCAGCCAAAGGGCAAGATATCGTGGCGGCCGCTGAGGTGGTGAATGGTGGGTACCATTTCTTCAACAATGTAGTTATACCAACGCTCGTGGTTTTCGGTGCGCCAGCGGTTGTCAGCACCGATGGCAGCCCATGCCTGATCATCCAGGCAGTCAACGGAGAAGACGGTACATCTTCCTTCTTCGATCCACTGAGCCCAATAATCGATCATATGAAAATTCTCAAAATCAAAGAATCGTCCGGACTGGCAAGGGATAAACATCACGGGCTTTCCGCCGTGGCCGTAGACCTTAAACTCCATATCGCGGCCAAGATGGCTGCTGTAGTGCTTGAAATACTGTATATGCATTTGTGATCTCCTAAATCATTATTCGCTTATATGCCCAGACATTCCATGAAGACGGGAATCTGCTTTTCCCAGGATGCCTCAGAGTGATTACCGCCGGGCACGATCCGCATGGTCAGATGGGCTTGCTTGGCCATCAGTAAATTGGATGCTGCCATCAGCGCACCGGCACTGGCATGGTGGTTGTCCATTTCCTCACTGCCGTAATCCATGTAAATGCAGGTGTCCTTTCGCAGATTGGCCTTGCTGATCATCTGGAGCACCTTGTTGGAATCCACCCACAGGCTGGGCGACAGGCAGGCTGCTCGCTGGAACACATGGTTGTAGGCACAAACGGCATACAGAGACATCAAACCGCCCATGGACGAGCCGGCAATGATGGTATTGTTCCGATCCGGAAGTGTGCGGTAATTGTTGTCGATGTAGGGCTTCAGCGTCTTGGTCAGCCAATTCATATAGGTTGCTCCCCTGCCCCGGATATGGCCCAGCTGCGGTGCGTCGAAGCTATAGGGTGAATACTCCAGCAGGCGGTTATTGCCTTCATGATTGCACTCCACAGCTACGATGATCAGCTGCTTCTTGCTCTTGCGCATGTAATCTTTCATGCCCCAGGACTTGCCGTAAGTTGCATCGGCATCGAAGAACACGTTGTGTCCGTCGAACATGTACAGTACAGGATAGCGCTTATCCGTTTCTTTCTGATACGATTCAGGTAAATACAGATAAACACGGCGCTTCATATTGCCGCTGAGTTGCGGGATGGTAACATGCCATTTTTTGATCATGGACAAATGCCTCCGAAAGGTGAACGAATTATGTTCCAATTATATGACCAAAACGTAAGGTTGTCAACCTGGGTGTCGCTATTTCACGAAATTAATGCTTTACAACTTGACCGATTGATAATAAAATAGAGAAAACGAAAAATTGGAGGAAGCAGTTATGAGTGTAAAGCGAATCGGTGTTCTTACCTCCGGTGGCGACGCACCGGGTATGAACCCCTGTGTCCGAGCGGTGGTCCGTGCGGCGCTGTATCATGGTCTGGAGGTTTACGGCATCCGAAGAGGCTGGAACGGTCTGATCAACGGTGATGTCGTGAAACTGGATCAGAAAAGTGTATCCCACACCATCAATCGTGGCGGCACGATTCTTTACACCGCTCGTAGCAAGGAGTTTATGACCGAAGAGGGTCAGCGCAAGGCGGTATCTACCTGTAAGTTTCTTGGTCTGGATGGCATCATCGCTATCGGTGGCGACGGTACATTCCGTGGTGCCAGAGCGCTTTCCAAACACGGCATTAATGTGATCGGTATCCCCGGCACCATTGATAACGATATTTCCTGCACGAATTACTGCATCGGCTTCGATACCGCTGCCAATACCGCCATCGAATGCATCGATAAGCTGCGGGACACCATGCAGTCCCATGAGCGCTGCTCTGTTGTGGAAGTCATGGGTCGCAATGCCGGCTATCTTGCCATGTATGTCGGCCTGGCTGTTGGTGCTACCGCGGTGCTTGTGCCGGAAAAGCCCATTGATTTTGAAAATGATGTGATCGAGAAGATACGCCGGGCACGCCTCAATGGCTTTACCCATTACATGATCGTTGTGGCCGAAGGTGCAGGCTCTGCCGCGGAGATTGCCGCCAAGATCAAGGAGGCCATCGATCTGGATCCCCGTGTGACCGTCCTGGGTCACATCCAGCGTGGCGGCGTTCCCAGTGGCCGTGATCGTGTCAACGCTACCAAAATGGGCTACCTGGCCGTGGAGCTGCTCCTTGCCGGTAAAAACAACCGCATCGTCTGCACCAATCATGGCCGATTCACCGATATCGACATCGACGAAGGCCTGTCCATGCACAAGAATATCCAGCAGATGGAAGTAGACGTGCTGGCAGCCATGACCGGCATTTAATTGCATACATAAAACGACCAGCCGATACCAGGCTGGTCGTTTCTTTTATTCTGCAGGCGCGGTGTCGTAGGTGTGAAGATGCGGATAGTTCTGAACATGCTGATTATAGATTTCCTCAATATCTTCTTCCGTCAGATAACCAAGTTCGTATGCTTCTTTCAGCGTTAAGAACACGCCGCCCTTCAGCACTCTGAAGGCATCGGTATTCGGGAAAAAGAATTGGTATCCTGCAACGGCATAGCCGGTAATGAAATCGGCACTGTTCGTATCAAAAATGACCACTGCGGCACCGGATGCGAAGCTGCCATAGTCATGCTTGACCGACACATATTCGGTGCTGGGATATTGGCGATAGTACGCCTTGATCAGTAGTTCGTGCTGGAAAGGCAAATCTGTGATGTCGTAGACCTTCAGATCCAGTTCAATGTCCTCGTCAGGCATTCCTAATTGGAATATCCAATATTCGCCTTGTACGACATGGTGAGCCGGCACTTCGACACCATTGCAGAACAGCATGTAGCCCGCATCTGCATCATAATCGACAATCACGCTAATCAGTTCGCCGGCAGTGTACTGGCTATTCAGCGGCATGAGGAGCCGGCCGGGATCCAACATGAAAACGCTGTGCGTATGTTGTTCCGTAAGATCCAGGGTGATCAACATCTCGGTTTCACCATCGGTAAAATACAATGTCGATACATCATTGCTCCAGTAATAACCGCTTGGCACACCGATTATTCGAACGCCGACAGTTAAATCCCTGCGTGTGGTAAAGAGAATGATGCCGTTTGCGTCTGAAATCAACGGATTCGGATTTGGGGACGATGAAAATATTGCGTCCGGATCCACGATTACTACATTGGGAATCGGTTTGCCATTTGGATCCTGGAATTTGATGGTATAGGTGATATAATCCGAATTCGTCGCAACAGGCATGGTAAAAATGTAATCCGGGTTTGAGGTGCTGGTGGACAATGTTGCGGTGCTTTCTGTGTTGCTAGTTTCTAAATCTCGATCTCTGTCCCTGAAGGCGGCGTAGGCGACCGAAGATAAGACCAGCAGCAACACCAGTGCGACCACGGCGGTAATAAGACGCTTGGGCGATTTCACCTTGGTAGGCGGTGCTTCTTCTGTCTTCTCCCCTGCTTGCGCAGTCGCTACCGGCTCCGGGGGTACAGGCTTGCGGTAGACAGGGTCGCCCCAAATAGCACCGCACTGGGGACAAAGGAAATCATTGTCCTGCATTTGATAGCCGCATTTGGCACAAATTTTATCCATAGACATGCTCCTTTATTGGGCAGGTTCCGTTGTGGAGGTCACTGACCATGTGCCTGTTCGTGATGCAATAGCGAAAATCCGGGGCGCGTACAAATCGCCACTGTAGCCTTCGGGCAAATATTGAATTTGCACTAAGCAATCATCGATATCATGCAAATAGAATAGACACAGACCATCCGCATCACTGGTGGCATAGTGATCCTTGCCCCAACTGTCAGTTAGCTTCAATGTCGCACCGACAACCGGATTGATATTTTGATCGATTACCTTGATCGTGTAAACGATTTCCTTATCTGGATTTCTCAGCATGATCTCTGTCTTGCGGGTGAAATGCTGGAAGGTATGCTTGTACTTTTGCCGGCCGTTATCTGTCTCTAGGTAGTACATGATCTCCACCTTCGTGGGATCAGAC
>RHMF01001350.1_pt1 | contig 12551 bp, 7 predicted proteins | sample 5365151 | NCBI WGS metagenome assembly RHMF01 (sample SAMN10266501, study PRJNA497801) | feces metagenome | isolation source: feces | host: Bos taurus | place: China: Prairie of Fairy Mountain | collected 2017-08-14 | reverse complement strand
CCGGGCTCATCAAGGGTGGCGACCTCGACAATGCCATCGTTATCTATGAGCTGGAGCAGAAGCAGGAGGTGGTGGATAACCTCTGCGACCATCTGAAGATTCCCCGCATGGATGCCACGAAGCTCGGATACCTGCAGCACAAGCCCCTGACATGGGAGAACGAGTGTACGCGACATAAGCTCCTCGACATCATCGGCGACATGGCTCTTATCGGCAAGCCCCTCAAGGGACGTATCATAGCAACTCGCCCAGGACATACAATAAATAATAAGTTCGCGCGCGCGATGCGTCAGGAGATCAGGAAGCATGAGATTCAGGCCCCTGTCTACGACCCAACGATGGAGCCCGTGCTCGATGTGAACCGCATTCGTGAAGTGCTGCCACACCGCTACCCTATGCAGCTGGTAGACAAGATTATAGACATCAGCGGCAAGACAATCGTGGGTATCAAGAATGTAACGAGCAACGAGCCCTTCTTCACAGGTCATTTCCCTGAGGAACCCGTAATGCCGGGAGTGCTGATGATCGAGGCTATGAGCCAATGTGGCGCGATATTGGTGCTGAACACTCTCGAAGATCCGGAGAAATGGACCTCTTACTTCCTCAAGATTGACAACGTAAAGTACAGGAAGAAGGTCGTTCCTGGCGACACCCTCATCTTCAAGGTAGAACTGCTGGGGCCCGTTCGTCACGGTATCTCCTCCATGCAGGGATACATCTTCGTTGGCGACACCCTCGTGGCCGAGGCAACATTCACCGGTCAGATGGTGAAGAATAAGTGAAGAGTGAAAAGTGAAGAGTGAAGAAAAAAAGTGAAGAGTGAAGAATCGGCTTGCGCCGTTTCGAGTGAAAAGGTAATTATAATTTTCAATTGGTTTAATGGCAAATCAAATCAGTCCGCTTGCTTTCGTACATCCTGATGCGAAGCTTGGTGATAACAATATCATTGGTCCTTTCTGCTATATCGACGCAGATGTGGTGATAGGCAACAACAACGTGTTCCAGAACAGCGTGACCCTCAATCAGGGTCTGCGTATGGGTGACAATAATGAGGTGATGCCCTGTGCCAGCCTTTCCACTAAGCCTCAAGACCTGAAGTTTAAAGGAGAAGTGACACCCTGTCAGATCGGTAACAACAACTCTATCAGGGAGTATGTTACCATTTCTCGCGGCACAGCATCTAAGGATACCACCATCGTGGGCAACAACAACCTACTGATGGAGAATGTGCACGTGGCCCACGACTGCGTGATAGGCAACAGCTGCATTATCGGTAACTCCACGAAGTTTGCCGGCGAGGTGATTGTTGATGACTGTGCCATCATTTCCGCTGAGGTGCTGGTGCATCAGTTTGTACACATCGGCGGCTATGTGATAGGTAGCCGTACCTCTCAAGACATCCCGCCATATGTTATAGCAGGCAAAGAGCCCATACGTTTTGCTGGTTTGAACCTTATCGGTCTGCGTCGCAGAGGCTTCTCCAACGAAACCATTCTGGCAATTCGAGAGGCCTACAACACCATCTACTCTAAGGGCATCATCAAGGAAGGCCTTGAAGAGGTAAAGAATGCTATGGAGGTAACACCCGAGATACAGTATATCCTTGACTTTATAGACAAAGCAGAGCGAGGCATCATACGCTAAACCTTGGGGCAGCATATAGACAACATATGCTGCAGGGAAACTGAGATGGCATTGAGAACACTCATCGTAATTACAGGTCCGACAGGTGTCGTCAAGACAAAACTCTGCATAGAACTGGCAGAACACTATGGCACAGAGATTATCAATGCCGACTCAAGGCAGATATATGCTGAGATGCCTATAGGCACAGCGGCACCAACGGCGGCAGAGCAGGCACGCGTAAAGCATCACTTCGTGGGCAATAAGCACATCGGAGACTATTACTCCGCATCGCTATATGAGCAGGATGTGCTAAAACTTGTTCAAGAATATGGCAGCAAAGAAGAATGCGGAGATGTGATGTTGCTTACAGGAGGCTCGATGATGTATATCGATGCCGTATGTAACGGTATTGACGACATCCCAACCATACGTGAGGATATCAGAGAACTGATGAAGCAACGCCTTGCCGACGAAGGACTGGAAGCGATGGTGGAAGAGTTGCACACTCTTGATCCCGAGTACTGGAACATTGTTGACCGCCACAATCCACGAAGGGTGATACATGCACTCGAGATATGCCACCAGACAGGACTGACATACACTTCTTTCAGAACCGGAGAGAAGAAGCAACGCCCTTTCAGTACTATCAAAATAGGTATCACGCGCGACAGAGACGAATTGTACGAACGTATCAATGCTCGAGTCCTCGACATGGTGGACAAGGGATTGATTCAGGAGGTGACGTCACTCCTACCCTATCGCAACTGCAATGCTCTAAATACTGTGGGATATAAGGAGATAATAAAGTATCTCGATGGTGATATTCCTCTTGAAGAAGCGATAAGACAGATACAGAGCAACACACGCCAATATGCGCGAAAGCAACTGACGTGGTTTAAGCGTGACGAGGAAATGGCCTGGTTCACGCCTGATAATAAAGAAGCAATAATTGACTATATAGACCAAAAACGTAATAACATACATGAGCATTAAAACCATAGTCAAAGGTATATCTAACAGTATCAGCAATTTCTGGCGTTGGTATCGGGGATGCTTCCGCAACCGTCCCTGGTATGTCAAAACCATTGCAGCACTTTGTACGATTATCGTACTATTTTTCCTATATCTTGGAGCAGTAGATGTCAACCTGTTCGGACTCTTCGGTAAGTCACCCGGTTGGGCCGATATCTATGAACACAAGACCTCGGAAGCTTCTGAACTATATGCTGCAGACGTTGATCCAAAGACGGGAAAGGAGATATTGCTGGGCAAATACTTCAATGAGAACAGAACGCCCGTGAACTATGAGGATGTTGCTCCACACTTCTGGAAGGCTCTCATCGATACCGAGGATGAGCGTTTCTATGACCATTGGGGCATAGACCCGCTGGGCCTGCTTGGTGCAGCTAAGGATGCCGTAACTGGGCGCGGAGGCCGCGGAGCATCTACACTCACACAGCAACTGGCCAAAAACATGTTCCGAGTCCGCACGCAGTACAGCACAGGTCTGCTGGGCAAGATTCCCGGATTCAAGATATTGCTCATGAAGACGAAGGAATGGATCACAGCCACAAAGCTTGAGATTTATTTCGCCTTCACCAAAGGTCGTCTTGAGGGGAAGAAGGAAATACTTGTTCAATATGCCAACACCGTTGACTTTGGACATAATGCCTATGGTATCAAGACAGCTGCAAAGACCTATTTTAACCGTTCTCCGAAAGAGCTGACCGTTGATCAGGCGGCTGTGCTCGTGGGAATGCTTAAGGCAACCACATACTACAATCCTATCAACCATCCTGACCGCTCCATGGAGCGTCGCAACGTGGTGCTCGATAATATGGTGCGCCACGGAGACCTCACAACAGAAGAATACAACAAGCTAAAGGATGTTGCCATCGACTGCTCTGAATTTAAGGTTGAAGATAACTATGACGGCCAGGCAAAATACTTCCGCGAGGCTGTGGCGCGCTATATCAAGCATCTTTGCGATGATGTGGATGCCCTGAACGATGTGGATCTATATAACGATGGTCTGAAGATTTACACCACTCTTGATACAAGGATGCAGAAGTATGCCGAAGAGGCCGCCACAAAGCAGATGCAGCAGGTGCAGCGCAACTTTGACTCTCATTGGAGGGGGCAGCAGCCTTGGCAAGATGAAACGCACAAGGTCATACCGGGCTTCATTGAGGATCTGGCAAAGAAAGAGCCTGTCTATAAATATCTTGAGACAAAGTATGAAGGCAACCTCGACTCTATCAACTACTACCTCAACGAGCCCCACACCGTAACGCTGTTTGACTATGAGAAAGGTAAGATAGAGCGTGAGATGTCAACGATGGATTCAATTCGCTATATGGTCAGTTTTATGCATTGTTCCTTCGTAGCGATGGAGCCGCAGACAGGCCATGTTAAAGCTTGGGTAGGCGACATTGATTTTGACCATTGGAAATATGACAAAGTCACGGCCCAGCGCCAACCTGGCTCCACGTTCAAACTTTTCGTCTATACTGAAGCTATGGAACAAGGTCTGACACCTTGCGACAAGCGCAGGGATGAATACTTCTCCATGCAGGTGTGGGATTCAAAAAAGAAGACCGACGTTACTTGGGCCCCTACAAATGCCAACGGATACTTCACCGGTGACTCGATGCCTCTACGCGCTGCTTTTGCCCAAAGTATCAATAGCGTAGCGGTAAGACTGGGTCAGGAGATGGGAATAAAGAACATCATCGAAACAGCCCACAAGATGGGCATACAGAGTGAGCTTGACGAGAACCCCTCTCTGGCTCTCGGCTCGAGTGATGTCAATCTTCTTGAACTGACCAATGCCTACTGCACAATAGCTAATTACGGCAAAGCCCACGATGAGGCTGTCCTTGTAACCAAGATTCTTGACCGTGACGGCAATGTCATCTACGAGGCTCCAGGCATTGAGAAACAGGCCGTAAGCATCAAGTCTGCTTTCCTCGTTCAGCAGCTACTACTGGCAGGACTCCGTGAGCGAGGGGCCACGTCGATGTCGCTGTGGGGATATATCGGGAAATTCAGTGACACCGAGTTTGGTGGTAAGACGGGAACATCCAATAATCATTCAGATGCATGGTTCGTTGGTGTTAGTCCAAATCTTGTTGTTGGTGCATGGGTAGGTGGAGAATATCGTTGCATACATTTCCGAACAGGAGCATTAGGACAAGGATCACGAACAGCACTACCAATATGCGGAAGATTCCTTGAATCTGTGTTTGGAGATCCTACATTCAGCAAATATCATGGAAAGTTTAAGATGCCATCAGATGCCGGCATTGAACGTTCTATGTATGAATGCAGCTACACAGGCGGAATACGACGAGACACCTTGGAGGCCGATAGTCTGGACACAGGAACTGAAATCATCTTAGACGGTAGCAATGAGCAGAATAGTAACAGTCCTTCAGTTGTAACAGAGGAGGATGTGAATTTTGATGAACTATAAGTACGCGTGATAGTACACTTTTCTATAAAATAACAAATTGCAACTAAAAACAAATAGAGTGAAGCCAAATAAATTTATAAAGATTCTCTTGGCAGCAATGCTATGTTATGCATTGCCTGCTATGTCACAAATTAAGCGTGAATTCCGTGGTGCATGGATACAATGCGTAAATGGCCAGTTTCAGGGTATGGGAACTTCTGCTATGCAACGCACATTGGAGTATCAGCTTGATGAGTTACAGAAGGATGGGGTTAATGCTATCATCTTCCAGGTAAGACCAGAATGTGATGCACTATACGAAAGTTCATACGAGCCCTGGAGCCGCTTCCTCACAGGCCAGCAAGGAATGGCCCCGTCTCCCTATTGGGATCCCCTTCAGTGGATGATTACGGAGTGTCATAAGCGAGGCATGGAGTTGCATGCATGGATTAACCCCTTTAGGGCAAAGACTAAGGTAACCCATGACCTTTCTAACAATCATATAGCATCACGCAGGCCTGATCTCGTCTTCCAATATGACGGATTGTATATCCTAAATCCTGCCAAGCAGGAAGCAAGGGATTATATCTGTCAAGTAACGGCAGACATTGTAAAGCGCTATGATGTTGATGGTTTGCATATAGATGACTACTTCTATCCATATCCTGCAGCAGGTCAGCAAATACCTGACGTTAATGATTTCAAGTCAAACCCACGCGGGTTTAATAATATTAATGATTGGCGCAGAGACAATGTCAACCTTTTCATAGAGCAACTATACAAGACGATACGTAGCGTAAAGCCTTGGGTGAAGTTCGGTGTATCGCCATTTGGCATATACCAGAACAAAAGTGCAGCACATCCAGGAGGCTCAAATACCCATGGTCTCCAAAACTACGATGAGTTATATGCTGACGTAATGCTGTGGGTAGAAAAGGGATGGGTTGACTATTGTGTTCCTCAAATATACTGGGAAATTGGTAACAAGGCAGCAGACTATCAGACCCTCATACATTGGTGGACGCAAAACTGCAACAAACGCCCATTATATATCGGAGAAGACATAGAGCGTACCGTCAAGTACAACCAGCAATCTCAGAAGCGTCAACTATACACGCAACTCTATGGCACCTCACACAACAATAGTTCTCTCAACGGAACCGTTCTGTGGTATGCGAAGGCAGCAGTAGATAATGTGGGGGGATATGGAACGCAACTGCGTAACTATTATTGGAGCAAGCCAGCATTACAACCTTCGATGCCTTTCATCAGTAAGGCGACTCCTAAAAAGGTAAAGAAAGTAAAACCGATATGGACGAGTGACGGATATGTTCTGTTTTGGAAGTCTCCAAAGGCAAAAGGTTGGGAACAAGAAGCTACGAAGTATGTGGTATATCGTTTCGAAAATAAGGAAAAGATAGACATTTCTGATGCTTCTCACATCGTTGCGATAACACCTGTTCCCTGGTACAGGCTACCTTACGAGAATGGGAAAAGTAAATACATTTACGTGGTCACATCGCTCAACAGGCTTGATAATGAAGGGGCATACGTAAAGAAACGTGTTAAACTATAGCAATGAACATACTGATTAAGGTATGTGGTATGCGCGAACCAGAGAACATACGCGCACTAAATACACTTGGAGTTGACATGATGGGATTGATATTCTATCCCAAAAGTCCGCGTTATGTCAGAAGTGTGCCCGTGAGTGCCGGCATTATGCCTGACAGAGCTGCTTTACGTCAGCGTTCGGAGACTCAGCTCGTAGGAGTTTTTGTTAATGAAATGCCTCAAACCGTAATTACTCATGCCTACAACTACCGACTGGATTACATTCAGCTACACGGAGAAGAGTCTTCAACATATATTGATAACTTAAAACGAACCCTTGTCCCTGATATCCTTCCTAATGTCAAAATCATCAAAGCCTTAAGTATTCGTGAGGCAGATGATGTAAGGCAATGGCGTCAGTATGAGGGACACGTAGATCTGTTTCTGTTTGATACCAAATGCAAAACGGTAGGAGGATCTGGTGAGCACTTTAACTGGTCCGTACTTCATGAATATGACGGAGAAATACCGTTCATCTTAAGTGGTGGCATTGGGCCTCAGGATGCAGACCGGATCAAGCAATTCAGACACCCTATGTTTGCAGGCATAGACCTTAATAGCAAGTTTGAAGATGCCCCTGCTCACAAAGACATAAACAAACTGCAAAACTTTATTGCAAGCATAAGGAAATAACTAACGTCTTAACTTCTTAACTCCTGACTACTAAAAGTTGAGCAAATGCGAAACTCAACTCACTAATTCTTCAACTTGGCTGGAATTTATCTGCACATACCTTTCTGCAAAAGCAGATGCGCATATTGCGGTTTCTACTCTACAACGGGCATGACGCCACAAGCAGAAAAGGCATATATCGATGCCGTATGTAAGGAACTGCTGATGCGAAGAGAATATCTTCCCACCTCAGAATATATTAATACAATATACTTTGGAGGAGGAACTCCATCTCTTCTTTCTGCAGAATCTTTCTGTTCTGTTCTGCAGACTATCAGGGACATCTATGGAACGAGGCTGCAACTCACAGAATTTACCGTAGAATGTAATCCTGATGATGTAACGCCTCAACTCTCCTCCACCCTATCCCAACTTGGAGTCAATCGCGTCTCAATGGGTGTTCAGTCATTCAACCCACAAATCCTCGCATTTCTCAATCGGCGTCACAATAGCCATCAGGTCAGACAAGCCATTGATACCTTCCATGAGGCAGGCATTGACAATCTCAGCATAGACCTTATCTACGGCATACATGGCCAAACAATGGAAATGTGGCAGTCCGATATAAGTCAATCCTTAGCACTCTCCGTACCTCATATATCATCTTACGCTCTGTCCTACGAAGAGAATACTCCACTAATACAATTATTAAACAATGGAAAAATATCACAGAAATCAGACGAGGAATACCTGCAGATGTACCTCTTGCTTATCGACTCCCTTGCCAACGCAGGTTATGAGCACTACGAAATAAGCAACTTCTCTCTCCCCGGATTTCGTTCTATACACAATAGTAATTACTGGAACGGCGCACCATATATAGGTATTGGAGCGGGTGCCCATTCATATAAAGGAATAAAGGCATCGCCCTCTGGATTTGGCGACACCTCACGTCAATGGAATATCTGCGACATACAGCAATACATCTCCACGTATTGTACCGACTCTTGCGAAAAGGAAATTGCAGAAGAACACTTGTACGATGAGAATAATACCATTATTAGTGAAACTCTCAACGATGACGAGCAATACAATGACATCATCGTAACACAACTTAGACGAGCGGAAGGTATAGATTTAAGCTGCTTACCAGACAAATACTTTACATATCTTCTTCAGGCAGCACAAAAGAGTCTGGACAATGGAACACTTGCACTTTCAGGTAATACAACAGACTCGTTTGCGAGCAAATGCGCAGAAGCAGATGAAGACTCACTACGTAACAAAAGCTTACATCTCACTCGTAAAGGAGTATTCATCAGCGATACCGTAATGACCGAATTAATAATATAACACCCGATATGCCAACATATAAAACATTATTCAAAGTTTGTTTCTTTATATTAGTACCTCTCTGCATCGCATGCAGTAACAACGAAACACAGGAGGAGACTGTCCCATCCACTCCGCCTATTGATCAGGCCCTGCAGCAGCGTATTGATTCTTTTGTCACAACGGTACAACCCATTGGAGATGCAGGTGTGCTTGTTTATGATCTCACCGCTGATCAAGAAATCTATTCTCTCTGTTCTGATTCTCTCATGCAGCCGGCTTCGTGTATGAAACTATTTACTACCGTTGCTGCATTACGTATCTTTGGCCCCCATGCACTCCACAAGACAGAGCTCTATACCACTGGTAACATCAAAGGAGACACCTTACAGGGAAATATAATTCTCAAAGTGCACTTTGATCCATATTTTCATGCAGATAGTCTTTCGCAACTGCTATCATACTTGCCAAAGCAGATTAAACATCTCAACGGAAACGTAGTGATAGATATGAATAATCCTCTCCCTATGCAGCATGAGGAACACTGGACTCCTGGTGATCTAAGGACACGGTATCTCTCACTTTCATTTACGGGATACAACAAGCTGGCGAAACTGTTACCCTATATTATGTCTAAAACAACGGGGGTTAACATAACCGCTAAAGATATCGTATCCGGAACATTCAATCCTAAGAAGGCACAGCTGTGTGGCACAATACACACGCCTCTTGCAGCTTCCGTAGAAAGAGCACTCAAAGTATCATCCAATATCAACGCGGAATGCCTCCTATATCCCTTGGGATATCGACTTAACCCTCATGGCAACTATAGACAAGGAGGAATAGAAGTTCTCAGACAGTTCATCAACACCGAACTCTTACAGCCAGATGAAGACCCAATGCGTTGTAGTGTTTTGCATGACGGATGCGGACTTTGTCCGGAAAGTCGCGTAACACCAGCCCTAATAGTTTCTCTCCTCAAATACTCATGGCAACGCCCTTACATATACAAAACAATAATAAACTACCTACCCCACTCTGGAGTTAACGGAACATTGCATGACAGGCTCCGTAAGCCTCATCTCATAGGACGAATCGTAGCAAAAACAGGAACTCTGACACGCGACGGAGGTATTAGCACACTTGCAGGGTACTTCAAAGGTGATGATGGACACACCATTGCATTCGCCATCATGAATAATCGCTGTCCCGTACTTGACGGCAGATGGTGGCAGGATAAGTTGATAGAAAAAGCATTCCTACCTAAGCCAAAGACACAAAAATAAATCCTATTTCCGGGTGCATAGTTACTATGTCAAAATGGCAGAATAACTTTTGTCGTGCAATAGTAGGTCTTTTACCGCCTAATAGTAGGTCTTTTACCTTGTAATAGTAGGTCTTTTAGAGGGTAAAAGACCTACTATTGCAACAGGCTGAATATCAGAGCGTTTTGGACTGCCATTTTGGCAGTCTGCAAAGGAAGATAGAATTTTGTTCTAAGAATCTTTCTGTTATTGTACACAGGTATTTTCTTCGATTATCGCAGAAGAGTGACGGCCATGATGCCGACTACTATATCATTGGAGAGACAACGCATTGTCAACCTGGAAACCTTTTTCTTTTTATCAAGAGGTACATATAGAATCTGTGCTGCTCCGCCATCTATCAGTCTTCCATATACTTCAGTAGAAGGGATTCCCATAGCGTCACCAATATGAGATGATACAACATTTGATGACAAACTAACACGCATCGGACGATTTGAAATAGGTGAAGTACCTTGCCTTCCATTTATGAGATTGAAGGCTTTGCCATCTACAAAATAATCCTGCTCAATAGGGCAATAGTTGAAGGGAGGTATGAGAAGCATAGAATCTCGTGTACCGTCTTCATAATCAGCATATATAACAGCGTTAGCTATTCGAGTCTGCATATGATTGGTACTGCCTGCCAAGAGGATAGATGCAGTATGGGCTTTGGTTGGACGTATCGTGATACATACCGAATCCGGATAATTATCCCAAAGAGAACAGAAAAGGATATTGTTGCCTTGTCTTGGGGTTAGGTAATCAATACCCAGAATATTACGTTTACCTTTCACAGAAAGAGAACGGAATACGGAATCGTTTATCTCAACATTGAACTTAGGATGACACCACTCTCCAATACCTTGTATAGGCATCTCAAGTGATGTACTGTTCGGACGGGGAGAAATATACTGCTCTTTGAAAATGTCTGTGACCGAAGCATTGAAGGTGAATGGAACAGTCATTGTTTTCTTTACTTTTCCGACATGGTTTATCTCATTACCGTAGGATTCTACATTGTTGATAGATTCGGGGGCATTAGTTATTACATCTGAGTACTGGGTAGTGGCTGATGGAATACTGAATGTAATAGTTTGCGTCTTGTCTGTATTTCCCGGATAATCGGTGTAAGAACCATACTGCCCATTGATACGGGTAATGATCTGAAGCGGACTTGAGAAATTCTGGGAAATGTTGAGAGTACCAATACTGCCATTACGCTTATACTTATATTGGAGATATGGTAATCTCACATCTACGCTATCCCACTCTAATGGGAATCCTGGCCGTATAATGCAAATGCTGTCCAGCGCATGAGGTACTATGCCAAAGAGTCCTTGAACGATGGCGCGGGCAGAGATACCAACGTTGTCACCAAAGTCGCGATAACACTCTCCGCGTGCTGCATCATAATAACTTATCTGCCCCAGATTTCCTGGTGATGATCCGAGGTACATCTGATCCATAATGTTGCTCTTGAGCAGCTGCAGGCCAGCATCTGCTCTGCCTGCTTCGAAGTATGCAAGTGCAGTATGCATTATCTCTGCAGGTGCAACATTATTGATAGACCATGAATAGGGCATCCAGTTTGAAGTAGATATAATCTGTCCGCCTTCGTTCGTCCCCATTGCTTCTACATCTATGTGAGGTATATTGTGATCTACATAGAGTGTGGAAGTGTACATCTGTTCAGGCGTGCCTACGCCACAATCTATTGGGGTATATATACTCCACACGGCAGCATCGGGATGCAGACGCTTGAGTCCCATCACGTCGCGATATTCTGCCCAATGTTTTCCTTCTGTCCATAACTTTTCGTTCATCGCCTGGAGTATGGCATCAGCTTCCCTTTGATAGGGATCAGGGTTTTCGTTGATGATACGCGCAATCTTTGCAGCGAGTAAATTACCACGATAGTTATATGCTGATGAATGTGTTACCTCTCCCCCGTTATAGTAGAGTGCATCACTTGCCCAAATGCAACAATATGCATCGTAAAGGTGATTATTATCCTTGTCAAAGTTGCGTTTCTCCCATTCCAAATGACGAGTAAGAACAGGCCACATCTTGCGCATGTATGCCGTATCGGCATTATATTCAAAGTGCCACAATAACTCGTCGATGTAGTTAAGGTTCATATCATAGTGATGCATCTGATCGTTGCGATTCGGGTTGCGACAGATATAACCATTACTATACATCTGCGTTCCCCATTTCTTCTCTGCCCGAGCAAGATTTTGTGCAGGGTCCTGCGATGGAGACGGTATGACAGGTTCTACATTTGTTACCTGACTGTTAGCATAGGCATTGAAATGAGAGATGGCTCTATCATTCCATCCCAGAACATCACCTAAATATCCTGCTCTCCATCCAGCCAGTGGCATGCGCCATCCTATTGCACCGTGGAGCCACGTTTCTCCGTCCCATACACCATCGGCAGCTATGGAAAGTGTAGAACCAAGAGTGTTAAGCCAGGCATCGGGAGTAGTAAAAGAGACACGTTGTGAGAGAGTGTCATAGTAGGCACATGATGCCTTATATCCATCTGTAATATCTGAACTGCAGTTATCTAAATCAAAAAGAGTAACCCAATGCCCTGCTGAATT
>RHMF01001235.1_pt1 | contig 12551 bp, 12 predicted proteins | sample 5365151 | NCBI WGS metagenome assembly RHMF01 (sample SAMN10266501, study PRJNA497801) | feces metagenome | isolation source: feces | host: Bos taurus | place: China: Prairie of Fairy Mountain | collected 2017-08-14 | reverse complement strand
TGATACAGTCAGTTTCTTGCGGCCGCGACGACGGCGAGCTGCCAATACACGACGTCCGTTAGGAGTCGACATGCGCTCGCGGAAGCCATGCTTGTTGCGACGCTTGCGCTGTGATGGTTGGAATGTTCTTTTCATATCTAGATATTTTTATATTATTCTATAAAATTGGGAGTGCAAAGGTAGTCTTTTTCAATTGAATTGCAAAATATTTTGTCATTTTTCTATGTAAATGACCTGTTTTGTCTCGAAAAACTCGTCAGAAGTCCAGCTTGAGATAGGCCAGACATGGACTGAACCCTTCCTCATCCTGAATTTTGCCATAGCAGTGGAAATCTCTTCTGCGAGATCCCCGCCTTTGAGATAGAGTATTCCTTCGTTGTATTTGCCCTTTACCCATGGCATGAAGTTCTCCAGAGATGTGACAGCTCTGGAGACGATGTAGTCGAATGTTTCAGGCAGTGATTCCGCGCGTGCGTTCACCGTCTTTACATTCTTCAGTTCCAGCCCTTTGCTCACTTCTGTGGCCACGATGATCTTCTTCCCGATGGAGTCACATAAAGTAAACTCCGCATGCGGGAACATCACCGCCAGGGGAATGCCTGGAAAGCCTCCGCCTGTGCCCAGGTCAAGGATCTTCATAGGCTGGGACACGCTGTACGGACCGTCTCCGCGAAGACGGTCATATACGTCAGGCATCTGAGTCTTGAGGTATGCAGCTATCCCGAGAGAATGAAGCACATGGTGTCTGTAGAGCTCGTCTATGTCCTTTCGGGAAACTACGTTTATCTTTGAGTTCCAGTCGCGGTAGAGGGCGTCCATCTTCTCGAACTGAGCCATCTGCTCTGCGGTAACTTCCGGGAACTTGTCTTCCAGTACGTTGAATGTCATTGCTTTATTTGTTTTAGATCCCTCGACAGGCTCGGGATGACAGGTTAAAGAAGTTCGTCAGAGTAATCCATCATTTTAAGCAGCTGCGCCTTTGCACGGCGGATCTTCGTCTTGACAGTGTTTATCGGCATGTCAAGGGCATCGGCGATCTCCTTGTACCCGAAATTATCGATCAGGTTCATCTTCGCCACTATCTTATAGTCTTCCTTGAGTTTCTCGATGTTGGTCAGCCATTTGTCATATTCCTGTTGGTTGATTATATCCTCTTCAGGGTTATGCATCGTTGCAGGAAGCTCCTTCAGTTCGGCGATATCCTCGTTTATTGATGTGGTCGGCATATTGCTCTTCTCCCTGTCATGCTTGTTCAGATGGTCGAAGGCAGTGTTGCGGGCAATCCTGTACAGCCATGTCGAGAATTTGTATTCCGGATTATATGACCCGATCTGACTGAATGCCTTCTGGAAGCTTTCAAGGCAGATGTCCTCTATGTCCTCCTTCTGGATGACATAGCGGGAGATGTGACTCTTCACACCGGCATTGTAGCGGGTGTAAAGTACGATGTAGGCAGCCTGGTTCTGCTCGATCGCGAGCTTTACAAGGTCATAGTCCGTAAGATTAGTGAGCTTCGAGCCAGTTGTTTCCATAGTTGCATTCAACAGTTAGAGGTACAGACAGTTTCATTACATTCTCCATCTCTTCAGATACTATCTTCTGAAGGATTTCGGCTTCTTCCCTGACGGCATCAAAGACAAGTTCGTCATGGATCTGGAGGACCATGCGGCTCTGCAGGCCTTCGGCATCAAGACGCTTCCTGACATTGATCATCGCCAGCTTGATGATGTCGGCCGATGTTCCCTGGATCGGAGCGTTGATCGCATTTCGCTCAGCAAGAGCACGCACCGTGCCGTTCTTTGAATTGATGTCCGGCAGGTATCTGCGGCGTCCGAATATTGTCTCGACATAGCCTGTTTCGCGTGCTGCCGCGATTGTGTCATCGATATATGACGATATTGCCGGGAAGTTGGCGAAATAGTCGTCGATGATCTTCTTCGCTTCGGCTCTGCCGATATGCAGGCGCTGGGCCAGGCCGAATGCCGATATTCCGTACATAATGCCGAAGTTGGCGGTCTTTGCGATACGCCTGTGTTCGGCTGTGACTTCCTCGAGGGGGATGCCGAATATCTTTGCTGCAGTCATGGCATGGACATCCTGTCCGTTGCGGAATGCCGCGATCAGATGCTGGTCACAGCTCAGATGGGCCATGATCCTGAGCTCGATCTGTGAATAGTCGGCAGATACGATCACTCCGTCCGGACGGCTCGGAATGAAAGCCTTGCGGATTTCCTTGCCCCTTTCGGTACGGATAGGGATGTTCTGAAGGTTCGGCTTTGATGAACTGAGCCTTCCGGTAGCTGTAAGTGCCTGATTGAAAGTTGTATGTATCTTGCCGGTAGCAGGAGATATATAGCTTGGGAAAGGCTCGATGTATGTCGAGAGCAGCTTCTTCACGCCCCTGTATTCCAGAATCTCATTGATGATCGGATGCTTGTCCGCGAGGGTATTGAGCGTGTCTTCGTCTGTAGGGTAGCTCGATTTTGCGCCTCCCTTCGGCTTCATCTTCGGATCGAGATTCATCTTCTCGAACAGAAGTATTCCGATCTGCTTCGGTGACATGATGTTGAGGGACGGCTCGTCCGCCATCTCACGGACTCTGTCCTGGATCTCATTCATCTCTGTGGCAAGTGCGGATGCATAATGTCGGAGCTGCGGGAGGTCGATCTTTACTCCTTCCATCTCCATGCCCGACAGCACCTTCAGAAGAGGCTCTTCCATAGTGTCATACAGACCGTTAAGCTCCATCTTTTCCATCTCCTCGCGGATCTTATCGCCGAGAAGAAGTGTGGCCGCGACTTCAGGGAAGCGGTCTGCCGCATCAGCTTCGTCTTCAGGGACTTCGTCAAACAGGGACAGCGGAGCCTCCTCCTTCTTTTCAGGAAGACAGTCTTCGAGATTTATCTCAAGATATGTCTTGGAAAGGATCTCGATCTTATGGCTCTTCTCCGGGTTTATGAGATAATGCATGAGCTCGATGTCCATGAATCTGCCCTGGAGGTCTATCCCGTTAAAGGCCAGTATGTTGCGCTGGAGCTTCAGGTCATATCCATATTTCGTTACCGACGGGTCTGAAAGCAGATTCCTGAAGTCTTCGGCATTTCCCGATGCTGTGATGCACTCTTCGCCGTCATATGTGGCGACTGTGATTCTCTTCACGGGCGTAAATATGCCGGTCTGCTCTCCCTCTATAAGTACAGCGGCTTTTCCGGATGCCATGGCCTTCCCGCATACTGCAGCCGCATCGGTCGCGGTGAAGCAGAGCTTCTTTTCTTCCTTGACTACAGTAGGCTTTACATCTCCAATGAATCTTCTTAATGATCCGAATTCGTATTTCTCGAAGAGATCGGCTACGGCCGGGTCATATGTGCAGTCTATAGCCATGTCCTCGCTCTTTACATCGAGCTCGATGTCGGTCTTTATGGTTACGAGGGTGTGGCTCAATCCGATATGGCCTTCGGCATTGACGAAGGCTTCCTTCTGCTTCGGGGTGAGCTCGTCGATATGTCTGTAGATGTTCTCTACATTGTCATATTTCGCGATGAGCTTGCCGGCTCCCACTTCTCCCACGCCCTTGACTCCTGGGACATTGTCGGAAGAGTCTCCGCAAAGGGTGAGGATCTCGATGACCTGCTCCGGCCTTGAGATGCCATATTTCGCACATACCTTCGCTACGTCGATAAGCTCGTTGTCGCTTCCTGACTTGCCTGGCTTGTACTGGGTGATATGGTCTGAAATCAGCTGGCCGTAATCCTTGTCCGGAGTGACCATGAATACGTCAAATCCCTCTTTTTCAGCCCTTTTCGCCATCGAACCGATCACGTCGTCAGCCTCGAATCCCTTTACCATCAGTACCGGGAAACGCATGGCGCTGCAAAGCTCGCAGAGCGGCTCCAGAGAGTCGATTATAAGCTGCGGAGTCTCCTGCCTTGTGCCTTTGTATTCGGGATACATCTCATGTCTGAAAGTGCCTCCCGGAGGGTCGAAGGCTATGGCAAGATGGGTCGGCTTCTCCTTTTCGATCAGCTCGAGTATGTATTTGGTGAATCCGAAGAGGATGGACATGTCGGCTCCCTTGGAATTGATCATCGGATGGCGCAGGAATGCGTAGTACATCTTGAAGATCAGGGCATGTCCGTCTATCAGGAATAGTCTTTTGTTCATATCTCTGTAATTGAACCCCAAAGATATAAAAAGTTTCGTTTCCGGAAAGGTCTGGATATGAAAAAATGAAACTATTTTCGGTTTTGGGTTTCGTTCTGGCGGAAAATGCTGCCGATGACGCTATCCATGTCCTCTTCAGAGCTTCTGAAAATGCCGTCTGCTCCGATTGCGCATACCTTTGTGGCGGCATTGCGGCCGTCATGAAGGTCGTGGGTGGAGAATATGACGGCGGTGCCGGAATCATCACATAATTTCCGGAGAGTTTGCAGTACGGCAATGCGGTTTTCTGCGTCAAGAAATGCCGTAGGCTCATCCAGAAGCAGTATCGAGGCCTTGCGTACGAGGGCAGATGCTATCCCTGCCTTCTGGAACTCGCCGTCGCTCAATGTTGAAATGTCCTGATCTGCAATATGGCTGATTCCAAGCTGCTGCAGGGCTTCCTCAAGCCTCTTTTCGTCCTGAACGGACAGTCTTCCGCCCATATCTGTCTGCCTGTAACAGCCGATGCGCACGAATTCCTTCAGGGTGAATCCGGCTGTCTTCGGGATGCCTGTAGGTATCATCACGATATCCTCGGACATGGTTGCCAGGGCCTTGAGAAGCGTTGTCTTGCCGCTTCCGTTCGCTCCGCACAGCATTATGCAGTCGCCTTTGCATATGTCGAAACATATGCCGCTGCAAAGGGACTTTCCCTTATGCCCGATTGTCAGGTCTCTGATTTTCAGCAGTGTCTCTTTCATAATACGGGCTTCTTGATGAGTATATATAATATTATAGGAATGCCGACAAGGGCCATTGTGCTTGCAATCGGAACAGGGGCAGGGGAGAGCTGCGATATAAGGTCGGCTCCGATGCTTATGATGGCTCCGGTCATGAGCGTGGCAGGCAGTACGGTCCTGTGGGCTGATGTCCCGAATGCGGCCCTTGCTATGTGAGGGGCTACAATGCCGGCGAAACCGAGGGGCCCGCAGAATGCTGTGACCGCTCCGGTCATGATGCAGCAGCTCAAGAGCGCTGAAAGCCTGATCCTGGATGTGTCTGCTCCGGCCATCTCTGCAAATTCGTCTCCGAAAAGGATGATATCCAGGCCTTTGCGGTTGCTGAAGGCAACGGCCGAACCGATGATTATGGCTCCGAGCATGATGAATATCTGCGGCCATGTCGAGGTCGAGAAACTGCCGGCCGACCAGCTGTAGAATATCTTGAGGCTTTCGGCGTCAGTCGTGAACTGGAGGATGGAGACGATGGCGTTGACGATGAATCCGAGCATGATTCCGAAGATCAGCAATGTTGCTGCATGGCGGAATTTCCTTGAAACGGCTAGTATGACCATTGCGGAGCATGCGGCTCCTATGAATGCCGCTAGTGCGGTTGAAATCCCGCTCCCGGCTGCCGGGCCTCCGACCATGGTAGCAACTGCAGCTCCCAGGGATGCTCCGGCGCTCACTCCCATGATGTGCGGATCGGCGAGGGGATTGCGGAAGATGCTCTGCATCTGGGCTCCGGACAGCGCCAATGCCGCTCCGGCAAGCAATGCGGTTACTATCCTGGGGACTCTCAACCGTGACATGATCTCGAAATCTGCGCTGCCGCTGCAGAAGAGGTCCGCAATGACCATGACGGCCAGAATGCAGATCCCCGAGATGCATGCTATGGTGTTCCTCCTGGATTTCATGGGCACAAATTTAAGAAAAACGCTTGTCAAAATAGCAGGTTTGTCCGGATTTCATTATATTTGATGTCCTTATCTGTAAGACTATGAAACTTCTTATCATCGAGGATGAGGCTTCTCTCCAGGAGCTGATGACCAGGGCTTTGAAGCAGGAAGGCTATGTCGTGGAAAACGCCATGGACTTTTCTTCCGCCATGGACAAGCTCGGAGCATATGCCTATGACTGCATCCTTCTTGACATAAATCTGCCGGGCGGCAGCGGATTCGACATACTGGAGCATGTAAAGAAATCCGGCAACAGGGCTGATGTGATCATCATTTCCGCCCGCGATTCCATCGATGACAAGGTCAAGGGACTCGAGCTTGGAGCCGATGACTATCTGGCCAAGCCATTCCATCTTGCCGAGCTCGTGGCAAGGATCAGAAGCGTGGCCCGCAGGAGCAGAAATGACGGCGAGCTGGCGTACAAGGCCGGAAATGTCGTCCTTGAGGATGCTTCCCAGAAGCTTACTATAGACGGAAAGCCGGTCACCCTTCTCAAGAAGGAGTTCGATATCCTTAAATATTTCCTTATGCGGCCGGGACATACTGTCGACAAGGCAGTCCTGGCTGAAGCGGTATGGGGCGACCATATCGACCAGTCGGATGATTTCCAGTTCGTATATGCCCAGATGAAGAATCTCCGCAGAAAACTGTCGGATGCAGGTGCGGATATAGAGATAAAGGCCGTCTACGGCTTTGGCTACAGACTTGTCATACCAGATTGATATGAAGCTTGTATACAGGATAACCCTTTCTCTTGTCGTCCCTCTGGTCGTTACGCTCGGCCTCTGGGGATGGCTTTCATACCGTACCATGGCAAGGAAGATCCATGCGGATACCGATATGATCCTGAAAGAGTATTCGGATGATATAATCTCGCGCATGCTTTCCGGCCGTGAGCTTCCGGAGCGTTTCAACGGCGCTTATAATACTTATTATATAAAGGAGGTTACTTCTGACTATGCGTCTTCCAACCCTGCCGTGAGCTATGGTGAAGCTGAAGCGTTCCTGAAAAGCCAGGAGGATTTCGCGAGTTCAAGGGTCAGGAAGCAGATCTTCATGGACAAGGAAGGTCGGTATTTCGAGATAGCCGTGTCGCTGCCGACATTTGAGCAGGATACCTTGGTCGAACATGTACTGTGGTGGACCGGCATACTTTTCGTCGTGCTTCTTGTGGCTATGCTTATCATCGGCGTCATTGTCGTGGAGTATAATATGAGACCATTCAAGGCCTTGATGGCATGGATAGACAGGTATGAACCCGGCATAAAGGCAGAGCCTGTGCCTGATGATACCGATATCGTCGAGTTCAGGAAACTTGCCGATACGGTTAGGAAGGCGGTCGACCGTTTCGAGCATGAGTATGAGGAGCGCAAGATATTCATCGGCAATGCATCTCATGAGCTTCAGACCCCTCTCGCAGTCTGCAGCAACAGGGTTGAGATGATGCTGGACAGGCCGGATCTGGATGAGGAGATGGCAGCGGAACTGGTCAAGCTCCATCGCAGCCTTCAGCATATGGTGCGTCTCAACAAGACCTTGCTTCTTCTTGCTAAGATCGAGAATGACAGGTTCCCTGACAAGGTGCAGGTCGATATTTCCGACATGATTGTCAAGGCTGTGGAGCTCAATGACGAGATATATTCATATAAGAAGATCTCATCTTCGCTGTCGCGTGAGGGGGATTTCATCCATGAGATGAACGAACAGATGGCCTTGGTTCTGGTCACTAATCTTGTGAAGAATGCATATGTCCATTCTCCGGAAGGCTCTGAAATTGCTGTCAAAGTGTCTGACGATGGATTCTGCATCAGCAACCCTGGAGATGCCCCTCTGGATCAGGATAAGCTCTATCATCGTTTCTATCAGCCGGGAGGACGCAAGGAAGGCTCAACCGGTCTTGGTCTGGCACTGGCATATTCCGTCTGCGAGAGAAACGGTCTCTCGCTTTCATACGATTTCAAGGAAAATCGTCACATTTTTCATGTAATTTTGAAAAATTCAAGATAATTTCAGTTTCTTTTCAAAATTGTGTCTGACATTTGCATTGTAAAACTTACGGAAGAGCCGTGAAGTGAATATGTAAATGTTTAAAAAGATACGATTATGAAAAAGATTTTTGCACTCCTTGCCCTCTCTGTTGCATTCCTTTCGACAGCAAAGGCTGATGACAGACCGGTAACTTTCGAGCAGCTCCCGGCAGCGGCACAGGCATTCATCGCGGAAAACTATCCTGCGGACAAGATCTCTTACGCTACCATTGATGACGATCTTATCAGACCAGACTATACCGTCGTGCTGGTAAGCGGCGTGAAGATCGGATTCGAAAACAACGGCGCTCTGGAGAAGATCACTTCAAAGCAGGACGGGATTCCAGCCGGAATCATCCCGGTTCAGATCCGCGAGTATGTAAGACATCATTATCCTGATGCTGCATATGTCGAGTACGAGATCGGCCGCAAGTCTTACGAGGTGACACTTTCCAACCGTCTGGAACTGAAATTCAACAGGAATTTCGCCCTCATCGGGATCGATGACTGAGTATCCGCTGAAAGAAAATAAGAATTGAGAATTTAGAATTGTGTGAACTATGAAAAAGTTAATTGTAATCATTGCCTCGATGGCAGCAGCATTGGCGATTGTTTCGTGCGATAAGTATGATGACGGAAAGCCGTCAAAGGATGTAAGGAATGAGTTCAACCGTATGTATCCGTCCGCTTGGGATGTGGAGTGGGAGAATCAGGGAGCGTATTGGGAAGTGTCTTTCGAGACAGGTTCCCGTCCGGAAGGTACGGATCATAAGGCCTGGTACGACAAGGGTGGAAACTGGGTCCAGACATGCACGGAAGTGTTTTTGAGTGCCGTTCCGCAGTCTGTAAAGGATTATCTCATGGCTTCCGAGTTCGGTACGGGACAGTTTGAAGATAATGATGCTGAATATTTCGAGACGCCGACCGGAAATTTCTACAGGTTTGATATGAGGATGGGTGGACGTGAGATCGATGTGGATGTGACTGAAGACGGTAAAGTATCACAGGCTGTATACGGTTTTTGATAAAGATTTATTACCTTTGTGCACCTTACAGGTGCAGTGGGAGCTGGCTCTTGGGGCCGGCTCCTTTTTTTAGTGTATTGTCTGAATAATCAGGATTATATGAAAAGATATGCTTTTATTGCGGCTCTTGCCGCTTTGTTTGCCGGAAACGCTGCATATGCACAGCAGCCTGCCGGTGCTCCGGAAGGAGGTATTTCACCAGAGATGCTGGCAGAGATCAGCAAGGGATATGAAGGTGATGCGGATGACAAGGCCATCAGGAACGCCCTCGCTTTGACTCCTATCGGAACTTTGGCAATCAATGCCGAGAATGCGGCCATGATTGACACCCATTTCTCTGACAGGGTCAGGACAAAGGGAATCACAGACCAGAAATCTTCTGGAAGATGCTGGCTCTTTACCGGTCTCAATGTGCTCAGGGCCAAGATGATAGATAAGTATGAGCTTCCGGGAATGGAGTTTTCGCAGAATTATCTCTTCTTCTACGACCAGCTTGAAAAATCGAATCTTTTCCTTCAGGGAATCATCGATACCAAGGAGCTGCCGTTCGACGACAGGAAGGTGGACTGGCTGTTCTCCAACCCACTCAGCGACGGAGGTCAGTTCACAGGTGTGTCGAATCTGATCACAAAGTATGGCCTTGTACCTGCCGAGGTAATGCCGGAGACATATCAGTCGGACAATACTTCCCAGATGGCGACCCTCCTCAAGCTGAAGCTTCGTGAGGACGGACTCGCTTTGCGCGAGGCTTATGAAAGCTGGGCTGCGACTACTTCAGGAATGTCTTCAAGAAAGAAGGCTGTGGCAATGAAGAACCTTGACAAGCAGCTTCAGGATATGAAGGTGCAGCAGCTTTCGGAGATCTACAGGATGCTTGCACTCTGCCTCGGTGAGCCGGTGAAGGAGTTCGAGTGGACAAGGTGCGACAAGGACAACAATATCGTGAGCCGCAAGACATATACTCCTAAGTCCTTCTATGATGAATTCATCGGTGAGGATCTCGAGAACAACTATGTCATGATCATGAATGATCCTTGCCGTGAATATGGAAAGGTCTATGAGATCGATTATGACAGGCATGTGTATGACGGTCATAACTGGCTGTATATCAATCTCCCAGTTGAGCGTATCAAGGAAATGGCGATCGCTTCGATCAAGGATAATGTGGCGATGTATTTTTCATGTGATGTGGCCAAGTTCTACAGCCGCAGCAAGGGCGTCCTCGATCTTGCTAACTTCGATTATGAGTCGCTTATGGGCGTTTCATTCGGCATGGACAAGAAGGAAAGGGTTCAGACTCATGCCAGCGGCTCGTCTCATGCGATGACCCTTATCGCTGTGGATGTATGCCCGGAGACCGGAAAGCCTGTGAAGTGGATGGTGGAGAACAGCTGGGGCCCGGCTTCAGGATACAAGGGATGTCTCATCATGACTGACGAGTGGTTTGACGAGTACATGTTCCGCCTTGTGGTAGAGAAGAACTATGTACCTGCTGACGTTCTCAAGATGCTCGAGCAGGAGCCTGTACAGCTTCCTGCATGGGATCCTATGTTCCAGCCTGAAATCTGATGCATATGGTCAGGAGATTGTTTTTGGCGGCAGCGTTTGCCGTATTGTTTGTCTTGACTGGCTGTAACAAGCCTGGAGATCAGGACTGGACCGGAATGGAATATATCACTTTTGATGTCAAGGGACGCGTGACAGATGCTGCCGGCAATACCCTGGAAGGCATCGGAGTGAAGACGGTATATGGCGAAGAGGTGTTCACCGATGCTTCGGGCTTCTTTCAGGTGTCCGGTTCATGCAAGCCGTTGACAGAGGTCAACGTGGAGTGCGTGGACAGGGATGGAGAGGCCAACGGAATATTCATGAAGACAGTGAAGAAGGTCAAGCTTGAATTCGTCGGGGGAGCGCATGGTCCATATCAGGGTAAGTATGAAGCAACCGGTGTGGTGATTGTCATGCAGGTTGAGGCGGAGATCACTCCCGGAAATCCTGAAGTGATGTAATTAACTGATTTTTGCTAAATTTGCGCATTCAAAAATAAAGTAGATAACGATAATGGCACAGAAACCATCTATCCCAAAGGGAACAAGAGATTTCGGACCTGCTGAAATGGCGGGAAGAAACTATATATTCGATACAATCCGTTCGGTATTCAAGACATATGGATACGCTCCTATCGAGACTCCGTCTATGGAGAACCTCAGCACTCTCCTTGGAAAGTACGGAGAGGAGGGCGACAAGCTCCTGTTCAGAATCCTGAATTCCGGAGATGCATTCTCGAAGATCAACTACGACGAATATCGCGTAGAGGGCACAGAGGACGGCTACAACAGCAAGGCACTTTCTCTCAAGGTGTGCGAGAAAGGTCTCCGCTACGACCTCACAGTACCATTTGCACGTTTCGTTGTCCAGCATCAGAACGACATCACATTCCCATTCAAGAGGTTCCAGATACAGCCTGTATGGCGTGCAGACCGCCCACAGAAGGGACGCTACAGAGAGTTCTACCAGTGTGACGTGGACGTGATCGGCTCTACATCGCAGCTCAACGAGCTCGAGCTTGTGCAGATCGTCGACAGAGTGTTCACACTCTTCGATGTGAATGTGTGCATCAAGATAAACAACCGCAAGGTCCTTACCGGTATGGCGGAGATCTGCGGATTCCCGGACAAGGTCGTTGACATTACCGTCGCAATCGACAAGATCGACAAGATCGGTCTTGATGCAGTTGAAGCAGAGATGCTTGAGAAGGGACTTACAGCGGAAGCCGTTGAGGTTATCCGCCCTGTTCTCCAGCTTTCAGGAACAACAGCAGAGAAACTTGCGGTAATGCGTGAGCTCATGAGCGGAAAGTCTGCTTCAGGAATCGTTTCCGAGACAGGTCTCAAGGGACTTGATGAACTCGAGGAGCTTTTCGGATTCATCGATGCTGCAGGTATCCGTCATGATGTGGAGATCGACCTTTCGCTTGCACGCGGTCTCAATTATTATACTGGAGCCATCTTCGAGGTTAAGGCAAAGGATTTTGCCATCGGAAGCATCTGCGGTGGAGGCCGCTATGACAACCTTACAGGCATTTTCGGCCTTCCTAACATGTCAGGAGTTGGTATCTCATTCGGTGCAGACCGTATCTACGATGTGCTCAAGGGCCTTGACAAGTTCCCGTCGGAGGTTACTTCCACAACGAAGCTTCTTTTCGCGAATATGGGTGTCGAGGAACTCAAGTACCTTATCCCTGTAGTGAAGTCTCTCCGTGAGGCAGGAGTGCCATGCGAGATCTATCCGGAGCAGACAAAGCTGAAGAAGCAGTTCGATTATGCGGACAAGAAGGCGATTCCGTTCCTTTCCATTGTCGGTGGCAATGAGATTGCAGAAGGGGTGATCAACGTAAAGAACCTTACAACAGGCGAGCAGAAGTCATTTGCAAAGACGGATGTGAACGGAATTCTGGCATTCCTTTCGTAATGTCATCCTGAGCGAAGTCGAAGGATCTTTTTCGAAAAAAGTGAAATAAAATTTGCGGTTTCAAAAAATGTCCGTATATTTGCAGTCCAATATCGCGGGATAGAGCAGTTGGTAGCTCGTCGGGCTCATAACCCGGAGGCCGGAGGT
>RHMF01003418.1_pt1 | contig 12553 bp, 14 predicted proteins | sample 5365151 | NCBI WGS metagenome assembly RHMF01 (sample SAMN10266501, study PRJNA497801) | feces metagenome | isolation source: feces | host: Bos taurus | place: China: Prairie of Fairy Mountain | collected 2017-08-14 | reverse complement strand
AATAGATTGACGTTTATCTCTACGGTGTTTAGAGGTTTTACTCTTACCCATAGGAGATAATCTTGCTAATGTTTCTTTAATTTGTTTTTCTATTTCGTTAGAGTCTAACTCTACCTTTTTAACCTCTTTTTTGTTTGGTTTGTGTTTTTTATTTTCCTTTTTAGAAACAGGTTGTGCTGGTTGAGCATTTGGAGTTGCTTGTGTAGCTTGTGCAGGACCTTGTTTTATTCTCTTTCTTTTCTTCTTATCCTTTTCTTTGTCTTGTTTTTCCTTGTTGTCTATCTTTCCTTTGCTTGAAGAGGCAACAGGTTGTTGCTTTTTAGGTTTGTTAAATTGAGATAAATCAACTTTTTCTCCAGTAAGAACCGGTCCTGTAAGTTTCACATAGGAGGTTGATATAAATTCTGGAGCAGAGGCAACAGGTTTTTCTTTTTTTACTTCCTCTTGTTTTACCTCAACTGCAGGTTTTTCAACCTTTTGCTTTTCTGGTTTAGGAGTTTGCTTTACTGCAACTTCCTCTTTCTTATCTTTTGGTTTCTTATCCTTTTTCTCTTTTTTCTTTTTAGCAGGTTTTGTTTTTTGGTTTAAAGATTTCAAATCAATCTTTCCAAGAATATTCAACCCACCTATTGTTGTAGTGTCTGATTCTACTTCAACAACTTCCTCAACATTTTCTTCTACCTCTACTTCTACTTTTTCTTCAACCTTTTCCTCTACTTTTTCTTCCTTTTCTTTTTGTTCTACAACCTCTTCTTTGTCAGCATTTTTTTGTTGAGGCATAACTTCTTCTTTTGGTTTTTCGATTTCGTTTCCTAATGTTACATCTCTTATAACTATTTCATTAGGAAGTTCCACCTCAACCCTTTCTTCTTTTTCTTTTTTAACAACCTCAGTAGCCTCCAACACTATTTCAACAGGTTTTACGCTCTTTTTAGTTGTTTTACTTGCCTCTTTTTGTTTCTTTTCTGAAACAAAAGCCTTTGACAACAAGTTATACATGTCCTCATCTATCTTTGTATTAGGACTTGGGTCTATTTTTTTTCCTTTTTTCGCCAAATACTCAACTATTGTATGTATCCCTACATTCAACTCTTTGGCAACCTTATTCAATCTTATAACCTTATTATTCTCTGCTGACATATTTTTTTTATTTCTTTTTCAATAAACTTTGCTATACAGTATCCCAAATTTTTAGTTAGGACTTGTTTAGTCTTCAAATTCTGCTTTCAAAATAGAAAGCACGTGTTGTATTGTTTCTTCTTCTAAATCTGTTCTATCTTCCAATTCTTGAACTGAAAGTTCCAACACACTCTTTGCAGTATCACAACCAATGGATTTCAATTCCTCTATTATCCATTCGTCTATTTCATCGCTAAATTCGTTCAAATCCACATCTTCATAATCCATATCAGTGTCTCTGTACACCTCTATTTCATATCCTGTAAGTTTTCCTGCTAATCTGATGTTATATCCACCTTTTCCTATTGCCAAACTAACTTGGTCTGGTTGCATATAAACATCTGCTTTTTTATTCTCTTCATCTATTGTTACAGATATAACCTTTGCAGGTGATAATGCACGAGTGATGTATAATTCTGCGTTATTTGTGTAGTTGATTACGTCTATATTTTCGTTTCTCAACTCTCTGATGATGCTATGTATTCTACTACCCTTCACACCAACGCAACTTCCAACAGGATCTATTCTATCATCATAGCTTTCAACAGCAATCTTTGCTCTTTCTCCTGGTTGGCGAACTGCATCTTTTATCAAAATCAAGCCATCGTATATTTCTGGTACTTCTTGTTCAAACAATCTTTCCAAGAAGATAGGTGAAACTCTCGAAAGGATAATGCTTGGAATACCGTTTTTCATTTCCACCTTCAACACAATAGCCTTTACAGTATCTCCTTTGCGGAAATAATCTCCTGGTATTTGTTCGCTCTTTGGTAAAACTACCTCAACGCCTTCTTCATCTAAAAGCAAAACTTCTCTTTTCCAAGCCTGGTAAACCTCACATATTACTATCTCACCTACTTTCTCTTTATATTTTGTAAATATGCTTGCTCTCTCATACTCTTGTACCTTTCCAACAAGATTTTGTCTTATTGCAAGAATATCTCTACGACCGAAGTCTTTTAATTTTATTTCCTCAGAAAGTTCTTCTCCTATTTCAAAGTCAGGCTCTATCTTTACAGCTTCTGAATATGCCACTTGCGTGCTTTCATCTTCCAATTCCTCATCTGCTACTATGACTCTATTTCTCCAAATTTCCAAGTCCCCTTTCTCAACATTTACAATAATGTCTATATTCTCGTCAGAACCAAACTTCTTTGTAAGTACGCCTCTAAACACCTCCTCAACTATTCTCATTAGAGTTTCAGTTTCTATACTTTTAAACTCTTTAAACTCTGAAAATGTATCTACTAAACTTAAATTTTCCATAGTGAAAACTCTCTTTTATTTAAATGATATTACAACTTTTGCTGATTTAATTTCTGTATAATTATATGTTTTTTTATTTTCGCTTTCTGTAGCTTTTTTGCTTTTCTTTTTCAATTCGATAGTGAAGTCTTCTTCATTTGCCTCTACCAAAACTCCTGTAAAAGAACCCTCTTCATTTTCTACTTGCAAGCTTCTCCCAATATTTTTCACATATTGTCTTTGCATTTTCAAAGGCTCTTCTAATCCAAATGACATAACACTAAGTTCAAAATCCTCACTCTCTCTGTCTAAGCACGCTTCCAAAGCCTTGCTCAAATCTATACAATCTTGAATCTTTACTCCGTTATCGCCATCTATGAATACTTGAATATTATTGTTTTTAGATACTTTTACATCTACCAAAAACAATTCACCATCTCCAAGCAATTCTACTGTTTTTTCTTCTATAAATTTCTTATCTTTCATTTCTTTAATATACAAAAATAGGGAACATAGTCCCCTCTTCCCTCTTTTCAGCCTTTCACTCACAAAATCTCACCCCTCAATTCGTCTGCAAAGATACGTACTTTTATTTTATTGACAAAATTTATTGGTTCTTTTGTTCAAATTGACGTATTAAATCCATTTCGTCTTTCATCGTATCCATAATCAAAAGAGTTCTTGCTTGATTAGTCAAACTTGAATTAGGATATTTTTCAATGAACAAATTAAATGCTTCTGAGGCTTTTTCTTTATTAAGACAGGTTTGAGAATAAACAACTCCTTTCAAAAAATATGCACTCTCCACATGTTTATCATTTGGATATTGTTTTATCAATCTATCGTAAGTATCAATAGATTCAATACATCTTTTCGTATTTGCATAAACATCTGCTGCTCTATAAAGATAGGTCGCACACAAACTATCTTCTGGATATTTTTTCACATATTCCAAATAAGAGTTTATCAAAGAATCAGCCTTTTCGTAACTAATCACTTTTGCATCTTCAAGAGTTGAAAGTTCCAATTCTTGTATTTTTTCTCTATCCTTTTGCTTTCCTTCACCAGTACAGGAATAACTCAAAAAGCATACCAAACACAAAAGAATAAAAACAAGTTTTTTCATACTATCTCTTTTTAGTAACATTCATTTTCATTCTATAGCTTGTGCGCACTTTGTTGTTTGCTATATCGCTTAGTCTTCTTTTTAAAAGTGTTTTTCTAATTGCACTTAGTCTATCTACAAAAACTTTTCCCTCCAAGTGATCATATTCGTGTTGAAACACTCTTGCTCTAATTCCTACAAACTCTTCTGTATGTTCTTGAAAGTTTTCATCATAGTATTTCACAACAATTTCGCTTGGACGTGCTACTTCTTCGTGTATTTCTGGCAAAGAAAGACAGCCTTCTTCAAAATCACTCCATATCTCTCCTTTATATTCCAATATTGTTGGATTTATAAATACTTTTTTAAAGCCTTCTGCCTCAGGATACACCTCTTTGAAAGGTTCTGCATCGATAACTACAAGTCTTATTGATAGATTCACTTGAGGAGCAGCCAAACCTACTCCGTTTGCTGCATACATTGTTTCAAACATATCCTCTATCAATTTTGGTAGCTCTGGATAATTTTTTGTAATTTCTTGTGCTTGTTTTTTTAATACAGGGTTTCCGTAACCTACTATTGGAAGTATCATTGTTTTTCTTTTAAATTTTGTTCATTTTCATAAAATCTTGCAAAATCAATACAGCCGCTATTGTATCAACAAGACCTTTTTCTTGACGAGCCTTTTTGCTTTTGCCCGATTTTGCAATAGTTTGACTTGCAATCTTAGATGTAAAACGCTCATCTATCATATAAATATCAATATCTGGGAATTGCTGAGCTAATTCATCAACAAACAAATGAACGCTTTTCGCAGATTCTGATGGTGTGTTGTCCATTTGCTTTGGATCTCCAACAACTATTGCATCAACCTGCTCTCTACTCATGTAATCTTTAAGATATGGAAAAATATCAACCGTTGGAACTGTTGAAAGTTTCGTTGCAATCACCTGCATATTATCACTTACAGCCAATCCAACGCGTTTCAATCCATAATCTATTGCCATTAAACGTCCCACTTTCTAATTGTATTTTTGTTTCTATATAAAGAACTGCAAATTTACAAAAGAAATTATAAAATCACAAATTTTAAATATTTTATTGCAAAATCTCAAAGCATAAATCTCTTAGCTTTAAAAAAATAATACCGAGAAATAATTTAATATCTCTCGGTATTATTTTTCGTTTATCGTAAGATTTTATCTCTTTCTTATTTGCTTATGAAATGATAGTGTGAACCATATCTTTCAAATGCTGCTCTGTCCAATTCTTCTCTGTGATCAGGGTGAGCAACTGAGATTAACAATCTTGCTCTTTCTTGAAGGCTTTTTCCATATAGATTAACAGCTCCAAATTCTGTTACAAACCAATGTATGTGATTACGAGTTGTAACAACACCTGCGCCAAGGCTTAATGTAGGTGCAATTTTAGAGATTCCGTTCTTTGTTACAGAAGGCATTGCTAGATAGACTTTCCACCTTTTGAACGAGAAGCTCCGTAAATGAAGTCTATTTGACCTCCAACTCCTGAGAAGAATTTAGTTCCCAAAGAGTCAGCACAAACTTGTCCTGTTATATCGATTTGCAATGCAGAGTTGATTGCAGTCATCTTTGGTTGTTGAGCAACAACGAATGGGTCGTTTGTATAAGCCACGTCCATCATTGCAACCATTGGGTTATTGTGAAGGAAATCGTAAACCTTTTGGCTTCCCATTAAGAATGTAGAAACCATTTTTCCTCTATCTAAAGCTTTATTTCTTCCGTTTATAACTCCTTTTTCAACCAATGGTAAAACACCATCAGCAAACATTTCTGTATGAATACCTAAATCTTTGTGGCCTCCAAGTTGTGCAAGTACTGCATTTGGAATTGCCCCAATACCCATTTGCATACAAGCTCCATCTTCTATCAAGGCTGCACAATGTTTACCAATTGCTATTTCTTGTTCGTTAGGTTCTGTGAAATGTCCTGGCATTAATGGAGTATCATCTTCAACGAAAATATCAATCATGCTCATTGGAATCAAAGCATCGCCAAATGAACGAGGAACTTTTGGATTTACTACTGCGATAACGGTTTTTGCTGTTTCGATAGCGGCTAATGTTGCATCAACACTTGTTCCCAAAGAAACATATCCGTGTTCGTCTGGAGGACAAACTTGAACCATTGCTACATCACAAGGAACATATCCTTCACGATATAGTTTTTGTGTTTCGCTCAAAAAGATTGGAATGTAATCTGCATAACCTGCTTGAACATCTTTACGAACGTTTGCTCCAACAAAGAAGGCATCGTGTTGGAATACGCCTTCAAATTCTGCACTTGCATAAGGTGCTTCTCCTTCTGTGTGAAGATGGTGAATGTAAACGTTTTTAAATTCTTTGTTTCTTCCTCTCTCACACATTGCATCTATAAGACACTTTGGAGCAGAAGCCACACTGCTTAAATGTATGTGGTCGCCACTTTTGATAACCTTTACTGCCTCTTGTGCAGACACTGCTTTGTATGTATTATTCATAGTGTTTAATTTATTTTTTTTGATTTAATTTGCAAAATTAATAATTAATTTCAATAAAATGCGTTTTTTATAAGAAACATTAAACACAAATAAGATGAGAATTAGAAACATTTTTACAATTTTATGCTGTATTTTCGTAGGATTTACGGCTAATGCACAAGTCAAATTGGAGACTGCTGCATTGGAAACAATTTACAACAGAACAAGTATTCGTTCTTATTCATCAGAAAAGGTGGAAAAAGATGCAATCCTAACTCTATTAAGAGCAGGAATGTCAGCTCCAAGTGCTGTAAACAAACAACCTTGGGCGTTTATGGTCATTGACAATAGAGATTTAATGGAAAAAATTGGCGATGAGTTTAAAAATGCTGGTATGATAAAGAAAGCATCTTGTGCAATCATAGTTTGCGGAGATTTAAAACTTGCATTAGAAGGTGTAGCACAAGAATTTTGGGTTCAAGACTGCTCTGCTGCAACTCAAAACATTCTTTTAGCGGCACATTCTATGGGACTTGGTGCTGTTTGGTGTGGAGTATATCCTAATCCTGAAAGAGTAGAAGCATTAAAAGCCTTATTATCTTTGCCAGAACACATTGTTCCACTAAATATCATTCCAATTGGAGTTAGAGAAAAAGAACAAGAACCAAAAGACAAATGGAAAGAAGAGAGAATCCACTGGAATAAATGGTAAACTATTTCATACGCACTCTTGGGTCTAAGAGTGCGTATATTATATCTGTCAATATATTTATCAAAATAAGTATTACACAAATCACAATTAAGGCTCCCATCAATACAGGAAAGTCATATTTTTCTAAGCTATCCACAATTACAACCCCAACGCCTTTCCAATCAAATATATATTCAACAAAAACAGCTCCTGCTATCAAAGAAGCAAACCAACCACTAATTGAACTCACAATAGGATTGAGAGTATTTCTTAAAGCATGAGAATAGATTATTTTTAAATTGCTTAATCCTTTTGCCCTTGCAGTTCTGATATAGTCTTGTTCTAAAACTTCTTTCATTGTGCTTTTTGTCAATTCTGTTATCACAGCCAAAGGACGTATTCCTAAGGTAAGGGCTGGCAAGATAATGTTTTTCAAACTCAAATACTCGCCTTCTCCAAAATCATCTACGCTATATAGACTTCCAAACATAGAAAGCCCTGTGTAATCTGCCAAAAGGAAGGCAAAAACCCATGCAATCAAAATAGCAGCAAAAAAAGAAGGCAAACTCATTCCAAGAGATGTGATAAGAAGAACAATTTTTTCCAACCAACTATCTTTGTAAACTGCTGCCAAAGAGCCAAGACTCACTCCCAAAACAAAAGCTATTGCAATACTAAGCAAAGCCAAATAAATAGTATTTGGGAAAGCCTCTTTCAAAATATCGACAACAGGTTTACCACTCTGATAAGAACGCCTTAAATCAAAATGACTAAGGTCGTAAATGTATTTACAATATTGATGATGTAGAGGTTTATCTAACCCTAATTCGTTATGGATAATTTCTATACTTTTTTCATCGGCTCTTTGTCCGAGCATCATTCTTGCAGGATCGCCAGGTAAAATGTTGAATAACACAAATACAAGTGTTATCACACCAAACATTACCAAAAAGCCGTATGCTATTTTTTTAAGTATATACTTTATCATTCAATTTCAGGCAAACTTCTCCACGACCACTTGTTTTCCACCTTTCCTTTTGAGATTTTAATCAATCCAGGATTGGAACGCAAAATGGTTTTTATTGATTTATCATCAGAAGAATAGATTAAGAAATTTTGAGCCATAGGATATTGTTCCAAAAACTTAGAACAACTTTCACTATTAGATGCTGTAACAATCAAAACTCTATTACCTTTTTCTAATATCTCTTTAGAATATTTTAATATTTCTTTGATTCCTTTTTCGTTTGCTTTGAGAAGATTATAAGAAGTAATCATATACAAATCAGAAGTAGTATCAGAAAGAATATCTATCGTTTCATCTTCCTCTCCCATATCTAATAAAGTTAATGAAAAGCCATCTGCTGCAACAGTATTGGTGTTTTCCACTCTTGAATCAAGGAATGTCCATTGTTTTCCAAAGTCTGGATTCATCTTATACTCTTCCATAAGCTTTTCAACCGTAAATTCCTTAATTGCTCCTGTTTCATTGTTTTTATATTTTGCATAACTAACAGGAGGAGTTACATCATCTCCAACAGGAACCATTTGATTACCCACTTTCCAAGCTCTAAAATCAATCACAGGTTCGTAAACAGAACTATAAATAGAAAAGAAAATAATAAATACTCCAAATATAGAAGTAAGCAGTTTAGAAGTTACTTTTCCTACCTCTAAACTCATTTTTCTTTCCAAAAGAATTATTCCAACAAGAACTACATCTAAGACTATATTTTTCCAAAATGTTTCCCAATTTGTTAGTTTGATTGCATCGCCAAAGCAACCACAATCATCAACCTTATTAGTTAAAGCATCAATAAAGGTAAGAACGGTGAAAAATGCCATAAGAATAGCGGCAGCATACTTGGATAGTTTTGAGAAAAAGCCAAAGAATATCAACACCCCTATCATAAACTCTATTGAACTCATAAGAATAGAAATCACTATCGAAACCCATGGCATTGCATCTGTAAGCCAATTCATTCCAAACACAGCAATATATTCCTCTATCTTATATGCCGTTCCCCAAGGATCAACTGCTTTTACAAATCCAGAGAAAATAAATACTCCTCCAAAGATTACTCTTAATAAAATTGCTATTGCTTTCATTATAATCCTAATTTAATACTTGCAAATACAGAATAATTAACAATATCTTGATAATTAGCATCAACACCTTCGCTAACCTTAGTCTTTCCTTGATTATCCTCAATTTGTTTCAAACGAAGGATTTTCATCAATATTAAATCTGTAATAGAACTCACCCTCATATCTCTCCAAGCCTCAGAATAATCGTGATTTTTCTTTAACATTAGATTTTTAGTCAAATTAGCATACTTATCATACAAAGCAAGAGTTTTATCAACAGGCAAATCCATTTCATTATTATCCTTCAACTCTATTTGAATTAAAGCAATAATGCCATAATTTATCATTCCAATAAATTCAGACAACACACCCTCTTCAATCATCTGCTCGCCCGATTCTTGAATACTTCTAATACGAGAAGCCTTTATAAATATCTGATCTGTAAGCGATGAAAGCCTTAAAATTCTCCAAGATGTGCCATAGTCTGAAAGCTTTGCCTCAAACAATTCTCGGCATTTTTTTATAACATTATCGTATTCTAGGTTAGTATTATTCATATTTTTACTATCTTTGCTCAATAAAAAACTTAAAAATGTTTTGCGAGGGTAAAATTACAACATTTTTCAGAAAGCCAAGTATAAATTGCCAAAAAAAAGTTTTCGACCTTGATTCTCCAAAACTAATGGGGATTCTAAACATAACGGAAGATTCTTTTTTTGATGGTGGAAAACACTCACAATTATCTCAAGCCATACAAAAAGCACAAAGCCTTATAGAAGAAGGAGTAGATATTCTTGATATAGGAGCGTGTTCTACTCGTCCTGGAGCAAAACTTGTAGAAGCCAAAGAAGAGATAGAAAAAATAATTCCTCTTTTAAACTCTCTTAGAAAAGAGTTTCCCCAAATCATAATCTCAATTGACACCGTTTGGAGCGAAGTTTCAAGAGCCGTTATTGACAATGGAGCAGACATAATCAATGACATATCGGGAGGAAACTTTGACAGCCAAATGCTAAAAACCATAGGAGAATTACAAGTTCCATACGTACTAACACATTGCAAACAAACTCCCGATAAAATGCAAGAGAATCCAAACTACGACAACCACATAATAGAAATAAGTCAATACTTTTCTCAACGCATAGACACACTATACAACTATGGAGCAAAAGATATAATTTTAGATTTAGGATTTGGATTTGGCAAAAGCATAGAAGACAACTATCTATTACTTGCAAGACAAAAAGAATTTCAAGTTTTCAATCTTCCAATCCTAACAGGCATATCACGCAAAAGCATGATTTACAAACCACTTGACAGCACTGCCGAGCAAGCCCTTAATGGCACAAGTTTCCTACACGCCTTTGCACTACAAAACGGAGCAGACATACTAAGAGTTCACGATGTAAAACAAGCAAAAGAATGTATTAAATTATATAACCTTTATAAAAAACACATAAAACCATGATAGCAAACATTATTCAAGGATTACCTTCATTTCAAATAATAGATTTTGTAGATATTCTACTTGTAGCAGTACTTTTCTACTACCTTTACAAACTATTAAAAGGCACAAACGCCCTAAATATCTTAATAGGCTTTATTTTAATCTACATAACAAGCAAAGTAGTCAAGTTTCTTGATATGAAATTGCTAACAGAAATATTAGACAAATTCATTTCCGTTGGAGCGATTGCATTGATTGTCATTTTCCAAAGCGAGATAAGACGATTCCTTATCCTACTTGGCTCAAATGGATTTTTAGATAAATGGAAAAAAATCATCTTTTGGAAAAACGACAAAGTTGCTAAAAACAATTTAGACTCATCTGCCATTGTTTTAGCCTGCAACCACCTTTCTCAATCCTACACAGGAGCATTGATTGTTATATGTAAAACCAATCCTTTGGAACAAATAATCCAAACAGGCGATGTATTCTCCTCTGAAATCAACTCTCAACTATTGGAAACCATATTCTTTAAAAACACACCTTTACATGACGGAGCGGTAATCATAAATGAAAATAAAATTCAAGCAGCAAGATGTATCCTTCCTGTAAGTAAGAACAACAATATCCCTGCTTCCATGGGATTAAGACACCGTTCTGCAATAGGCATCACAGAACAAACCGATGCAATCTCGGTAATAGTAAGTGAACAAACAGGAAAAATATCAGTAGTAAAACAAGGCGTTGTAAAACACGCAGTAAGCATTGACGAATTACAAACCTACCTTGACAAAGAATTTAACTCATAAAAAATATCCGACAATCTATCACAATTAGTCTTCCAACTATACTGATTATACACATACTCTTTTCCAGCATTTGCTATTTTTCTTGAAAGACTTTCATCATCTAAAAGTCTTAAAACACAGTCTGCATACTGCTCAGCATTGTTTGCAATCAATATTTCTTCGCCATCCTTTGCCTTCAAGGCTTGATTTGCAAGCGGACTTGTAATACAAGGCACATTCATCGCCATTGCTTCAAGCAATTTATTTTGAAGACCTGTCCCAATCTGCATTGGAGCAATAAAAATCTTTGTTTGACAATAATACTCCTTCATATCATCAACCCACCCCGGCATTATAATTCTATCATTAGAGAGCCTCTCCAACCAAGCAGGCACTCCACCTCCTGCAATAGCAATTCTCACCTGAGGTTTTTGCTTCCAAACAAGAGGCATCACCTCTTTTATCAAATAATGTGCAGCATCAATATTAGGAGCATAACTCATAGCCCCTGAAAACAACAAATCAAAAGGCTTTTCACTTGGTTGAGGATAATTAAAATAAGACTCCGCCACACCATTTGGAATAATATGAACCTCGTTCTTTCTTTCGCTTTGCAACAAAGCCCTATCCGATTCTGTGATTATGGTAAGAGCATCAAAACAATCAAACATCTTACTCTCATATCTTGTCAAACGCCTTGCCTCCATACTAAACAACACCCTTTCCAAAAAGCCCGATTTATCGGCTCGGCGTTTCATATTCACAGACAAAGTATCCTGAAAATCCAACACCTTCTTCCTCTCTATCCCCTTTGCATAAGGAGCCAATCTCACAAATTGGAAATAACACAAATCAATCTTATTGTTTTCAACAAAAGCCTTAAAAGCCTTTTTTGCCTTTTTAGAATTGTAATACGCTGTTTGAAATGGTAGTTTTGAAAAGATTGAAAATCCCACTCTCAGCAAACTTGCAAAAAGATTTAATCTTTCAATATGCACTACTTTACAATACTTTGCAAGTTCTTCACTTGCCTTTAGCTCTTCGTCCTTATAGTTAAGACAAAAAAGATAAACCTCGTGCTTTTTAGCAAGCTCCTTTATTTGATAATAGGCTCTGAGTTTATCGCCTTTCATCAAAGGGAATGGAATCCGTGTTAAAACTACCGCTACTTTCATAATATTTGTTGATATAGTGCTAACAATTGTCTAACCACCTCATCATTGCTATACTTCTCTGCAATCAGTTTGTAAGCCTCGTTTCCAATCTCCTTACACTTGTCTGGATTTTCCACACAATACTTTATCGCCTCAGCAAACTCCTCAGCAGTATTTGCAATCAATATATTCTTACCATTTTCATACATTATACCTTCGGCAGCTATCGTTGTAGCAATCACAGTCTTTCCAATGCTCATCGCTTCTATTATCTTAATTCTTATTCCACTTCCCGAAAGCAAAGGAACAACCATAATCTGTTTACTTGTCATAAAACGAATGCTATCTGCCACCTCTCCC
>RHMF01001040.1_pt1 | contig 12568 bp, 11 predicted proteins | sample 5365151 | NCBI WGS metagenome assembly RHMF01 (sample SAMN10266501, study PRJNA497801) | feces metagenome | isolation source: feces | host: Bos taurus | place: China: Prairie of Fairy Mountain | collected 2017-08-14 | reverse complement strand
AAAATACGGGTTGTCAGTCACAGGTATTGTCCATCCGGATAAGATATATCCTAACAATGGCGGAAGATGCGGTGACAAGCTGATACTCACCAAGAAGCTGGGAGTGGGTATTTTATGTACGGCGGCACGCATTGGTGAAGGAAGTAAAGAGGGGATTGCACAAGCCATTAAATATATGACGGAATTAAACCGTCGTAGTGCCCAAATCGGAAAAAGGTATGAAGTTCACGGATGTACGGATGTTACAGGTTTTGGATTTTTGGGACATCTTCATGAAATGTTGGGAAAGAAATACTCCTGCCGGATAAATTGTGATAAAGTACCATACATTACGGAAGCGTGGGATTTGGCAAATGAGTTTCTTGTTACTGCAGGAGGACAAAAGAACAGGAATCATTTGGAAGGGTACGTTGATTATGGAAGGACTTCTTTTGCTATGCAGGAAATTCTGTTAGATCCCCAAACATCAGGAGGGTTACTGTTTGCAATAAAAGCAGAGGAGGCAGAGCAAATGCTTGAGGATTTACAGGCTGCGGATATTACCGGGGCCATTGTAGGTGAGATTATAAAACAGGAAGAAAAAGAAATCTATCTGGTTTAATAATAAAAGGGGAAATTAAAACGTGATTAAAGTAAACGCAATTGGCGATGCATGCCCGATTCCGGTGGTAAAAACAAAAGATGCGATTAAAAAGATGAATGGAACCGGCACAGTGGAGGTTCTGGTTGATAATCAGATTGCGGTTCAGAATCTTACGAAAATGGCCAACCAAAAAGGATTTGATGTGCAATCAGAAAAAGTAGCAGACAAAGAATATAAAGTGACCATGTTTATTGGCGAAAAAAATGACGGGGAAAATGAAAGTGTGTCTGTTGATGGGGAGAGTGTTAGTTGCATTCCCAATGTCGTAAATCGAGAAGGGATTGTGGTAATTGATAAGGACTGTATGGGGCACGGAAATGATGAGTTGGGAAAAGTGCTAATCAAAGGTTTTGTGTATGCATTAAACAAACAGGAAAAACTGCCGTGTAAGATATTGTTTTACAATGGCGGCGCTACCTTAACAACCACGGGAAGTCCGTTGTTGGAGGATTTAAAGTCCTTAGAAGCACAAGGCGTCCAGATACTTACCTGTGGCACCTGTTTAAAGTATTATAATTTGGAAGATGAGTTGCAGGTGGGAACAGTAACTAATATGTATGAAATTGTGGAAATAATGATGGACAAATACATAATTATTAAACCTTAATTTAATATACTGCGGGAGGCAATATGATTTATTTAGACAATGCAGCAACTACGTTAAAGAAACCACAGGCAGTTGCAGATGCGGTGAGAGATGCAATTATGACTATTGGAAATCCGTCCAGAGGTACATATGAGCCTGCGTTGGAAGGTAACCGACTGCTTTATGAGACCAGAGAATTGCTGAATGAAAAGGTTAATGGGGACGGGCCTGAACATGTTGCTTTTACATGTAATGGAACGGAGAGTTTAAATATAGCTATCCGGGGATTATTTTTACCCGGCGACCATGTGATTTCAACAGCTATGGAACACAATTCGGTGCTCCGGCCATTATTTTTTTTGGAAAGTCAGGGTATGGAACTGTCCTTGGTAATGACAGACGATAAGGGTAACATTTCTGTAGAGGAAATGGAAGGCCTGATTAAGAAGAACACCAAAGGGATTGTGTGTACCCATGCATCCAATCTGACCGGAAATATGAATGATCTAAAAAGGATTGGCGCTATCTGTAAAAAGCATAATCTTTATTTCGTGGTAGATGCGTCCCAAACGGCAGGAGTTTTTCCAATTGATATGAAAGAAATGAATATATCCGCGTTATGTCTGACGGGACATAAGGGTCTGTTGGGTCCCCAGGGGACAGGAGCCCTTTGTGTAAAAAAGTCGGTAAATATCCGCCCGTTAAAAATGGGAGGAAGCGGGATTTTATCTTATCATAGGGAACATCCGGAAAAAATGCCCACCGCATTAGAAGCGGGCACCGTAAATGTGCATTCTATTGCAGGATTGAGGGCGGCGTTGTTGTACTTGAAAGCGCAGAATCCGGAAAAACTTTTGGCGTATGAAAACCGTTTAATGTGGCAGTTTTATAATGGCATTAAAGATATTCCAAAAGTGAAGGTCTATGGGGATTTTTCCAGAAAAATGAGGGCGCATATTGTGGCCATGAATATTGGAGATTATGATTCGGCTGCAGTCAGTGATGAACTGGAACAGCGTTTTGGTATTGCCACCAGGCCGGGGGCCCATTGTGCACCCCTTATGCATCAATGCCTGGGTACGGTTAACCAGGGAGCTGTACGGTTTAGTTTTTCTCATTTTACAACAGAAGAGGAAGTGAAGCAGGCGGTTGAGGCGGTAAACATTCTTGCTACAGAGGACTAATTGCCGGCTGATTTTGGATTTGACGAAAAGGTCATAAGAATGATATGATGCACTAAAGTGATGGGAGGAGAGTACAAAAATTATGAATTTAGAAAAATTACGCAATGCAGGAATTGATGTGGAAGATGGTTTGCGCAGATTTATGAACAGTGAGCAGATGTTTGAAAAATATTTGCGGAAGTTTGTGGATAATGATCAATTTGCATTGTTAAAGCAGGAACTGGAAAAGAAAGATACTACAGCAGCAGAAGCATTTGAACGTGCCCATGCATTAAAAGGCATATGTGCCAATTTAAGCATGGCAGGCATTATGGAGGTGCTTGTGCCTATGGTTGAAATATTAAGAAGCGGTTCATTGGAAGGTGTCCGGGAAAAAATGCCGGAGTTGGAGGACCGCTATCAGACAATTATAACAGCAATTAAAGAAATCTAGTCACAGACGCAAAAGAAGTAAAAGGTGTACCATAATAAATACATAAAAATAGGATTGCTATTTATGGCACACAGCGTTATAATGACAAACGACCAATAATTATCTTTGGGGCAGGTGTAAGTCCTGACCGGTGGTATAGTCCACGAACCCATGAAGGGCCGATATGGTGAGATTCCATAACCGACGGTATAGTCCGGATGAGAAAAGATGGTTACGTTTCCCGGTTTATTTTATATGTACGTTTACATGGCCTTGAAATGTATTCCATTTCGAGGCCTTTTTTATTACACATAGGCCTCAAGCATTATTATACTATTTGGAGGTTATTATGAAAGAAAGAAAAAAACAGGCGCAACGCAGAAATAACACGAAAGTGCTGGTGTTAACAGCAATGTTAGGAGCCATTAGTGCGGTACTTATGCTATTTGAATTTAACGTGCCGTTGGTATTGCCGTTTATCAAAATGGACTTTTCAGAGTTACCGATTATTTTAGGCGGTTTCATTTTGGGACCATCCGCCGGAGCAGGTGTAATCCTTATTAAAATCCTGTTAAATTTTGTGTTTAACGGTTCTACAACTGCCGGTGTAGGAGAAGTGGCAAACTTTGTATTAAGCTTGTGCTATATGCTTCCGTCCGTTTTGATTTATCGTAAAAAGAAAACAAAAAAATGGGCAGCCATCTCTATGACAATCGGAACAGTAGTTGCCAGTGTTGCCAGTGTATTTATGAATACATTTGTTATGTTTCCGGTGTACGGAAAGGCATTTAATTTGCCGATGGACGCAATCGTTGAGATTTGTGCAAGCGTAAATCCTGCGGTAGACAGTGTGTTGACCATGATGTTATTTTCCGTGTTCCCGTTTAATCTGTTTAAATACGGTGTTGTGTCAGTATTAACGTTTTTGGTATATAAACGTCTGGCGGGCTTTATCCGTAATATAATGTAAAATATTATCCTGCATTTCGATTTTTTCGATGTGCAGGATTTTTTTATGGTAAATTCAGACTTTTTTTATTGAGTGACTATAGTAAAAGTGATATAATTCAACTAACTATGAGTATTGGGAGGCCATAAAAATGACTTATCAGGAAGTATTACAGGCAGCAAGAGGAAATATGGGAACGTTATGCAAAGTATGTGATGTGTGTAATGGCTTGGCATGCGGCAATCATATCCCGGGACCGGGAGCCAAAGGAATTGGTGACGGAGCTGCCCGCAATTATAAAAAATGGCAGGATTATCGTGTGAATATGGATACCCTGACAGATGTAAAAACGGTATGTACCCGTACAACATTGTTTGGCAGAGAATTTGAATTGCCGGTTTTTGCAGGACCGGTGGGGTCTGTGAACATGCATTACGGAGACAAATACGATGATAACCAATACAATGACATTTTAGTATCCGGTTGTAAAAAGGCGGGCATTGCGGCTTTTACCGGAGACGGACCGAATGAGCAGGTGTTTAAAGCTACCACCGTGGCGATTAAAAATGCAGACGGATTAGGTGTGCCGACTGTGAAGCCATGGAATATTGAAATGGTAAAAGAAAAGATGAAACTGGTGAAGGAAAGCGATGCCTTTGCTGTAGCAATGGATATTGATGCCGCCGGATTACCGTTTTTACGAAGAATGGTTCCGCCGGCAGGAGGCAAGTCTGTGGAAGAATTAAAAGAAATTGTATCCATGACAGACCGCCCGTTTATAGTAAAAGGCATTATGACAGCTGCAGGAGCGAAAAAAGCTGTGGAGGCCGGTGCTGCAGGAATCGTGGTTTCTAACCATGGCGGCAGAGTGCAGGATCAGTGTCCGGCTACAGTGGAAGTGCTGGAAGAAATCGTGGCAGCGGTTAAGGGAAAAACAACCATCTTAATTGACGGCGGTATCCGCAGTGGTGTTGATGTGTTTAAGGCGTTGGCACTGGGAGCAGATGGTGTAATTATTGCCAGACCTTTTGTAACAGCGGTTTACGGTGGGGAAGATGAAGGCATTTTAGCCTATGTAAATAAAATAAAAGGGGAACTGGAAGATACCATGACAATGTGTGGTGCGGCAAGCCTGAAGGATATTACAAGAGAAATGGTTACGAAATACTAGGGAGGATTGGACATGAAGAAAAAAGTAATATTTATTTTGATGTGGGTATTGTTTGTGGCAGGTTGCTATTATGTAATGATTCCTGCAATTAATATTCACAATGTGGCATTTTGGAACTTCCTTTTGATGGTTATGATTGTTCCGGCCATCATACTTAGTGTGGTTTATAAGCTTTCCGGAACGTTCCGGATTGATTTTAAAGAGATGGTCCGCGACTGGAAAAATAAAAAGGTGACTTTTGGGGGATGCCTTGTTATCGCAGGCGTTGCTGTGATTGGTGTTATGCTTTTCGGAAGCTTGTTTGGGGCACAGATTTTCCATGCAAAAGCATATTCCTCCATTCTTTCCATCGAAGAAAGGGATTTTTCAGAGGATATTGATGAATCTAAGGTGCTTGATAAAGTGGCTTTGATGGATACAAACAGTGCGAGAATATTGGGAGACCGCAAGATCGGAAGTTTGTCTGATGTGGTTAGCCAGTTTAATGTGTCTTATGATTACAGCCAGATTGATTATAAAGGATATCCGTTAAAAGTATCCGCCTTGGAGTATGCAGGCTTCTTTAAATATCTGGGAAATCAAAAGGACGGTATTCCGGGATATGTTACGGTAGACCCGGTGGCACAGACCACGGAATATGTGGAATTGGAAGAAGGCATGGTTTATGTTCCGTCTTCTTACTTTGGAAAAGACTTGGCGAGACATTTGCGTTTTAAATATCCGACGCACATTTTTTCTAATCTTCATATCGAAATCGATGAAGAGGGAAAGCCGTATTATATAGCCAGTGTAATGGATTATACCATCAGCCTTTTTGGCGGCGAGACAGTTAAAGGTGTTGTGGTGTGTGATCCATGCAGCGGTGAAACAGAGTATTATGAAGTAAAAGATATTCCTACATGGGTGGATATGGCCTTTGACGGAGATTTACTGGTAAAACAGTTTGACTGGTACGGAAAACTAAGTAACGGATTTTTCAACAGTTTGTTTGCGAAAAAAGGCTGTATGAAAAGCACGGAAACCATACAATACGATGATGAAGGCGAAGAAGAAACACATTATGCCGCTGATTACGGATATATCGCAAAAGACGGAGATATTTGGATTTACACCGGCGTAACGTCCGTAAATGAAGATTCATCCAACATTGGATTTATTATGGTTAACGAACGTACCGGAGAGGCACGTTATTTTGCAGTGGCAGGTGCAGATGAAAGCTCTGCTATGGCAGCAGCGGAAGGTGAAGTTCAGGAAAAACGATATGTGGCATCCTTCCCATCTCTGATTAACGTGGACGGAAATGCGACCTACATTATGGTATTAAAAGATGCCAATGGAATTGTGAAAATGTATGCCATGGTTAATGTGGAACAATACAATCTGGTTGCAACCGGAGATACCATGGAAGAATGTTTTTCAGAGTACCGCAAGCTCTTAGGTGTGGAACCGGATGATGATAAACAGGATGGAAATACGGAGAATCCGGATGAAGAATATACCGGTGAAACAGTGGAAATGACATTTACCGTATCTGTAATCCGTTTTGTGGAAATTGACGGTAATACCTATGTATATCTGGGAGATGAAGAAGGCAGAGTATTCTACCAGAAATTTGCAGACAATACAGAGTTATTATTTGTAGAAGTTGGAGATACCATCACATGTAAATGTGTAGAAACAGATACAAATAAATTTGCTATGACTAACGAGTAGAACAAAGGAGAACTTACTATGCGATACGTTCCAATGTCAATGTTGGAGCCGGGAATGTTATTAGGACAGGATGTATATGACGGAAATGGACGAATGCTTTTGGCAAAGCATTTAATCTTAAGTCCGGAATATATTAATGGATTGGACGAACAGGGATTTCCGGGAGTTTATATTGACGACGAATTCTCAGAAGGAATTGAAATACATGAAGTAATCCGCCCGGAGGTAAAGAGGGAAGCCTTAAGTATTATCAGCGGAATGTTTACACGGGGAAAAGAGGAATACGTTTCCCAGCGTTCCATAGAAAATGTGGCAAAAGGAATCGTTGAAAGTGTATTAGATCAGGGAGATGTTATGTTCAACCTGTTAGACGTTAAAAGATATGATGACTATACCTATTTCCACTGCGTAAATGTAGGCGTTCTTTCAGCAATGGTGGGGGCAGGTATGAGATTGTCTGAAACGGAGTTAGAGCAGTTGACAGTCGCTGCACTTTTACATGATGTGGGAAAACGATTTATTCCTGTGGAAGTGTTAAATGCAAAAATTCCGTTAACCGATGAACAGAAGCAGTTGATGCATACCCATGCTTATGCGGGAATGGATTTTCTCAGAGATAAATATTCTTTTTCCGGATATGTTCACCAGGGTGTGTTCCAGCACCACGAGTGGTTTAACGGTAACGGATACCCGTTGGGACGTAGCGGTGAGGATATATCCTTATTTGCAAGAATCATTAAACTGGTGGATGTGTATGACGCACTTACATCAAATCGTCCGTACAGACCGGCTATTTCCAACGGAGATGCTGTGGAATACCTGATGGCAGGAAACGGACAGGAATTTGATCCGAAGATATTGAATGTATTTTTGAAAAAGATTGCTGTATATCCGGTTGGAGCACAGATAGAATTAAGTGACGGAAGTCAGGCTGTGGTTGTAGAAAACAATGTAGACATGATTTTGCGTCCAAAGATTCGAATGATTCAAACAGGAAAAGATATAGATATGGCCGAAGATGCACAGGCAAGACATTTGACCATTAAGAGAATAATTATGAGCTAATCGTTTGAGGGCCGGTTTCGTTGTGATTTTTGCGGACCGGACCTTTTACACTTTTTATAAAGGATAGAAAAATATGAAAATTCATCTTGTAGCCATAAACGCAAAATATATTCATTCCAATTTGGCAGTGTACTGCCTTCAGGCATATGCAAAAAAGCATGGCGTGGAAGTGGAGCGAAAAGAATACACCATTAATCATAATGCAGATGATATACTGGCAGGTATTTATCTGGATAATCCACAGGTGGTTTGTTTTTCCTGCTATATTTGGAATATTGTTTATGTAAAGGAATTAATAAGAGAGTTGAAAAAGCTTCGCCCGGAAATTCAGATATGGGTTGGAGGACCGGAGGTGTCCTACCACGGAGAAGACTTTTTGAAAGAAGAGTCGGGAGTGACCGGCGTGATGCGTCAGGAAGGAGAAGAAACCTTCTTAGAACTTTGCAAACAGTCTTTTTCCAATCTTTCCCAAATTCAGGGGATTACTTATCGTGATGGGGAAAAGGTTATTTGTAATCCGGACAGGGAGCCTATGAATCTGGACGATTTGCCGTCTTCCTATGAACGTCCGGAGGAACTGCAGAACCGGATTATGTATTACGAATCCTCCCGAGGATGTCCGTTTTCCTGTAGTTATTGCCTTTCTTCCGTAGATAAGAGATTGCGGTTTAAAAGCCTTGAAAAAGTATATAAAGAATTGGCAGTATTTTTGGAGTGGAAGGTTCCACAGGTGAAATTTGTAGACCGGACGTTCAATACCAAAAAAGAACATGCCATGGGAATCTGGAGATTTTTGAAAGAGCATGATAACGGTGTGACAAACTTCCATTTTGAAATCGCGGCAGATTTGCTGGACGAAGAAGAATTGGAATTTCTTGCCACCTTAAGACCGGGATTAGTCCAATTGGAAATCGGGGTACAGTCTACCCATCCGGAAACCTTAAAGGAAGTGAGAAGAAACACTGACCTTGAGAAAATATGGAACAATGTTGATTCACTGATAAAGGCGGACAACTGCCATGTGCATTTGGATTTGATTGCAGGATTGCCTTACGAAGGATATGAACGGTTCAAACAGTCTTTTTGTGATGTGTACGCCCACCATCCTCATCAGTTGCAATTAGGCTTTTTAAAGGTGTTAAAAGGCTCCTACATGGAAGAAATGAGCAAGGCATATGAGATTTTAAAGCATGAACGCCCGCCATACGAAGTGCTTTCTACAAAGTGGATAACTTTTGAACAGCTTCTTTGCTTAAAGCAGGTAGAAGAAATGGTGGAAATGTACTACAACAGCGGACAGCACAAAACGCTTTTAACCTTACTGGAAAGATGTTGTGAAAATGCCTTTTCCTTATATGAACAGTTGGCTGACTTTTTTTCCAAAGCCAATCCCCAGGCGGCCAAGATGTCAAGGGTGGCAAAATCGCAGATATTATTGGAATTTGCCATTTTTATGGATAAAGAAAATGAGGATTTATATACCCAGGCGGCGGTGTTTGATTTGTATCTTCGGGAAAATTTAAAGAGCAGACCGGACATATGCAGGGAAATGACAAAAGAGCAGGTGGCATTTAAAAAGCAGCATGGAATGAAAAAACATATGGAACTGTTTGATTATGATTTCGTTTCTGAAAATATTACGAAAAAGAAAACAACAGTTGTTTTTGATTATGAAGAAAGAAGTCCTATTACATGGGATGCAAAAGTGAGAGTGGAAAAATGACAAAAAAGGAAAGAATGCTGGAAATTCTGCGGAGAATGGACAAAGAATACGGCAGAGATTTGATATGTTATTTGAATCATGAAACAGACTGGCAGTTACTGATTGCAGTGATTCTCAGTGCCCAGTGTACCGATGCCCGGGTCAATATTGTGACGGAGACTTTATTTAAAAAGTACGATTCTTTAGAGAAATTTGCCAATGCGGATTTAAAAGAACTGGAAAAGGATATTCATTCTACAGGCTTTTATCATAACAAAGCGGTTAATATCATTGCCTGTGCGAAACGCCTGATAGAAGTTTATGACGGAAAAGTACCAAGTGCGTTGGAGGATTTGCTGACTTTGGCAGGCGTGGGAAGAAAGACGGCTAACGTTATCCGTGGAAATGTTTACAATGAACCAAGCATTGTTGTAGATACCCATGTAAAAAGAATATCCCGTCGTTTTGGCTTTACCAAAGAAACAGATCCGGAAAAAATTGAAATGGATTTAATGAAGGTTTTACCAAAAGAAGACTGGATTCTTTATAACATTCACGTGATATCCTTGGGCAGAACCTATTGTGTGGCAAGAAAGCCTGATTGCAGGAACTGCTATTTACAGGATATATGTATAGCGGAGGATAAAAATTGTTAAAGGCATACGTAAGTGTCGATTTGGAAATGTCGGGACTAAATCCCAGAGAAGACAGGATTATCGAAATCGGAGCAGTGAAAGTTCAAAATGGAGAGATTGTTGAGAAGTTTTCCAGACTGGTCAACCCACACAGGAAGTTAGACCAAGAGATTGCTGCGCTGACAGGCTTAACAGATGAAATGTTAGAGCAGGGAGCGGAAGACTGGGCAGCAGTAAAGGCATTTATGGATTTTGCCGGAGAATCTCCTTTGGTGGGGCATCATATTGTGTCTGATGTGAGTTTCTTGAAAACCTGCGCAGTGAATCATAAAGAAAAATTTTTAAACCCGGTGGTGGACACCCTGGGGGTGGCGAGAAAAATGTTGCCACCTCAACAGAAAAAGAACCTGAAGGCATTGTGTCAATATGCAAACATTGCAGTGCCGGAAGTTCACAGAGCTACGGAAGATGCGGAGGCCACCCACAAATTACTACAGTGGATGATGGCACAGCCTGAAGCAGAGCCGGAGTGGTTTCGCCCGCGGGAATTAAATTATAAGGTGAAAAAACAGGGGCCTATTACCAAGAATCAAATTCGTCAGTTAAGGGAATTGTTGGAATATCATCACTTGGAAATGGACATAGAAATAGGAAGCCTGACGAAAAACGAGGCTTCCCGTAAAATTGATAAAATATTATTTAATTATGGACGAATTCCGAAAGCTTGAGTATAATTGTTTTTTTGGAAAGAGAATTAATTTTTTCGGCTTGTGTAATCAGCTCCGGAATCTGATGCTCAAGATTCATGGAACAATAAATTTTGGCAAGCAGAATATAACTTGAACCAATATCAGAACCGGAGGCAACGGCAAACTCCAATACTTGTCGGGCGTGGACAAACTCTTCTTTTTCGAAAAGTAATTCACCCCATCGGTTTAAGGCCATACACATGGTGGTAAAATGCTCATCGCATTCGGTAAGAAACGGAAGATTTGCCGCACCGTAGGTAAGCTTTAAGTCCGTGTTGCTGATTCCGGCCAGGTTTAATGTTTTTTTGTCGGAAAGGGTTTGTAAGATGGTTTCCTGCTCTAAAATATCAGGAGAGGAAACGGCTTGAAACGGAAGCCGGTCAAAGGGAATTTCAATATAAGGAAGCTGGGAAATGTCTTGACGTCTGGTGGCGTTGGCATCCTCCTCTTTTTTCCAAAAAGCTTCTCTGCTTTCCCGTTCCTTTTTTTGAGCCTGGTGACGTTTAAAGGCGGCCCAGCCTATGAAAATCAAAAATATAGAAAGAAAATACGGAATCATTATAAATAGTCCTTTCGTATAGTCAGGAGGTGTATTTATGAAAGTATCTGCAAGACAAAAAAGAAGACAACGCATTGCATGTGTAGTTGCAATCATTCTTGTAATTGCCATGGTGCTCCCAACATTATTATCTGTTTTAATGTAATTGATAGTAACATTATAATACGATTACGTACAGAAAATCTATTGTAAATATTAAAAATTGTGATAAAATTATCTTGAGTTAATTTGGGTTTGCGCCAAGGCGCATCGGATTATGAAAGGAAAATGTATGAAAAAAGTAATGAAATGGTTCCCAATGCTTTTCGGCGTTTTACTAGTTATGGGAACGGGCGTACTGAATGTACATGCAGACAACAATACAGAGGAAACAATTTTTGAAGGAGTTTATTTCAATTCCATTTCTTTAGAAGGGAAAACTAAAGAAGATGCGGAAATGATAATTCAAGATTATGTAGATGATCTTTTAGAACAACCGATTGTCTTAAAAATTGAGGACCGCTATGTTGAAATTATGCCGGCGGATATCGGTTTAACTTGGATGAATCCACAGCTTGCGAAGGAAGCCTATAGCGTAGGACGTACAGGGAATCTGATTAAACGTTTTAAAGAACAGAAGGATTTGGAAACTGACAGCGTGGAATTAAGAACCGTTTTCAAGGCGGATGAAGAATTGCTTCGCACATTATTGACAGAAAAACAGGAAACTATGTGCGCAGAACCTGTAAACTGGGGATTGGTGAAAGAAGGTAATACTTTTACGATTATTCCGGGCTCCGTTGGTGCCATTATGGACATTGAAGCTTCTTACAGTTTATTGGTAGATTTTTTTGCAGAAGAGTATATTCCTGATAACAGAGAAGTTGAATTAATTGCCAATATTACAGAACCGTTAGGCAGTGAAGAAGAACTGTCAAAGGTTTGTGATTTGTTAGGAAGTTTTTCCACAATTTATATGACAGATACGGCCGGAAGAAACCAGAACGTAGAAAATGGTGCTTCAAAGATTAACGGAACTCTTTTGTATCCGGGTGAAGAATTTTCTGTGCAGGCAACAGTATCACCGTTTACTCAGGAGAATGGATATGCCATTGGTTATGCTTATGATAACGGTAAAGTAGTTGAATCTGTTGGTGGTGGTATTTGTCAGGTTTCCACCACATTGTATAATGCAGTTTTACGTGCAGAGTTGGACATTAC
>RHMF01001039.1_pt1 | contig 12570 bp, 15 predicted proteins | sample 5365151 | NCBI WGS metagenome assembly RHMF01 (sample SAMN10266501, study PRJNA497801) | feces metagenome | isolation source: feces | host: Bos taurus | place: China: Prairie of Fairy Mountain | collected 2017-08-14 | reverse complement strand
GCCGGTGCCGGTGATCATGGCGTCGATATCGTTCGGATTAACTCATGCTGAGAATTTTGAGGAGGATTAAATGGAAAATCGAGAAATGTACGCATTTGTAAAAGAGCTGGACTCTAACAATGCTATTAACGAGATCGGGATCGCGCTCGATCTGATCCGGAACGCATACCGGAGATGCACTAACTTAAATATACATCAGGTCGAGAAAATTGAGGCCCTGGCACTCGATCATGCGGAGGATATCACAAAGCTATATCTTGCACTCGGTAACGCTCGTGCGACCAAATCGAGAGCGCAGATCGGAGAGGAGGATTAAATGGGTAAATACTTATTAATTGAGGCCGACGGAGCCGGCCACATCAATAAGGCCACGATGAAGTTATTATTTGCCAGAATTGACGGCTGTGATCTTCACTATGTGTGCCAACACGACAGTCTCGCGACGCTGGAGAGACGTATGGAGCAGATCTGCGACACGCATCTTAAGACCATGCGCAAATATCCGGTTACTCGAAATATGCAACCGCACCCGATTGAGTTCGAGATCCGCGACGGCCACGGCCGGCGTTTGCTCAAAACCCGATATAAATACTATGAGGAGGCTTAAGCTATGGCTGCGACTCCATTAATCGATATTAACATTATCAATCATTTGTATGACGTAGCAACCGGTGGGCGCTCTAAGAGCGCCCGGACTCGTGCCGAGAGAAAGCTGGGCGAGATCCTCGGAAAAGAGATCGATCGCGCCAACCAACGTATGCGAGAGCTGGAAAAACAAGGCCTCGACTATGGCCCGGCATACGATGCGGCCTCCGAGTACCTGGAGCAGCATGGCCGGAAACGTTTTAAGCGGCCCGGTAAAAATCAGACCGTCCGCGAGAAATACGAGGAGGCACTCAGGGCCCGGCAGTTCCTGGCGTCGAAAACGTCCACCGTCACCGGTCAAAAAGCGGAGATTAAAAAGCGTAACGATACATTTAGAGAGCGCTGGCCGGAGCTCACCGAAAACATGGACGATAAAGAGCTGGAGGATTTCCAGCGATTTCTCGGCACGCCGGGACTCGGTGATTATCTCGATGCGTTTTATGACTCCGGAGATCAGATCGAATTTCTGGGCGAGCTATTCGAGGCAGCTAATGAGGACGAGAAACAAATGGACGAGATCAAAGGACTATTTGCCGAGTATGAGGCATTCAGTAAATGGAGAGAGGAAAACCCGCTCGCAGATATCTCGGAGCGTGAGGGATTGACTCACCGCGAGCTTGTTATGGAGTTAGATAAAATCTATGAGAGTATTGAAAAACGGAGACGATGAAATAACGGTAAGAGAGTTCCCAGCGGATCCACTCGTCCGGATCCCGAAATCTCTCTCGATCAAAAACTATCTCGAAACGTATGCGGCTTTCGACATTGAAACGTCAAATATTGAGATCGCCGGAGAAATTAATGCGATCATGTATTTGTGGCAGTTCTGCATCGGTAACGACGAGCGCCGTGACGTATACGTTGGGCGATCCTGGAGCGATTTTAGAGTATTTATGAACCAGCTTAAAATCATGTACGGATTGGCGCCCGATAAGCGGCTCGTTGTTTGGGTTCATAATTTACCGTTCGAGTTTCAATTTATCCGGAGCGTGCTGGATATAACGAAAATGTTCGCGGTGAAAAAGCGCGTGCCGGTTGTGGTCACGTTCGACAATGTATTCGAGTTTCGGTGCAGTTATCGCCTCTCAAATATGAGCCTGGCGAAATTTGCAGAGAGCGAAAATGCTGCGCATCAAAAGCAAAAGGATTTTGATTATCTGATTACTCGATACCCCGACACAAAGATTAACGACTCCGATTTATATTATGGAGTTTGTGACGTGTTATCGCTCCACGAGTCCGTGGCCGGGATCATGCGTTCTTCACACGACACACTCTCCTCTATGCCTTTCACCAGCACCGGCTACGTTAGGAGGGAGGCGCGCGATCACGTCCAGGAAAATCCGGCGAACCGTTGGGATCTCCAGGATCGGCAGCTCACGCCGCATCAGTATAAAGTATGTAAATCAGCCGCTCGCGGCGGTAACACGCATACTAATGTATTGTATGCCGGCGAGATCATTAACGGAGTAGAGGGTGACGATATCAGCAGCTCATACCCTTGCGAAATGGCCAGCGGCGACAATTTCCCACGCGGAAAATATGTTGAGGAGCACTCTAAGCGCATTATACCGGACGCGTGCAATCTTTTATTTGTGCGCTTGTGGGACGTCAATCTAAAGCCGGGCGTTTACTTTCCATATATTTCGTATGGAAAATGCGAGCGGCTCAGCAAGGACGATATGACAAAAGCGCGATTTGATAATGGCCGCGTTTTGAAAGCTCCGGTCTTAACGATGTGCTGTACTGAGATCGACTATGAGATCATTGAGCGGCAATATACATTTACGCCGGAGATCTTAGAGCAGTATGTTTCCGATCGCGGCTATCTCTGCAAAGAGTACCGCGATTATGTGATCGAGCTCTACAAAGCAAAATGTGAGCTTAAGGGAAAAGATCCATATTTCTATGGTAAATTTAAGAACAAAATTAACGCACTTTTCGGCATGATGCTAACGGATATCACGCGTGAGGAGATCACTTATCTTAATAACGAGTGGGACTCTCAAATGCCCAGCGTGGCCAAAGCGCTCCAGGACTATTATAAAAACTATCGCTCATTCCTCAGCTATCAAGATGGCTTATACGTGACCGCGGGAGCGAGAGCCAAATTACAGTGCGGACTCGATCTCGTGGGTATCGACGCAATTTATTGTGATACGGACTCTATCAAATACCGGCGAGATCACCGGGCCGATTTTGAGCTCTTAAATGCAGAAGTGCGAGAGCGCAATGCGAGAGCCGGCGTGCTGCCGGTGACGGTGGAGGGCGAGACTTATGAGCTGGGTGTATGGGAGCACGATGCAAGCTATACGAGTTTTGTCGCGCATGGCGCGAAAAAATACGCCTATCGTTACTCAAAATCCGATTGCAACGGAAAACACAAGGGCGAGCTGGGAATCACCGTCGCCGGCCTCTCCAAATCGCTAGGCATGAAATATTTAGAGGAGCACGGAGGCCTGGAGGCTTTTAAAGTCGGAGCATTTTGGGACGAGACAAGATCAGGGCGGCTCAAAGCAAAATATAACGATACCGTGCAGCTCGTGAAAATGGAGCACAACGGACACCCGATCGAGTTAACATCAAACGTTGCGCTCGTTCCTACTACCTATAAATTAGGCTATACGGAGGACTATGCGGAGCTCGTCAAGCGCAAGGATCTCCGGAAAATGTATAACGACACGATGCAATTAACTGATTTGATTTATTGAACCGTTCAATGTATACTATTGCCAGGGGATAACAATAATGAGTGAAAAAGAGAAAACGCGCGCGGTTATCGTCGGCGGCCACGCTTTCGAGCCGGACGAGCTGGAACGCATTAAGGAAACTATGGAGAGAGTATCAAAAACAATTTCAAAGATCGAGGGAGGATACTTAAGTATAGCCGGAGACGTCGCTTACTTATACGACTCGCAAGCCTGGAAGTGTTCCGGGCATAAAAACATTTACGATTTATGTTTTGAGAAATATGGCATGAGTCGCGGCACAGTTCAAAATCTCCGGACGATCTACGAGAATTATGGAGACGGCAATTATCATTTATCCGAGTCGATCCGCGACAAAAAGATCACCGATCTATTAAAAGAAGTAAAAGATCTAAAGAAACTCGGAGCACAAGTCGCAGCTGCGGAGCTCGAACAAAAAGAACGCGTTACCCAGGAGACCGGAGCGGATCCTGAGACGCCGAAAAAAGAAAAACGCAAACAGCTTATGAAGATCGAGGTAACAACCGAGTCGTCCGATTGGAGCAAAGAGGAGCTCGCTGGCGAGCTCGTGAAACGTATGGGCGATCTGGAGATCGGTACAGATTTCACTTTTCAATTAATTATCACCGGATAGCCGCCCGGTTATAATAAGTCACAATCAAACAATCACAAACAAAGGAGACAAATCACATGAAACACATTATCAAAAAGAGCAGAGTAACCGAATTAGACATTATCAATTCTGAGAGTTCCGAGAGCTTTAAGAGCGCAGTCGGAAAAGAAATTCCCATGTTGGGCGCTGCCATTGTGAGCGACGATAAGAGCGGCGAGGAGGAGCTTTTCTCCTATCTCTTTGCTGCAGACGGTTCCGTATACGGCGGCAACTCCGACACCGTTAGAGGCCCGATCGAGCAGATCATCGACTACATGGAGCTACACCCCGACGTCGAGCTGGAGGCTATGGTCACCGCAAAACCCTCCAGCAACGGCCGCGAGTTTCTAACGATCCGGTTTAAGGAGGCTCAGTAATGGGCGCCCCGATCGGGGAGTCGCTTAATTGGTTTGACACCTGGGCGCGAGCGGCCGCGTCCGGGTGCACATTTTGCTATTTCATAGGTGGACGCGGCATCGGAAAAACGTTCTCAGCTCTCAGGCACCAGCGAGAGGAATATTTAGAGAACAAAACCGGCCGCGTTATTTATTTGCGCACTACTGTGAAAGAGCTGGACGCGTGCGCGACCGATAGCGACAATCCATATAAGGATATCAATATTAACTGCGGTGCAAATGTGGAATTTTTAAGCGCCGGAAAAGCTGAGGGTTACAGAATTTGTGAAGTTATTCGGGATCCGGAGAGCCGGCAGATCATTAAAGAGACTCAAATCGGAGTGGGCCGCGCTCTTTCCACGTTCCAGGATCTCCGCGGCGTCTCGTTCGCAGATTGCTCTCACATTTATTATGATGAATTTATACCGAGACGAGGCGTGAGACGCACCCAGGCGATCCGGGAGGCCGGCGATAATTTCGTCGAGGCCTATGAGACGATAAACCGAAACCGCGAGCTTTTTGGAAAGCCGCCGGTAAAATGTATTTTTACCGCGAATGCCTTTTCGCTGGATAGTTCAGTACTGATTAAGTTTAATCTCGTGAAAGTCGTTCAAATGATGCAAGAGAGAGGCCAGCGCCGATATACCGATCGAGAGCGCAGCATTTATATTGAGCTGTGCGATGCTCCGGACATTGCGGCCGCAAAGAAAAACACGGCGCTCTATAAGGCCATGGCCGGCGACGAGAAATTCATGGCACTCACATTAAAAAATGAGTTCACCGATCTCGCTTTGAGTTTCGTAAAGGACGTACCATTAAATGAGTATGTACCGATCGTGCAATATGAGCGCTTTACGATCTTTGAACACAAAACGACCAAACGGCTCCACGCAGCCGCTAAAGTTGACTTAACCGGTCAAAAATATTATGATAAAAGCAAACAGAAGTTCTTACGGCGTTACTATACCTTATTAAAGGTAGCTATGGCTGAGAACGTGATAACATTCGACTCGGCCGATACTTATTACGCGCTGGAGAGGCTCCTGGATAAATCGAGAAAATGATCTCTCACATTGACCGGGCCGGATCATGCCGCGATAAGCTAACGCTGGAAAGCGTGCGGTGGGTTGGCTACCCTAGGCCCGGAACCCTTTAAACATAGGAGGTAGCCACTATGGGTTTATTCGACGATATGGTTCGCAAAATGGTAACTGAGGAGATTGCAAAAGCCGGCCAGTCGAGCGCGCAGACGAGCGACGCAGCTGGGAGCGGAGAACAATCTCAGCCGGAGGCGGCTAGCCAGGAAAGCGGAGCAGATCATAATACTCCGGCACAGGTACAACCGGCCGAGAGTGAAGCAACTACTAACACCGCAAGTAATGCAATTACGATTACTCAAAAGGATCTAAACGAGCTCGTAGCTCGTGCGGTTCGAGAGGGGAGCGCTGCGACACTTAATGCCCAGAGCTCCGGAGCGACTCAAAAACCACTTGATCCTATGAAATCAATGGCCGTTATTTGCGGACTCACCAAAAGAGAGGAATAACTATGGCTTTACTCAATGGATATTTGAACAATGAAGTATATGCCATTGTGAACGATGTGCACGCCCAGGCGACCGGATCCAAAAACGTCGCCGTGATCGACACTCAGAGCTTTGTCGATTATGGTAACATCGTGCTGAGTTCCAATGACAACGCTGAGACTTTTATGAATACCCTCATTCTCCAAATGGCGAGAATGTACACCACCTGGAGGCCCTACACTTCCGCGCTTAAGGATCTCATCGTCACCGGCGAGGAGTGGGGAGCTATCTATCAGAAGATCGACGCAGAAGTTGGCGATTTCGTATCCGATGATACTTACGATCTCGTAGACGGCCAGAGCGTCGATCAGTACGTCGTTCGGAAACCCACCGCAAAACAGAAATTATTTGTTAAGCGGAGTCCCTACAAGAACTATATTACAATCGGACGCCAGCAGCTCAAAGTAGCATTCCGCTCCGAGGGCGATTTCGCCGCATTTGTTTCCATGGTATTTGGAAAGATGCGCATCAAGCTCGATTTCGCGCTGGAAAACCTGGCACGGCTTGCAATCGCTAACTACATCGGAACGATCACCGCTCAGGGTAAAACCGGTTTGATCTTTCCACTTGTAACCATGTATAACACCGCGACCGGCAAGTCTTTAACCGGTGGCATTAACGGCACCGCTGCATTTGATAAGGATTTCATGGCATACGCTGCGGCAGAGATCGAACTTGTTTCAAAGCGTCTCCGCGATCTCTCCACCGTTTTCAATGCAGAGGGAGCAGAGCGTCACACTCCGGCCGGAGAGCAGCGCCTCCTTGTCCTGGACGAGTTCCAGACGAGACTCCAGCACGTCGTGCAGTACCAGGCATTTCACAAAGATCTCGTTTCTCTCCGCGAGTTTGTCGAGGTTCCATATTGGCAAGGTGAGAGCGACAGAACAACGATCAAGTGTACGGTAGACGACGGCGACGGCGGCACCACTAACCAGACCGTTGATAATATTATCGCGTGCGCTTTCGATCGCTACGCTCTCGGCACTTTCCGGAGCGAGGAGGAAACGTTGACCACTCCGATCAATGCGAGCGGACGGTATTATAATACCTATCATTTTGCAGAGCAGCTGTGGTATAACGATCTCTCCGAGAATTTCGTTTACTTCACTTTGAACTAGGTATCTCCTTTCGAGGCCTGGCGCTTTCCAGGGCGCCGGGCCTACTTTTAAATAGGAGGATTGTATGGCTTATACTCTAACCGCGACGTTTTGGAGTTTCGCAAAACGTAAGAACAGCACAAAGCGGCCCGGCACGACCGGCACCGATTATAATTATTGTTTAAAAGACGTGACCGGCGTTCTCGCTCCGACTTTGGAGATCCACGACGCCGGCGTGTTAGCGTACAATTATTGTTATCTCCAGCAATTCGGGCGCTACTATTGGGTGAGAGACAAGCGCTCAATCGCTTATAATACGTATGAGATCGACCTGGAGGTAGACGTTCCGGGTAGCTGGGGAGCAAGTACCTATTCACAGAGCGTAATGGCTCAAATGAGCGCATCGTTTTACGATGATGAGCTGGACGATGATCGCGTCGTACCGACCGGCGAAATCGTGCAAGATGTGCACACGCCTCTCGATGTGATACCCACGAGCCACTCGATAGAGCCAATGATTTCGATCGTCACCGGAGCAAATGGATATTTCGGAGGCTGCGACGTTTTCTACGATTTATATAATACCGGAAACGTTTTGAGCATTATCGACGATTTATTTGATCCCACGTTGTGGCAGCAAGTGGCCGACAGTGTCCTGAGCTCCGATCCTCTATCAATTATCAATGGAGTGTGGTCTGTGCCGTTCGTAGTAGCAAATTGCCACTATGTAGACGCCGAGACTCGATCGTTAAAATTGGGATTTATCAATCCGCAAACAATTAGCGGCGCGCTATTAAAGGGCCCATTTGTAAAACGACACCAGGGAGATTTGCCGCTGCCCTCTCCGTCGCATTTAGATTTCCGTTTTAGTGATCGTTTTTGTAAGTATTATGTTAATATACCATTTTTAGGAACCGTAACGATCCCGGCCACTCTCGCAAAGCATCAAAGAGCACTTCATTATGAATACTCAGCAGACGCAATTAGCGGAATGTTTTCAATTACGCTATCGGTTGGGGGCGTATGTATTGGAAATTGGTCTACTTGTTTAAAGAGCGAGTTATCTTTAGTTTCGCAAAGCTCACAAGCTGCAACTATGATAAGCGGAGGCATTAAAGGATCCGCTGCTACTGCACTAGCCGGAGCAGCCGCTGGAGGTTGGAGAGCTGCATTAATTGGCGGCATTGCCGGAGCTGCTACCGGAGCTTTTCGCGGCGCAGCTGTGACTCCCGATATCGAACAAGTATCAAGCGCCTCCGGATCTCTCGCACCGGCGGCGAGATACCAGCGTGAATTAGAGGTTTGGCTATACGAGGGCGATCAAAACGTAGATCCGGCAACATTCACCGCGACCGTTGGGCGGCCCACTCAGAAAATCGTACAGCTAGCCGCCAATATTGGCTATATCCAGGCCGCAAACGCGAGCGTGTCGTTTGCTGGATATCGCTCGGAGATCGATGCAATGAACTCGCTGCTTAATGGAGGTGTATATTATGAGTAGAAACAGAGCGCGCCTTATTAGAGAGGCCGCAGCCGAGGCATACGCCGTAAAAGCGAAAGAGATCCACGCTCAGAATACTCTCCGGGTGGATTATTATCGAAGCTATCTGTGGCGCTTGTTCCTGGGATCGGTGAAAACGGTGGTTCCCGATAATTGGTCAATCGATTATTTCCGATATGTGCTATTTTACGGCGGTTGTATTGCCGTGACAGAGCTATCTGGCGTCGTTATCCCTGGGAGTTATACCACAAATGAATGGAATAAGTGGAAATATCCGGTCAAGATCCAAAGCTCCGACAACGTAGAATTCGGCACCCGCACCGTCGGCGTAGATTGCGAGATCATTTATCTTGAGAGCGCGACGTTTGGCGCTCCGTTTCCGTCCGGCGTGGAATCAATGATCGATATTTACGCGCAAAAGCTGGCGAACTGTGACGGCGCGATCGACACCAATCTCTTAGTATCTCGCACGCCCTGGATCGGAGAAGCTGAGAACTCTGCGGAGGCCGATGATCTGAAACTCCTTTTTACAAAGATTATGAGCGGAGAGCCGGCCGTATTTTTCCGGAGACGAAAGAGCGAGGATCTCGTCGCAAAGCGTGAGAGTCCATTTACTCGAATGCCGGTAAAAGAGAATTACGTCGCGGCAGATATCCAGCACGAAAAGCGGCAGATCATTGAGGAATTTTTAACCGGCATTGGCGTAAACAATGCGAATACAGATAAACGCGAGCGGCTGATTACGTCGGAGGTTGAGTCGAATAACGCGGAGCTCATTGCAGCGGTTTCGCTATGGCAAGATAATATCAATCGCTGCATCAAGAAAGTAAAAGCAATGTACGGCGATAAGCTCCTGGGTGATCTGAGCGTCACGTTTGGAGCATTGGATCCCAGGAGAGAGGAGGCTGTGACAAATGACCAAATTGATCGATCTAATGGAGCTCTATCGAATACTTGAACAGAGCAACGATAACGAGCTACTCCTTAAGGATATGATGCAAGAGGCCAACCTAGACGAGAGGATCGACCGGGACGTTTTGGCCGACACGATACTAGCAGAATGCGGCGCCATGTTCCCACGCTGGAACACAACGACCGTATTTAAGCGAATGGGCGTAACGTTCTTTAAGCGCGAGGCGAGAGAGATCGAGCATGATCTCGACGTATTGGCGATCGAGTATAATCCGCTTTATGAATATGAGGACTATAGCGCGGAGCTCGTTGATGAGAACACCGGCGAAACGAAAACCCGAACCGATAATCTCACATCTAAGAGAACCGACGATCTCACCAGCGAACGGACCGACAACCTCACCAGCGAGCGAACCGACAATCTCACCAGCGAGCGGACAGACGATCTCACCAGCGAGCGGACAGACAACCTCACCAGCGAGCGGACAGACGATCTCACCAGCGAGCGGACAGACGATCTCACCAGCGAGCGGACAGACGATCTCCAGGAGGAGCGGACTCCGAACTACTCCGAACAGACTACCGCCGGCACCGGATCACAAAGCGATCACTACGTCAGCGCAGATAATGAGGCCACGCTGGAGGTTCGATCTCGTGATGTAACCACGATCGCCGGCCAGACTATCAGCCACACCGGCACCGATACCGTAGACAAGACCGGCACACAGACCACCGTGGACACCGGCACGCAGACCACCACGAACACCGGAACAGAGACAACCGTGGACACCGGCACGCAGACCACCGTGGACACCGGCACGCAGACCACCACAAACACCGGCACACAGACCACCAAAAACACCGGCACACAGACCAATGAGAGCGATTTTGAACGCGATCTCTCCAGGCAGATCGAAAAGCATGGCCGGAAACGCACCGGCGCGGAGCTCGTGCGCGAGGAGATCCTGGCGAACCACTTTAATATTTATGAGATTATTGTGGAGCGCTTTGCAGATAAGCTAATGTTTGGAGTATACTAATATTAGGAGGTGAACAGAATGGCACTTTTCCCAATGACTCAATATGATTTCCCAAACGTGTCGAACTATGACTCAGATCTCCGGGAACTGCTGAGCTATTACGAACAGCTCGTAAATGCTTATTCGACGCTCGTAAATGGATATAATGAGCTCGACACCGAATTTGATGCGATCAAACAGCTCGTGAATAACTTCATTCGCAATGTGGACGAGATCGTACAGGAATACGTCGGAGAGGCCATGGAGCCGGTTTATCGGCGCGTAGATAACATCGATGCATCGATCGCACAGCTCCAGGCTCAGGATCGACGGATCATCGAGCTGATCGACCAAAAAGACGAGGCCCTTTATATGAGATTATTTACTCTCATTTCGGATAATGTGGGCCAGCTCTTACTTATTACCCAGGATCTCCAGCAGCAAATCGACGCGCTGGAGTGGGAGCTGCCGGACGTATACAACCCGGCGGCTGGATATGAAACCAGCATTAGCCAGGCGCTCATGGGTATGTGGGACGCTCTCCGCTCCGGAGCATATACCGCTGAGACATGGGATCAGTTTGGTGCCACCGCGTCGGAACTCGACGGCGCCGATCAGACGGCGCTATGGTGGGACACTCAGAGCGAGGCATTTTTCGACCGCTCCGGAATGTGTCGAAACCCTCTTAACGGACTCATTGAGCCGATATGCAAGATCCTCCAGGATCTCGCCGCAGCAGCGACCGGTAATATCGGAATTAGCGCGGGCGCATACGATGCGGCAGACCTGGACGCTAGCACGTTCGAGGCGCTGGATCTATCCGCTTATGTGTACGACTTTGAGGGATCGCTCTATATTCAATAAGGAGGTTAAACAATGGCTATTAAATGGACAGACGGTAATTATAACGTAGCCGTTTTGGAAATCGATACCGCGATCACACACGGCGTTAAAACCAAAATTGGCACCGCAGCGGATTATAAGAGACTCCGCAAGCTTTCCGAAAAGGCCGGAATTTTCCGCGTGAGCGCAAAGATTGACGGCGAGACTATGGCCGGCGCGTGCAACGCGAATATTTTCTCAGCCGGGATTGATTTCGGGTGTGTTACCAATTTCGGAGGATCCGCTCACGCGATCTCCGGCACGATCGAGCTCGAAACCGACGGAATGTATGTAACAATTAATGTGACAGCTATTAGCTAAAGGAGGACATTATGGGACACACTAACTCTACACCCAATTTGCACTTGCCTCAGTTTATTGGATCCGATAAGCCGACCTGGCTCTCTGATGTGAATGGTGCCATGATGGCGATCGACACCGCATACGGCCAGATCGAGGCCGACGCCTCCGCAGCTGCGACCGCAGCGTCCGGAGCCGTGACCACCGCCACCAGCGCGGCGTCCACCGCGTCCAGCGCAGCGTCCACCGCTACCACCGCAGCGTCTAACGCGTCCACCGCACTCACCACCGCCAACAATGCGGCCACCACCGCAAACAACGCATACACCAAAGCCGAAACGGCTCTCGAGAAAGCAAACACCGCAATCACAAGCGAGCCGCGCGGATCCGTAAGCGTAAATTACGACGGCACGAAAACCAGAGGCCAGGAGCTCGACGAATTATTTGCGGCTATGGATGCAAGCAAAATCACTCCGGCGAGTAAGTTGGTTGAAGGAAACGCAGTTCTCAATATCGATAGAATTTACAGCGAGCATTCGATCTTCTATTTCTCCGGCGCCACTAATATCGTCGGGAGCGGAGACATCACAGCCAGCGTATACATTCTGAAAAATGGCTCCGGTGCTAGAAAGTTTACGATCGCGGCTGGAGGATCCGCAAGCAATAGCGATATCACCTCCGAGGTAGTGACTAGCGGCACCGAATTGAAGTTAATCTATTAATGCATCAAAGAGGATCGGCTACGGCCGGTCCTCTTTTATTGCACAAAAATAGATCAAGTTTGGGCCGGTATCGAACGGCTGTTCGTTCAACGTTGAACGGTCTGTTCTAGTGGGAATAGAACAAACCAAACACCCACTTATGAAACCAGCTT
>RHMF01001038.1_pt1 | contig 12571 bp, 13 predicted proteins | sample 5365151 | NCBI WGS metagenome assembly RHMF01 (sample SAMN10266501, study PRJNA497801) | feces metagenome | isolation source: feces | host: Bos taurus | place: China: Prairie of Fairy Mountain | collected 2017-08-14 | reverse complement strand
GGCGGCGTGATGCCCGACGCGCTTCCCCATTCATACCCCTGGTGCAGGGCCATCACAACGCCCCAGTCCTTTTCCGTCTTGGATGTAAAGTTCAGCGCCGTGTTCGCGATCCAGTCCATCTGCTCCTGGCTGATCGCCCACGCTTTGCTTCCCTTGTAGAGCGCTTCATCATTATCATCCTTTTTGGTCTTGTCCGTGTCCTGCGCGTCCGCCACAATCACCCGCACCTTGTGTTCCGGGATGTCGTAATAGTACCATGTAGACTTGTCCCCGCTGGCTTTCGTCTGGCGCACGATGCCGTATTCGGATTCCTCATAGTTGAGGATCAGGTCGCCCCAGTCGGCATCCGTGATATAGTCCGCTGTTCCGTCCGATCCCCAGTTGTTCGTGTCGTGGTTTCCGATGGAGAACAGGTACGGTACATTTGCCTTTTTCGCCTGGGCAAAAAACCGCTTGAACGTGGGCAGGATATTGGCTTTCGTGTCGGAGTTGGTGATCGTGTCCCCGCAGTCGATGATCGCCTTGATGCCGTATTTGTTTCCCAGGTCATCCTGGTATTTCTGCGTTTCGTTCGCCATTTCAACGGCTTTCATGTGGTTTTCCAGCGAGTGCTTCCCGTTGCTCATGTCGATATGGTTATCGCTCATCCACAGCATGGAAAGGCGTGGATACAGGCTTCCGGCTTTTGTCCCGGCGGTGTACTGTTCGTTTCCGCCGCTGACCGGAACCCATTTTGCCATGGCTTTCTGCGTCACATCGTCCCACAGGATCTTGCCGGAATAATTTTTCGGAGCCGGTTGCCTGCCCCGGATGATCATCACATCCCGGACAACGCAGGTTGCCCCGATCTCGGTGGCGTAGTTTGTGAATCCGTAAATGGTCACCCGGCAGGATGCCGCCCCGTCCGGCGCGACGATTTTCTGGTGGTATTCCCCTGTGTCCGGATCTGCGTCTTTCTCAGGTATCCGGATGCTTACGAGCTGCGTGTCGTTCCCGTCGTAGAAATAGTACCGTCCGAAATACCCGTTTCCGAACAGCGTCTTTTCCCCGACATTGATATATACATAATCGCCCGGCGTAACGGGGAAGGTTTCGTCAATGTTGGACGTGGCTTCCCATCCCGTGTGCGTTGATACGGAAATCTTCGTTTTCGGCCCGATGATCACCGCGTCCATCACGTTGGCTTCCGGTTCCTGGGCGTTCATGAACGCGTTCGTGCAGGGCAGCGCCGTCCGGTCGGCGTAAAGGCGCACCGGGATTTCCGTCCCGACAAAATCCGATTCGTCATGTTTCCTGGCCGTAACGGCAAACATGGTTTCGGGGGTGCATTCAAACGCCATCGCCGCGCCGTTCGATACCCAGCCGGTCGTGGAAAGGACTTCCCATGCGCTGCTTACCGTGAAAACGATATAGTCAAACCCGTCCGTGGGCACGGCTTTCATTCTCCCGCTTGTCACCCCGGAAAATGGAAGGATGGACGCTCTGGCGTTGTTCGTGGACTGCACCAGCGTTCCGTCCACATTCCGCAGCAGCGTGTTGTAAAGCAGTTTTACGTTGTCGCCGGTCAGCAGCACATCCCTGTCCTGGTTGGAAAAGTCCACCGCGCCCTTGCTGATCAGGTCAACGGACATCCCGTATCTGTTGTCCAGCTCGCCGATGGCGTTCTCCCGCGCCGTGGCTTCAGCCGACACGGCATTCGCCCGCGCCGCGGCTTCCTCCGTGACCGCGGTTCTCGCTTCTTCATCCATCACCAGATACGGGGAACCGCTCCCCTTGGAAATCTGTGTTACATAATTGTTCGGCATCTGTTTTTACCCCCTTCGTCAGTCTGCGTGCATCACAAGCGAATATTTATTGTTCCCAAGGCTTACAAACTCGCATTCCGTGGAAACGTTCATCGCGTACTTGTTCCCTGAGATCTGTGTAAACTCAATCAGCACCATGCCGATATTGTCCCGTGCCTGTGTCTTCTGCGCCGTGGTCAGTTCCTGTTCGATGTCGTACCGCACCGCCCCGGCTTTCGCCGCCAGCATCTGGTCGTAAACAGACAGGATTTCCTGATATGTCGGAACCGTCCCCGTAGGGGCCACCGGATCATCCGACCCCGTGTTTGCCACCGTCCCGTCAACGATCCGCATCGTGCCGGTGATCGTCCCGTCGCTCACCTTGATGGACAGGGTGAACTGCCCTTCCTCCGCGTAACAGGCCTGTGGCAGGATCACGTACGCCGTGTCCCCGGAGCATTGCGTGTACGTTGTCCCGGAGATCAGGATCGGGGATCCGGTCGGCGGGATAAACAGTCCGGTGCAGGTCGATTCGCTCAGGTTCACCGGCTCCCCGTCAAAGCTCACCTTTACGCCGAAGCGGTTCTCCCGGTTGTCTCCCTTGCCGATGGTGTGGCTCATGAACGACCGGTGCACCGTCCCGCTGTTGGCAAGGTCAATCCTGATAATGTCCTCGTGATAGATTTTGCTCATGTTCTCACCTCATCTTTTTTACTGAACCGCCGCCTGTTTCCACCCGGTATGCCAGCTCCATATCCCGCTTGATTTTACGCCGTTCCGGTAGTAAAGGTCTCCGACCGACGATGTGAACAGCGCCATCGCGTATGCGCCTGTCTGATCCGTTTTTGCCAGCAGCAGTGTCCCGTATCTTGTCGGCATGTATGTGTTGTTCGCGCCGACGGAAACTTTGTATACGCCGTTATCCAGCTCCAATATTGCCGTGTCCGAACTGACCGCCGCATCGTTCAGCGTTGTTTTTCTCCCGCATATCGTCACGTCTTTTTCGGCCTTGTTGTCGTTCAGCACCTTGCCCTGTTTCGCGCTCAGCGCCTCCGTGGTGCTGGTGCTGTCCAGGCCGTCGTATATCGTGACATTGCTGCTGGGCCGCGCCGCGTCCGGATCCGCGTATTCCGGGATCATGTCCTGCACCTGGCTGATGATCTCCCCGGTCACATCGTCCGCCAGCTTTTCGCTCCCGATGCTTTTTGCCTGGACATTGTATCCGGTCACGTTCCCCTTGCTGTAGTTCATGGCGTTGACCAGCTTCACCGCCGTGATTTTCTCCCGGATCGCGTCCCATTCCCATTCGCTCACGTACAGCTGCACGTTCAGCCCGATTTCCTCGTTCTGAACCGTCACCGTGTCGTAAAGCAGAACGCTTTCCAGGCCCTTCAGCTCCCGGTATTCCTCCGTGTCCCCCAGCAGCTCGAAATCCACCGTCACCGTCACCTGGATTTCGTCCGCGTGATCCACGCTGAACCGCTCCCCGGCTTTCGTCCGCATCTCGTCCAGCAGCGCCGCCTCCGTCCAGGTTTCCGTCTCGCTGCTGTCCTTTGCCTTGCCGACCTGGCCTTTCACCGTCAGCTGCTCCATCCGGATCACCGGGTATTCGTTAATGTGTGGACTGTCCACCCACTTCTCCGGCAGGTAGAGGCTTTCGCCCTTCGCGTCCTTCGCCACCGGAACCACCCGCGTGATCAGTCCGCTGGCATCCTGCGCCCAGTTGACCCCCATCATGTTTTTCCGGTACCGGATCCGGTATCCCCGGTTCTGCGCCGTCCGGGTCATGACAAACAGATCCCAGTTGTCCCGCTTGTATGCCGCGTTGAAGGTGCTCACGATTCCCTTATCCGGATCCAGCAGGGCGTATGTCCCGTTTTTCCCCTTGATCTGCTGGGTGTATGTTCCGTTGCCGCTGCTGCTCAGATTCGTGGCGATGGTGCCGGGATAGTCCATCATGAAGGCTTCCGTGATCCGCCCCAGCGCCAGCGACGGGGATGCCTGCGCGATGTTCACCTCCTGGATCAGGATCCCGTTCAGATCGTAGCTCACGTGCTTCGCGCTCACCGTCACCGTCCGGTTCTTCGTGTCCACCGTGGGTTTTTCAATCCGGAACAGCTGCGTGGTGATGATCCGCGGTTTCGTTTCGCTGGGTGTCAGGTGCCGGTCGTAGGTCACCTTGTCCTTCCGGACATACCCCGCGATTCCGTAATACGTGGACATCTTGGCCCATGTCGTGTCGTAGTCCTCGATGAAGTACAGCTCCGTCCCCGTGCTCAGCGTCACCAGGGCCGCGGCCCCGCTGGTGGTCCGGGGAATCTCCCGCCACCAGCTGCTGGCCCCCGGCGCTTGTGCCCGCATCGTGCTGTTCGGATCAAAATACGTGCATTCGTAATTCTTCCCGCCGCTGGTCACCTTGCTGCCGGGACTGTACGTGCTGTACTGGCTCCATGCGCTGTATGTGATGGTGCTGGGTTCGCTCGGCCCCTCCCGCAGCGCCGTCTCCGCCGTGGTTTTGTAGACATCCACATCGTACCCGGCGAATGCGTTTTCGATCTCCTCCTCCGGGATCGGTGCCCGGATGATGGCCCCCGGCACCAGGTGCTTCCATTTCCCCTCCGGATCCATCGGGTGCGTCATGGTCAGGTCGTAGTTCCCGCCCGCGATGTTTTTGATATCGCATTTCGTCGGCTGCAGCACCGCGTTCCCGTTGCCGGTGTAGTTGCTGTTTCCGATGTCAAATACACAGATCATTGTCGTTTCATCCCTCCCAAAGCCTCCGCCGCTCCATAAAAGCCTTCCCCTTGAGGGGAAGGTGCCCGAAGGGCGGATGAGGTGGAAAGCCGGATAAGTCGTTTATAAGTACCTCTCCCGCTTCTCGATCTCGATGCTGCTCCATCCGCTGCCGGTCACCGTGTTGTTCCCCGCCGCCAGCACCGGGAATTCGCCCGTGCTGTTCACCGTCAGCAGCGCCGTTTTGTCCGCGTTCCAGACCTCCATGCTGTCGCTGTCAATCCAGATCACCGTCCCGCTGGTGAGGCCCGTCACCGTGAAGGTCTTTCCGCCCACCGTAATGGAGGCGCTGGTGGCGCTGGGTGTCACCTTCCACATCGGCCTGCATCTCACATCACCGCTGTTCCGCACCGTGGCCCCGCTGCTGGTAATGGTCACCTTTGCCTCGTTCAGCAGCTGCTTGAACGGCTGGCAGTAGAACTGCACCTCCCCGGCCCACCAGTCCAGGTTGTAGCTGTGTTTGTTCAGCGTCACGGCCCCGATGATCCGGGCCGCCTGTTTCCGGTCCGGCTCCCCGCTGAATGTCACGTACCCGGATCCCCGCAGCCAGTCGAAAACCTTCCCGGCCCGGTATCCGCCATGCACCAGGATTGTCGCCGTCTGGATGTAGCTGTTATAGATATCCTCGCCTTCGGTCTCCGTCAGGTCGCCGCTCCGGCCGGGGATCTCCACATGTCTCACCCGTTCCTCCGGCCGCACGATGGCCACCGGGCCGCCCATCTTCACGCCCATGCTCCGGCAGTCCTTATTTTTCCAGATGAAATAGCTCTGTCCCATCGTCTCAGCTCCCGTATCCGCTCATGGTCCGCCGCTGCGCCGCGGCCATTGACGCCGCCAGGGCGTCCGCGTCCTGTCCGTTGTTCATGTACATCGATTCGACATACAGGTTGCTGTTGTAGCTCCGGCTGCCCATCTCCCGCGCCGGGATCACCCGCTCGCCCTTGTGCAGGATCGCCGGGTACCCGTCCCATGGCACGTCCCACAGCCCGTTAGCGTGGCTTCCGAAGGCCCACGAAAGGAAGGATGGAACCATCGACGGAGCCTGGATGCTGGCCAGCGCCGCTGCCGCTGCCGCCGCCGCGTTTCCCAGATCCTGGACGCTTCCCTCCGCGCCCCCGGCCAGCTCTCCGAATTTTGTCACGTGCCCGGTGGCGGTGTCCGTTTCCTCCCCCAGGATCCGGATAAATCCGCTTGTATCGTCAGATGAGCTCCCCATGTCCGTGATCTTCTTCGCCGCTTCATCCGCCGCTGCACTTTCCGCTGCCGTGCCGCCTTCCTGTTCCGCGATGAATTGTTTTGACCTCTCCCGCGTCGTTGCCCAGTCGCTGTATGGCGTATATCCCAGCGCCGCCATTTCCGTCAGCAGCTGGTCGATGTTTTCCCGTCCGCTCACCCGGTACCTGTTCATGGCGTTCACGGCGTTGACATCATTCATGATGATGGACATTTCCCCGAACATATCCCCGATTTCCAGCAGCGTTTTGCCCCAGTCGTTCAGCTCGCCGTATTGCAGGTACCGTTTCGCGTCCATTTGATAGTTGGCCATGCCTTCGCCCGTCAGGTTCCCGGTTGTTTCGTCGTATACCGTATTGTCGCCGGTGTCCGCCGGATTCAGCGCCGTATAAATACCGATCAGCCACGGCGCGGCGGCGACCACCTTCGCCGCGAAGGCGGCGCCCCACGATTCACCGGCGACAGCTCCGCTTGCAGCTGCTTCCGCGGCGGTCAGCCCCTTAATCCCGTTGATCATGCTCAGGATCGTATTGGCTCCGTTGATCACCTTTCCGACAGCCCATACGCCCACAATGCCTTCCAGGCCGATCTTCACCGCGTTCCAGTTTTCCTTGATCCACAGGAACGCGTCCTTCAGCTGGTCGAACACCGCCACAAAGTTCTGGACCACGGATTCCGGATCAATCTTGCTCAGGTCCTCGAACAGCGCCCCAACGGCGTCCCCCATGTTCTTCAGCAGTTCCTGCCCGGCGTCCGTCTTCAGGTATTCCGTCACAGAGTCCAGCAGCTGCTGCAACACGCCTGCCGCTTCCGAAATTGCCGGCGCAAGCGCTCCCAGGGTTTCATATTTCAGCGTCTGCCAGGATGTCTCCAGCCCGCTCAGGGCGTCACTGGATTCCGCCAGGGCCTCCACCGCGTCCGTGCTGTTGGTGGTCACATCCTCCAGCGCCTTGCTGTATTCCTCCGCGCTGCGGTATGTGCTGAACAGCGGAACCAGTTCCCGCCAGCTCTTCCCAAACAGCGCCTGGGCTGCCGCCTCCTTGTCGAAGGCGTCCCCCATGTTCATGATGGCCTGGCCGGCTTTCCAGAAAAGATCGTCGGCGTTGCCGTACATCTTTTTCGTGGTTTCGATCTTGCCGAATCCGTCGTCAACGGTCTGGGTCACCACCAGGCCCAAAGACTTCAGGGTATCCATGGTTTCCTTGGATTCCCTGCCGACGGTCTTTTTGATCCGCTGCATACCGCCCAGCATGGCGTCCACGCTGGTGTCCATGCCGTTCCCAACCAGGGCCTGCATCTGCAGGAACTTTTCCAGCGGGATCTCATACATCTGGGCCATGGTGGCGGTATCGTCCGCCCACTTCGCCGCGTCCTTGAATTCGTCGAACAGCGTCTCGCCCAGGTTGATAGCGCCCTTGATGGCATTCTCAATCCCGCTGGTGATCTTGCCGACGCCGGTGATCACCGCGTCAAAACTGACTTTTTTGTTGATGCTGGCCAGGTTGTCAGCCATCTCGTTGGCGCCTTTGGCGGCTTTCTGTTCCGATCCGGTGAGGCTGTTCAGCTCCGCCTGGATCTCCATCATCTTCCCGGCCGCGCCGTACAGGCTCCGCTCCAGCTTCTGATACGCTTCGCTGGTTTCGTCCACGCCGTTCTTTTTCATTTCCTCCAGCTGTTTCTGAACGCCCTGGACAACCTTGTTCTGTTCGTCCAGCTGCCGGTTCAGCAGCCTGCTCTTGTTCGCCGCGTAGGTTTCGGCGTCGCCGGTGGCTTTCAGCTGCTTCTCGTTCAGCTTCAGCTCAGCGTCCAGCGTCTTTACGGCGCTCCGCGCCTGGTCAATTCCCTGTTTAAACTGCGACGCATCGACGCCCATCTTTACGGAAACGCCCGCCATGTGGTCACATCCTCCCGCTGTCGTATTCCTGCCGGTACATGAACAAATCCAGCACATGTCCCGGTTTCATCCGGTTGATTTCTTCAATCCTCAGCCCGGCAATGAGTCCGTAGGAGCAGATTCGCCGGTAGGTAAGCTCCCTGGCTCTTTTTTTCGGTTCTGTTCCTCCAGCACCTCATCCACGGGGCCTTTCTCCTTCTCCGCGGATTCCATTTTCATCGCGTCATTCAGCACGCTGCTCACCGCGATGGTGTAGGCCATCAGCATCGCCGGCCGAATGTTCCGCAGCACCCACTTGTCCGTCAGATCCGGCGTCTGCCCGGCTTCCTCCAGCCCCGCGTTCCCCAGGATCCGGATCAGCCGCCCAAACTTCTTTAACTTTTCCTTGTCCTCCAGCATGCTGAAGCTGTATTCATCCGTTTCCAGATTGTGTTCCAGTCCAAATATTTCGTCCTTAACCTGCCCGATGGTGCAGCCGATCTCCTCCTGGATGGCCACCATCTCAAACACCGTCAGGACCATGGGGACGGTTCTCCCGCCGATCTTGATCTCCATGCTCTCCTTTTTCTCCTTTTCTCCTTTTGTGTCAAAAAAGCGGAGGACCGGATCCTCTCCGGTCCCCCGTCATTGTCAGCCGGTAATGCCGGCCAGCCCGTTCAGCCAGGCCTTCGCGTCCGCGATGGCGCTGAAGGTCTTGTGCAGCTGGAACCGAAGCTTGTCGCTGGAATCCACGTACATGCCCGCGGCCCGGCCGTTCAGCGTGGGCGTGCCCCACTGAATGCTGCCTTCCTTGGTGTTGGTGGCCTGGGATTCCTCCTGGAACTTGATCTTCAGGGTCCACCACGCCTCGAAGCTCTTCACGCCGTCCAGCCGCATCTTGCGGATGTAGCCGAAGCCGCCCCAGGGCGTTTCGTTGTCGCTGACCCACTGGCCGCTCACGCCGCTGGTGCCGTAGTCTTCCTCGCCAAGCATGGCCTTACGGTCCGCGTCGCTCAGGCCGGTAGACTCAAAGGTCATGGTCAGGCCGGTGAGGCCGTTGTCGTCGTCCACGATCCGGTCATCGCCGTACAGCGGATTGTTCGCGTACTCGCGGTTGACCGTCGCGTTCCGGGCTTCCTGGATCACTCTGCCGGCGCTGTAGGTCGGCATTCCGCCGTCCGTGTGAGAGGCCAGCGGAGCCCATACCGGGTACATCATACCCACATTCGGATTCGCCATAATGTTTTCCCTCCGTTATTCGTTTGCGATTTTTTCCACCCGTTTCTGGATCCCTTCCTCGATGGCAGCCTCAGCTGCTTTTTTGCTCTGGCTCACGGCCTTCCGAAAAAAGGGCTGTTTCTGCATGAAGCTGGTCCCCGAATTGATGGCATTGGCAATCAGCGGAATCGGTTTGGTGGCGTTCCCCAGCCGGCCGTATCCGGCCTGGCTCAGGCCCACGCTGGTGTCCACGCTGGTGCCGTTTTTGCGAAATTTAGCGACGCCTTTCGGCGCCGCTTCGAGAAGTGCTTTTTCCTCCGGGCTGGGTTTCCGGGTGTGTCCGTCCGCCGCGTACCGGAACGGCTCTGTGGCGATGCCGTGCACCGCCCGGCTGACCGAGTCAGCCATCACACCGGCCCCTTCATAAAGGGATGCCGAAGCGACGCCTTGCGCCGCGTCTCCTAACTTGCTGAGCATCCTGCTCAGTTCGCCGATCCCCGATACTTTGACATTGTAGCCCATGGCTCAGTCCTCCACCTGGAAGGCCCATTCCCAATGGAAAAGCCCCGTCTCCCGTTCATACTGGTGGCTGTTCAGGCTCCACGCGCCGTCGCAGTGTTCCGTCAGGGTGTCGGTGATCTCCTGCACCCATCCGTCCCCGTCCTTCTTCCGGCTGAACAGATCCACGCTGCCCTCGTAGGCTGTCGCGCACTTGATGTCATCCCCATGCAGCGCGTCCGCCTCAAAGTCCAGCGCCACAATGCCGTAGCTGTTCGCGTCCGGCCTCGTGTTCCATTCGTTCTCCGCCATCGGTAAGGTCCGGCTGTCCTGGCCGTCAATAATGGTGAGCGCCTTCAGCGCCGAAACCAGTTGCGTGTACTCTGTCGGCATTACTCACCCACCTCCTGCGCGTTCCCGTTCGCCGCCTGGCTGTCATTCTGAGCCGCAGGCGAAGAATCTTCCCCGTCCGCGCTGCCCGAATTGCCCTTCACCCGCCGGATGGTCAGGATCACGCCGTTCCAGTCTTTGTACGGATCGTCCCGCAGGACCCGCCAGCGTTCCCCCCTGTATTCCAGCGTCCGCTCGCCTTTGTAGTCCCGGTCGTAGGGGATCAGCAGCTTGGCCTCCGGGTTCAGCCCGGTGCCGCCGGCCTGATAGGCTTCCGCCTGGGTCAGGCTCAGCTCCTGGCACTTCACCAGGCGCCTCACGCTCACCGGATCCGTGCCGACCTCGTGGGCGTCCGGCCGGAAGCTGATCAGCGTGCAGCTGGTCATCATCCTCATGCCTCCGCCTCCTCCGCTTCCGTGTACGCCGTGTAGGACTTGCTCAGGCGCATCTGCCCTTTCAGGCTTTCGTAAGCCTTCAGCAGGTTGTCGTAGTTCGGCGGGTTCCCGATCCGCATGTTGCACCAGATCCCGATGGCCGTGGTGATCATTTCATCCGTCAGCGTGCTGGTGTCTGTCACGGCACCGGTGCTCTCATTCCGGGTGATGTTGATCGTTCCCGGCAGCGTGATCTCTGCCGTCCTTGTCAGATCCAGCGCGCAGGCCTTGATCTGCAGGATGATCTCCGCGTCGTAGTCGTCCCCGGAGACCGGCAGCATCGCTTTCACGTCAGCAAACATGGTTTCATCCTCCCGCCCATGTAGTCGTCATACTGTTTGTTCCGGTACAGGTGAACCGGCTGGCAGCGGTTGTCCGCCCACAGCCCGAATCCGTGGCACACGGCCCGGATGCAGAAGTGCCGGTCCTCGCCGAATACGGCCTTCCGCAGGTTCGGGATCGGCGTATAGTCCACGCCGGCCTCCAGCACCTTCCGTTTGATCAGGAACAGCGCCCCGGTCCCGCCCACAGGGTACAGGCCCGGCGTTTTCCATTCCGGCAGGTTGTTTTCGCTCACCTGGTCGTACATCCAGCAGTTGCTCCATCCGTTTGTCCAGAACATTCCCGCCACGCAGTCCTGATCGTCCGCGATCAGCTGCGCCAGGGTGTGCTCTTCCAGCACCAGGTCCGTGTCCACGCTGAACAGGTAGTCGTACCCGCCTTCCAGCGCCTTCCGGATCGTCATGTTCCGGTAAACGGACATCGCGTTCACCAGGTCACCCGTCCACAGGTGGTCCCGGTACAGTGTCACGTTGTCGCTGTTCACGACGTCATACTCCGCGTTCCGGATGTAGGGGATCACTTCGTCGCAGTCGTTCACAACAAAATACCGGTCGACCATCACGCCGTCCGGTATGATCAGGGCGTCCAGCCCTTTCTGGTATTCCTCGAAGATCTTCGGATCCTGCCGCAGCGGCGCGGCGATCAGTACGCGCTTCATCCCTCAGCACCTCCAAACAGGTGCTCTCCGGCGTACACCGGCACGTGGGCGATGTGCCCCGGCCGCACCGTGGGCTCGCACCAGATCTCCCGTCCCAGCTGCTTCACCCGGTCGCAGAATGCCAGGTCTTCCCCGTATTGCTCCGTGGGCCGGAAGCATGTGCCGAAATGGCTCCATACATCCTGCAGGAGACTCACGCTGGTCAGCACCGTGGCGAATCCGCACCCGTCCACCCGGAAGGGTTCGGTTCCGAAGTCCTCCACCTTTTGCATATTCCCCGGATCGGAGATATCGGTATAAACACATGGGCCGTAGGGCGGCCGCCGGCTGACAAATGCGCCGCACACCATGTCCTTCCCGCAGAAGAGCAGGTCCTCCAGGATGCTGTCGCTGAATGTCATGTCGCTGTCCAGCCAGAGCACGTGGGTGTATCCGTCCCGGATCGCGCGATGCGCCAGCCGGTTCCTGGCGACATACACCAGGGTCCCGCCGATGATCTCCACGTCCGCCGGAATCCGTTCCCGTCCCAGTCTCAGGCACAGGTTTGCCAGGCTTTTCACAAAGTCCGCGGGGACATAGTCCACCGTCGGCACGGCCACCATTAACCGCATGTGTTTATTTCTCCTTCTCCTTCTTCGCAGCTTTCGCCGCCTTCTGCTGCGTTTTCGCAGCAGACTTTGCCGGGATCTTCACAGCCGTTTCCACCGCCATGGGTTTCTCCGGTGTTTCGATCTGCTCCCGGATCTCCTCCACCGGTACGCCCATCCCCAGGGTCAGCAGCCACTCGCGGGCGTCCGGGGATACTTCAACGATATCCCCGGTCCGTCCGAAGGGCGCTGTATCCTTCAGCAGCTTAACTTTCATTAAGCGCCGGGCTTGGTCAGTTTGACCAGGCATCCGGGAGCAGTGATCTTATGGCCCGCGTACTGGCGGCCGACGACCTTAACCAGGTCATCCTCAGCCAGGCTCAGGTCGTCCCACTTGATGACGACGCCTTCACCGGCGGGATAGTTCACCTGCAAGGCCTTCAGGTCGCCCACGATGGCGTAGGTGTCGTTCTCGTTGGCACTGTCAAAGGCCGGCAGGGCGGAGCAGTACACCTTAGCAAATCCCGCGAAGGGATCCACGGCAAACTGGCCGGAAGCGTAAGCGGTGTTGAACTTCGCTTCGGTCAGGCGGTTCATCACCACGCACAGGTCGGTGGCTTCCTCGCTCAGGTTGGTGGCGGCATTGGCCAGGGTCATGACGCTGGGCGCCACCTTGACAACCGGCACACCGATGGCGGAGGAGCTGTTGGAAGCGGAAGCGCCGGTCACGTCGGCAACCAGCTGGGCCACCAGTTCCTTCA
>RHMF01001121.1_pt1 | contig 12574 bp, 6 predicted proteins | sample 5365151 | NCBI WGS metagenome assembly RHMF01 (sample SAMN10266501, study PRJNA497801) | feces metagenome | isolation source: feces | host: Bos taurus | place: China: Prairie of Fairy Mountain | collected 2017-08-14 | reverse complement strand
TCCTGAGCTGAGGTAGCGGGGCGGCTGAGGTCGAGACCGTAGTACTCACCCATCACCTTGATCTCCTTGAGGGCCTTGATCTGCTCAGTTACCTCTTCGCGGAGACGGATGTTGGCGTCGGTCATAGGACCTGTGATGTGGCGCTTGTCCTCCTCCTTAGCCTCGATCAAGCGGTCGATACCATAGAGGGCGAGACGACGATAGTCGCCGATGATACGGCCACGAGCATAGTTGTCGGGCAGACCAGTGATGAAGCCGAGTGAACGGAACAAACGAATCTCATCGGTATAGGCATCGAACACACCGTCGTTGTGTGTCTTGCGGTAGTGAGTGAAAATATCTTTTACCTTTTCGTCTACTTCGAGACCATTCTCGCGGCAAGCCTTGGCAACTACATTGATACCACCGAAAGGCTTGATAGAACGCTTCAAGAGTTTCGTCGGTCTGGAGACCTACGATGAGTTCGTTTTCCTGGTCGATATATCCGGCCTTGTGTGATGTGATGGTCGATACGGTCACGTTGTCAAGTGAACGTACACCGCCATTGTTACGCTCCTCCTCGAGAGCCTGTAAGCAGAGGTTCCAGAGGTTTGTAGTACGCACTGTGGGACCCTGCAAGAATGAGGCGTCACCAGTGTAAGGAGCAATGTTTGCACTAACGAAATCAGCTACGTTGATTTCCTTGTTCCAAAGTCCGTTGATAAAGTTTTGTTCCATTTCTGAATAGATTTTTATATATGTTTTTTCTTACCTTATAAATTTAAGTATTCCCTGTCTTTTGTTTTTCGAGTGCAAAGGTACGACTTTTTTTCGGCATTCCCTATAACTATATATATGTATTTAGGTATATCTTACCCTTTTTATGATCTATTGGCTGATAGATATAAACTATTTGCAATCTTCACTTTGAAAATAAAGGAATATGCTTGATGTTATTTTGCTCGAATATTCGTATCTTTGAGGTAAACCTCGAAAATACTGACACTCGTTACAAAAAATATTGAAGAGAACTTCATATTTCTTACTCGTTTATTCGTATCTTTGAGGTAAACCTCGAAGATACTGGCACTCGTTGCGAAAAATATTGAAGAAAACTTCATATTTCTCACTCGTTTATTCGTATCTTTGTGCTTTGAAGAAGTGAATTGTTATGTATTGGCCTATATATGTTATCGGAGGATTGTTGACGCTATTGTTAGTGGTCAATGTTGTCGTTCTAGTCTTTGCAATTAAAATTAATCGTCGACGTCAGGCGTTGAGTGAAGAACAGTTGCGTCAGTTGCAGACTGAGCAAACTGCCGAGTTGTTAGGGCAGTTGCAGACGGTGCGCGAGGAACTTTCGCGTACGACACGTGAACAGATGGCTGAGAACCGTATGGAACTGGGACGTCGGGTAGAGGATTTGCGCAAGGAGATTGCCGACAATCAAGTACTGCAATTGCAGCAGATATTGGATACACTTAATAGAAATCTGCTTACGACCAATGAACTGCAGCGTGATAAGCTGGAGGCCATGACCCGTAGGCAAGAGCAGTTGGTGCAATCTACGGAGAAGCGCCTCGATGAGATGCGTCTGATGGTGGAAGAGAAACTGCAGAAGACACTCAACGAACGCATTGGGCAATCGTTTGAGTTGGTGAGAACACAACTTGAGAACGTACAGCAGGGACTTGGCGAGATGAAAAGTCTGGCACAAGATGTGGGCGGACTGAAGCGCGTGCTTACCAATGTGAAGACCCGAGGTACCTTCGGAGAGGTACAGTTGCAAGCCCTTTTAGAGCAGATGCTTAGTCCTGAACAATATGACGCTAATGTGAAGACCAAGCAGAAGAGCACGGAATTTGTAGAATTTGCGGTCAAACTTCCTGGCAAGGAGGATGGTCTGGAATGTGTATATTTGCCTATCGATGCTAAATTCCCCAAAGATGCCTACGAGCAGTACCTCGATGCCTATGAATCGGGTGAGGTGGACCGTATCAACGCGACTTCGCATCAGCTTGAAATGGTGGTGAAGAAGATGGCTCGTGATATTCGTGACAAGTATCTTGACCCTCCTTATACTACAGATTTTGGTATTATGTTCCTTCCCTTCGAGAATATCTATGCTGAGGTGATTCGTCGCACAGCACTTGTGGAACAGCTTCAACGTGAGTTTCGGGTTATCGTGACTGGTCCAACTACTCTGGGTGCTATTCTCAATAGTTTGCAGATGGGATTCCGCACATTGGCTATAGAGAAACGGTCGAGTGAGGTGTGGACAGTGTTGGCTGCTGTGAAAACGGAGTTCGGAAAATTTGGTGGTATGCTGATGAAGGTACAGAAGAACTTGGAGACTGCGGGCACGCAACTTGATGAGGTGATAGGTAAGCGCACCCGTGCCATCGAACGCAAGTTGCGTCAGGTGCAAGAATTGCCTTCCGAGCGTTCTGCAGATATTTTGTCGCTTGATAGTGCTGTGCTTGACGATGAGCAAGAATGATGAAAATATGACAAAACTATAAAGAACAGAGAAAATGAAAAAGACAATCTTAACCCTTGGTATCCTTGGCTGCATGCTGGCCAGTTGCCAAAACAAACAACAGGAAACAACAGACGTGTGTACACAACAAGAAAATCAAGTGGTAGCTACCATTATGGAGCGCCGTAGCATCCGCAAGTACAAGCCGCAGCCAGTAGAGCGTGAGAAAATGGACCTCATCCTCAAGTGTGGAATCAATGCTCCTAACGGGCAGAATAAGCAGTCGTGGGAAGTGCGTGTAGTGGACAATCCTGCTTTTATGGCAGAAATCAAGGAGGCTATGGCACAAGGTCATCCCGATATGGATCCTGAAATGGTGAAGGGATGCTTCCGCGGTGCGCCTACCATGGTGTTTATTGCTCGTGCCAAGTCATACGACTTCTCGGCTTACGATTGCGGATTGATGGCTGAGAATATGATGCTTTCGGCTTGGTCAATGGGCGTTGGTTCCATTTGTCTCGGTAGTCCTGTACGCTTTTTGACGGACAATGAGGCCTGCCTGCCGATTCTTGAGAAACTCGGCTTTAGCGAAGATTACGAATTGTGCCTCTGTGTAGGCTTTGGCTATGCTGATGAAGCTCCTGCAGCCAAGCCTCGTGATTGGAATAAGGTGAAGTACGTAGACTAACTTTCTGAACTGATGATTGGGTGGGGCAGGGTAGCCTGCCCCACTATAATAATAGGTGCTATGAAGAATCTTCCTCTTTATGCTGCTGGATTACTGGCGACCTCTACGATGCAGGCTTATGCGCAAGGCGAGGCATCATCGCCGCATCCTAATATCCTATTTATACTTGCCGATGACCTCGGCTATGCCGATTTGTCCTGCTATGGTAATGAATATATTAAGACCCCAGTCATAGACCAATTGGCTGCTACTGGCGCTCGATTCACCCGTTGTTATGCAGGCTCTGCTGTGAGCTCTCCATCACGCTGTACTTTAATGACTGGTAAGCACACTGGACATAGCACTATTCGCGACAATTTTGTGCAGGCTGGAGGCATTGAGGGCAAGAAGGGAGAGCAAACTATTCGCCGTATGCACTTGCAGGAGTCTGACACTACGATTGCCGATGTGCTTCGTGCTGCAGGCTATCGCACCTGTTTGGTAAACAAATGGCATCTTGATGGTTTTAATCCCGAGGCCACACCGCTCAATCGAGGTTTTGATGAATTCTATGGTTGGCTTATCAGCACCGCTCACTCCAACGATCCGTATTATTATCCCTATTATCGTTTTCATGGGCGAGAACTGATAAATATTACCGAGAATGAGGGTGGGGCACATGCCATTCACAATACCGATCTTTCTACTGATGACGCTATCCGTTTCATACGTCGCAACCAAGATACCCCATTCTTCCTTTATTTGGCCTACGATGCACCGCACGAGCCATACAATATTGATGATACCCATTGGTATGCTCATACTCCATGGGAGGCCAATACGCAGCGATATGCCTCTTTGATTACTCATATGGACCAGGCGATAGGGCGTGTGTTGGCTGAGTTAGATTCTCTTGGATTACGCGACAATACGCTTGTCATCTTCGCTTCAGATAATGGTGCAGCCCGTCAGGCTCCTCGCGAAACTCTTCGTTGTGTGGGCGACCTGCGTGGTATGAAGGCTCAGATGTATGAAGGAGGCTTGCGTGTACCCTTTATTGTCAATATGCCGGGACATGTGGCACCACAGACTGTTGACAACCGCATATGGTTCCCCGATGTGATGCCTACGCTTGCTCATATCGCTGATGCTGAGGAACATTTGCCAAAGGATATGGATGGTATGGATATAGCTCCGCTTTTCTATGATGGCCAGTCGAGTATGGATACTGACAGCCGTGTGCTCTATTGGGAATTCCCCGGGAAGCAGCGAGCAGCCATCCGAGGAGAGTGGAAAGTCGTATCGGTGAAGCGGAATACTCCACTTGAGCTGTACCGTATCAACATCGACCCCAACGAGACTACCAATCTGGCGACACTCTATCCTGCATTGGTAGCTGAGATGGATAGTCTCATGCGGCTTGAGCATCGTCCGTCGCCAAACTTTCCAGAGTGACATATATTGTAGTTTGTAAAAAAACAAAAAATATGAAGCAAAAACTTTTATTGCTGATAGCAACAAACTTGATGACTTTAGCCGTACTGGCACAAAATGGTAAGGAGATGGAGTTTCAGACGTGGGCGCTCACCCCACCGATGGGTTGGAACTCGTGGGATTGCTTTGGGCCCACAGTAGTGGAAAGTGAGGTAAAGGCCAATGCCGACTATATGGCCGAGCATTTGGCTGAGTATGGATGGGAATATGTGGTGGTAGATATCCGTTGGTTTGTCGAGAATGACAAGGCTGGAGGGTATAACCAGACTAATCCCATATACGTATACGATGAGTATGGACGTTATACTCCTGCAGTTAATCGCTTCCCATCGGCTGCCAATGGTAAGGGGTTCAAGCCGTTGGCCGATTATGTACATAGTAAAGGGCTGAAGTTTGGTATACATATCATGCGCGGACTACCCAAAATAGCAGCTCAGAAGAAGCTACCCGTGAAAGGGGCTGATGGTATCACTTGTGATATGATTGCCAACAATGACTCTGCTTGCACGTGGCTGCGCGATAATTATAAGGTAGACTACTCGAAACCGGGTGCACAGGAGTATTATAATTCTATTTTTGAACTCTATGCCGAGTGGGGAGTCGACTTTATCAAGATTGACGATATCGCTCGTCCGTACCATAAGGCAGAGATTGAGATGATACGTCGTGCCATTGACCATTGCGGTCGACCTATCGTGTTGAGCATTTCACCGGGTGAGACTCCTTTGGGTGAGGTGGAGCACGTGAAGACGCATGCCAATATGTGGCGTACGGTCGATGACTTTTGGGACAATTGGAGTCAGCTCAACTACCAGTTCCAGGTGTGTGCCAAGTGGGCTCCTCATATCGCTCCCGGCACTTGGCCCGATGCCGATATGCTGCCGCTAGGACGCATCAGTATACGTGGCGAACGTGGTGCTGAGCGCTGGTGTGGATTCACGGAGGATGAGCAATACACGATGATGAATCTGTGGACTATCTTTAAGTCGCCATTGATGTATGGAGGCCATTTGCCCAAGAATCGCGATGAGGACAATCGCTTGCTTACCAATCGGGATGTACTATATATGCACAGCTACTCAGCAGGTAACCATCAGCTTAGTAGAGAAGATAACCGTATCGTCTGGACAGCTGACGACCCCGCCAATGGAGACAAGTTTGTGGCGCTCTTTAATGCTGGTGGTGCGGAGTATGTGAATCCCAAGAATGCCATCTATCGTAGTGGTACCATATCATACCTCACGACTGGCTATGCCACCGATGTGGAGGCTGTTATCCCTGAGGGAAGTACTACGCTGGTCTTGATTGCTACTGATGGAGGTGATAGTTACGATTGCGACCATGCCGACTGGATAAATCCTACTGTGACATTAGCCGACGGTACCACTATAGACCTTACAAAGCAGGGCTATGTGCATGGTACCTGCGGATGGGGAAGTATACATACCAATAAGAACCTTAATGGTGGCTCCTTGGTGATTGATGGGAAGACTTATCAGAAGGGATTTGCTACACACGCCAATTCGATGCTATTATTTGATATTCCTGCTAATGCCGTGAAGTTTACTGCCAAGGCGGGCTTGGACAAGACGGGTACCGATCAGGGAAGCAAGTCGTCGGTAGAGTTTATGGTATTTACTGAAGACCCTACCTATCGTGAGGAGGTGACCGATGGCAATGCTGGCTCCAAGGTGCTGCGTGTGGATCCTGCCAAGCAACTTGCTACTAGTGGGCTGGTGAGCCGCAAAGCTGAGAATCGAAATGGGCAAACCCTGCAAGCCGATATTGCTGGTGCCGGGAAACTATACCTCGTAGTGACTAACGGAGGCGATGGCCTCGGTTATGATCATGCCGACTGGGCCAATCCTGTACTTGTTGATGCCGAAGGTAATGAAACAGCCTTGGGCGATATCTTGAATTGGGATGCCAATCCCATCAACGGTTGGAACTCACCGCGCAAGAACCGGAGTAATGACGGCAATGCCATTCGTGTGAAGGGAACTACCTATGCCAAGGGATTCGGTACGAATGCTCCCTCGATGCTGACCTTTACCCTACCAGAAGGGCACGAGTATGTTGCTTTCAAATCTGTGGTAGGCTATGATGATGAGGTGAAGAATGCCCCTTCGGGCTCGAATGTGACAATGGAGTTCCGTATCTTTACCGAAGACCCTGCACCTGTCAGCTACGATGTTGTCCCACTTGATCTCACGACTTTGGGCTTTGCCTCCGATCAGCCATGCCTGTTGACCGAGATGTGGCAGGGAAAGCCGATAGGCACCTTTGTCAATGCAGAGTATGCCGATACGATCTATGCTCACGGCAGTCGTCTATATAGGGTCAGTGCAACCGAACGTGCCGATGTGGCGAGTGTAGCCATTGAGGCAAATGCCGAGCAGCAGGTAGGAATGCCATTTGATATCGCCGTGAGTGTGAGTGGAGCAACGGGGGGCTACATACAGCTTCGTTGTGACGACCGTATCATTGGCACTCTTACACTTGATGCTGATGGTAAGGCGGTATACACATGCAGGCAGATGCAGCCTGGCACTTATACTTTCAAGGCACTTTATAGCGGTACTACAAGTATTGCCAATACTACGTCTGAGCCGCTTGTCATCTCTGTAAAAGGCGAAACGTCGATGGATATGCTATCTGACGATGGAAAGCAGAATCTCTCCGATGTGGTATATACACTTGATGGACGCAAGGTCGCAGGTGCCTCTGTATATGGTGAATCGCCCCTACAGAGCGGCATATATATATGTAAAGGAGAGAAAATCCTGATAGAATGACGATAGAAAACCCTATAATATGTAAAAATGATGAAAAAGTTATTTCTGTTATGTGCCGTTGCGTTGAGCCTCTTCTCATGTACTCCCAACGAGGAATATATCGACCTGAGTGGTGTATGGCAGTTTGCCCTTGATAGGGAGGGATTGGTGAAGCCTGACGATGCGATGAGTGATACGATTGTGCTTCCGGGCACTACCGATACCAACCGTAAGGGAGATGCTATAGCGTGGAAGGGTGAGACTACTCATCTCTCGCGCCCATACTCCTATAAGGGACGGGCGTGGTATCGCCGCACGGTGACCATCCCCGAAAAGTGGGCGGGCGAGAATGTCTACTTGACACTGGAGCGTACCAAGCCCTCTGAGGTGTATGTGGATGGCGTACTGGTAGGCTCGGCCAATAACATCTCTACTCCCCAGCGATTTGACCTCACGGCTGCGCTCACTCCCGGCGTGCATGAGCTGGCCATCATGGTCGACAATGGCAGTGGCGTGCCCTGGCAGGTGTATGACAGCAGCCATGCCTATACGGAGAATACGCAAACCAACTGGAATGGTATCATCGGTGAGATTGCTCTCACCACCTCCTTGCCCGTGAAAGAGGCGATTCCCGTGCACCCGGCCTTCAAGGACTTCCATATCGAGGGACAGCAGTTCTTTGCGGGTGGTCATCCCATCTACCTCCGTGGTAGGCACGATGCGTGTGTGTGGCCTCTGACAGGCCATGTGGCTATGGATGTGGACTCGTGGCGTCACTATTTCAAAGTGTGCGAGGAGTATGGGCTCAACCACGTGCGTTTCCATTCGTGGTGCCCTCCCGAGGCGGCTTTCGTGGCGGCCGACGAGTATGGCATCTACCTGCAGCCCGAACTGCCGTTCTGGGGCGACTTCAATCCCAAGGATACGGTGCTGATGGATTTTCTCATGGCCGAGGGCGAGGGTATCATGCGTGAGTATGCCCATCATCCCTCGTTCCGCATGTTTGCGCTGGGCAACGAATTGCGTGGCAGCATCCCCAAGATGACGGAGTTTATCGAGCACTTCCGCACGATGGCTCCCGATAAGATCTATACGCTCAGCTCCAACTACTATCTGGGCTATCAGGGTGTGAAGCCCGGTATGGACTTCTTCGTCACTTGCCGTGTAGGCGGTGAGGGATGGGGAAACTACGGCACCCATACACGCGGCTCCTTCTCTTTTGCCGATGCTGCCGATGGAGGTATGATCAATCATCTCTATCCCAACACACGGATGAACTTTGAGGAGGGATGCTCGCGTGCCGAGGTGCCCATCATCTCGCATGAGACGGCCCAGTTTCAGACCTACCCGAACTACGACGAGATAGCCAAATACACGGGTGCGCTCTATCCTTATAATATGGAGATCTTCCGCGACCGACTGGAGAAGGCGGGCATGGCCGACCAGGCCAAGGCCTTCCACCAAGCCAGCGGTCAGTGGTCGCTACGCCTCTACAAGCAGGACATCGAGATGGACCTGCGCACACCGAATATGGCAGGATTCCAACTGCTCGACCTGCAGGACTATCCCGGGCAGGGTAGTGCGTATGTCGGTATTCTCGATGCTTTCCTTGATACCAAGGGACTGTGCACGTCCGAGGAGTGGCGCGGATTCTGCGCTCCTGTGGTGCCCCTGCTCATTGCCGATAAGTTCTGCTACACCAACGATGAGGTGCTGCATGCCGATATTCAGATAGCCAACTACGGCGAGGAGAGTCTGAAGGGAAAGACTGTGACCTGGAGCCTTGGCGAAAAGAGCGGCGCTATCGTGGTGCCTACCGATGAGTTTGGACTCATTGATGCCGGTGTGCTCGACATACCTTTGGCAGACTACCGGCAGGCCACTCAGCTGAAACTGACACTGCAGGTCGAGGGGAATAAGGAGTGCAACACGTATGACATCTGGGTATATCCTGCAAACAACGATCTCGAAAAGCTGAAGGAGAGGGTTCTCATCACCCGCACCTTGACGGCCGATGTGGCCCGTCGCCTCGAGAATGGTGAGACGGTACTGCTCATGCCCGATGCCTCGGAGCAAACCGTGGGTGGACTCTTCCAAACCGACTACTGGAACTACCGCATGTTTAAGACCATCTCGGAGAACAACAATCGCCACGTCTCACCCGGCACACTGGGCATCCTCACCGATCCTGCGCATCCCCTCTTTGCCAGCTTCCCCACCGAGATGCATACCAACTGGCAGTGGTTCCCCGTGGTCAAGGCAAGCCACCCCTTCAAGTTGGACAATACGGCGGCCGACTACCGCCCCATCGTGCAGGTCATCGACAATATCGAACGCAACCACAAGCTGGGCCTCGTATTTGAGTTTGCCGTGGGCAAGGGCAGGCTGCTCGTGGTGATGAGCGACCTGGAAAAGGCTGCTGAATATCCCGAGGGTGAGCAGTTCTACCTGAGTGTGCTCCGCTACATGACCTCGCAGCATTTCGCTCCAAAGACGGCTATCACCGTGGCCGACTTCCATCGTCTGATGACAACACCCGTGGTGGCTGGCGAGATAGGCAAGCTCAACAATATATCGCCCTATAAGGCTGAAGACTATAAATAACTAACGACAATAAAACAAATCGACAATGAGAAAACAGAGATTCTATGTAACGATAATGTTGGCCTGCGCCATCTTGGGCGTGAGAGCCGACGAAGGAATGTGGCTGCTCCAGATGATGGAGGAGCAATATCTGGTCGACCAGATGAAGCAGCAAGGCTTGCAACTCGAGGGTACCGATTTATATAATCCGGCAGGGCCCTCAATCAAGGATGCCATAGGCATCTTTGGCGGTGGATGTACGGGCGAGATTGTCTCTGCAGAGGGACTCATTCTTACCAATCACCATTGCGGCTATGGCGCCATACAGCAACACAGCTCGGTAGAGCACGATTACCTTACCGATGGCTTCTGGGCAATGACCCGCGCCGAGGAGCTGCCTACTCCAGGCCTTGAGTTTACCTTTGTGGAAAGAATTGTTGACGTCACCGATAAGGTTAATGCCCTTATCGCGAACGACAGCATCACCGAGGTAGAGGCATTGTCATATCAGTTCCTTGGCGAGATGGCCAGCGAGGAACTCAAAGCCAGTGAGTACGATGGGAAACCTGGTATTGAGGCTATCGTCCGTCCTTTCTATGCCGGCAACCGCTACTACCTGTTCTTCCTGAAAGTATACTCTGACATACGTATGGTAGCCGCACCTCCTTCATCGGTAGGTAAGTTTGGCGGTGAAACCGACAACTGGATGTGGCCGCGCCATACGGGCGACTTCTCCATGTTCCGCATCTATGCCGATTCAGAAGGTAATCCTGCCCTCTATAGCGAGGACAACGTACCCCTGAAGACTCCCAAGCATCTGAGTGTCTCCATCAAGGGATTGAGCGAAGGCGACTATGCCATGGTGATGGGCTTCCCCGGCAGTACGCAGCGCTTCCTCACACGCAGCGAGATACAGCATCGTATGGATTGCCAGAACACTCCGCGTATCCAGGTGCGCGAGGCTCGTCAAGAGGTGCTCAAGCGTGAGATGGCAGCCAGCGACAAGGTGCGTATCCAATATGCCGGTAAGTATGCAAGCAGCAGTAACTATTGGAAGAACTCTATTGGCATGAACAAGGCTATCATCGACAACAAGGTGCGTGAGGCCAAGACCGAGCAGGAAGCCCGCTTCGCCCGCTTTGCTGCCGAGAAGGGCAACGATGAGTATACTGCCGTGGTGGCAAAGATTGATGAGCTGATGGCCAAGACATCTGCTGGCGCTTATCTTCGTATGGCCTTTACAGAGACTTTCATGATGGGCATTGAGTTTGGTGCCCCATACCGCGTGATGGATAGCCTCAAGGTAGCAATCAAAGCGAAGGATAAGGAGGCGGTGGCCAAGTGGAGCGACGAACTGCGCAGGTCCTATGCACAGGTTCACAACAAGGATTACGACCATGAGGTCGACCGTAAGGTAGCCAAGGCCCTTTTTGCCCTTTATAAGGAGATGGATATCGAGTTGCCCGCCTTCTATACGACCATTGACAAGGACTACAAAGGCGACATCGACCGCTATATCGATGCTATGTATGACAACTCCATCACTGCCAATGAGCAGAACCTGGAGCGCTTCCTCAAGAAGCCTTCGGTAAAGGCTATCGAAAAGGACCTCGCCACAGCATATTCACGCTGCAAGTGGGAGATGTATGCCCGTCTTAGTGCTGCCAGCGCTGCCGACCGCGATGAGCTGCAGCTGCTCCACAAGACCTACGTCCGTGGTCTCTGCGAGATGTATGCCCCCACGCCCAAGGCTCCCGATGCCAACTTCACCCTTCGCCTTACCTACGGTACGGTGAAGCCCTATAGCCCCAAGAATGGTGTCAGCTACGACTACTACACCACGCTGGAGGGAGTGATGGAAAAGGAAGATGCCACCAACCCCGAGTTTGTAGTGCCCGAGCGGCTCAAGCAGCTCTATGCCGCCAAGGATTATGGTCGCTACGCCTTGAGCGATGGCCGTCTGCCGGTAAACTTTATCACCACCAATGATATCACCGGTGGCAATAGCGGTAGCCCCGTGATGAATGCCCATGGAGAGCTCATCGGAGCTGCTTTCGATGGCAACTGGGAATCGCTGAGCGGCGACATCAACTTCGACAATGACAAGCAGCGTTGCATCGTGGTGGATATCCGCTATGTGCTCTTCATCCTTGAGAAACTGGGTGGTTGCAAGCACCTCGTCGATGAGATGACTATCGTGGAATAGTGGCTTGCTCAGAACTTTCAGCCACATAGTGCTAAACAAACAAGTCCCTGCAATCACGATTGCAGGGACTTGTGTTATAATCTGTAGTCAGATTACTTGTTCAATGCCTGAGCTACGTCAACGGCGCAAGCTACGGTGCAACCTACCATGGGGTTGTTACCGATGCCGAGGAAGCCCATCATCTCTACGTGTGCGGGTACTGAAGAAGAACCGGCAAACTGAGCATCAGAGTGCATACGGCCCATTGTGTCCGTCATGCCGTATGAAGCGGGACCGGCAGCCATGTTGTCGGGATGGAGGGTACGGCCTGTACCACCACCTGAAGCTACTGAGAAGTAGGGCTTGCCAGCGAGCACGCGCTCCTTCTTATAGGTACCTGCGGTGGGGTGCTG
>RHMF01001552.1_pt1 | contig 12578 bp, 11 predicted proteins | sample 5365151 | NCBI WGS metagenome assembly RHMF01 (sample SAMN10266501, study PRJNA497801) | feces metagenome | isolation source: feces | host: Bos taurus | place: China: Prairie of Fairy Mountain | collected 2017-08-14 | reverse complement strand
GGCTCCACAGAAATGCTCAAGGGCATGGCAATGCCTTTGAGAATCAATTCCTTGGTGCGCAGATTGTAGCTGCGCATAGTGCCCAGCTTCTTCAGAATGGCCAGGTTCTTCAGCGCCGGCTTGATGCCGTGCTTTTTCTTCCGCTTCACATCCTTGGCCAGGCTAAACAGGGTGCAGGCTCTTTCGAGGTATTCGTTGGGATAGGCTTTAGCCTTGCTCATGTCGTTGAATTCGCCGATCATCAGCTTTTCCACATCGGTCATGAGGGCGGCAAAGCCGCCGGCCATGGGCATATCCTCGGGGATCACCAGTCCATCCAGCTTAGCCTGGTTAACATAGGTATACAGATCATCTTGAATTCTGATTTTTTCCATGATTATCTCCCTTATTGTAAAAGTAATTATATTAAAAACAATACTCTTATACCATAGCAAATGAACTTTGTAAATAATGTTCTTTATATTGCTATCCGCTTATGAATACTTTCTGCTTGCAACCAAGCGTGTATCTAGCATCTGCTTTTTGTCCATTCCGCAACGAATCCGATGTGTACTCTACTGTGCTGTGCCGATCCTCTCTCCAAACCGAACAACTGTTTCCAAGCCGTTTCGGGAGTTTGTGAGAATCTCTTCGTCAATCGCTCCCTGTTTCAGCAGAAGAAGTGCTGCGGAACCGCCAAATAAAAACATACCCTTTTCCTCACCTTTGGCATGAGGACCGGGGATATGATGGTTTTGAATTCTACCCACACAGGTTGCGCCAACCTCGACCTGCACAGCGCGGCCAAAATGGACTGTATCCAGCACCGTTATAGATCGGCTGTTTTCCTTGTACACCTTGTATCGCCGGAGCGCAATGGGCTGCACTGTGTGCAAAATCCCCTTAATATCACGGTGATATGCTTCACAGCAGTCATCAAAATATCCATAACGATGGTAATCATCGATGGTCAACCGGAAAACCAGACACATACCGCCACGGAACTCTTCAGCCAGATTTTTATCCTGCAGAATTTCTTTCAGCGTGTAGGTACCGCCTTTTACAGACAGTACCATTTCTTCGTCAATGGGATAAACGGTCAATTTGCCGTCACAGGGTGCGATCAATCCCGATGCCAGTTGCCTATTTTCCTCTTTTAACTGTCTGGTAAAAAACGAATTATAGTTGCGGTATCGGCATGGTTCGAAGCGGCTCATGTCGATTCCGTGCTTCTTGATCGTTGCTTTGATCAGCGGAACGGATAGGGGCGTTTCCATGAATGCACCTACAAGTTTAGATACCCACGCCTGCATTAGGAATTTCAGAATCACTCTGCCACACACAGTTTCGTACAAAAACTGCAGCGATGCACCATGTTTCATCGTGGCCGGGTCAACAGTTTTTCTGGGCATAGGACACCTCACAGGCAGTTCAGAAGCAGCAGCATTTCCACAGCTCCGCATACGAACAGCAGCACAAGCTTTTTCCCTGTGGGTTTTTGGATGCGCACACATTTCAAGAGAAACAACAACCCAAACACCGGCAGGGCGGCGGTATACAGCAGAAAGCCCAGCATTCCCATATCCAAGAGCTTCACTGCGGCAGCAAACAGCGGTACGATCCCGGCAGTAATGATCACAGGCATTCCTGTATACGTCGCTCTTCCGCAATTTGTTTCCGATTGACGCATATCTTCTTCTACATTGAAGTTTGACAGGCGAATCATGGAAGCCAGCGCCAGCAGACAGGATGCCATGCCATATACCGCAATCATCCAAACAGGTCGGTCTCCGTTAAAAAACAAGCCATACCCTACGGCGCAGGGAAGCACACCAAAGGCCATAAAATCGGAAAAAGAGTCAATTTGGATGCCGTACTGCTTTTCTTTTTCGGTTCTGTCTTTCTTGGTGCGCGCCACCTTCCCGTCAAAGGCATCCAAAACAGCACAGCTCAGCAGGCAGAAAGACGCCTGTACCGGAAAACCGCAGAAAGCCAGCAGGAGTCCCGTCATGCTGCTGATCAGAGAACTGTAGGTAAGCCAAACGGTATAATTATAATAGCCAATCATAAGCGTTCTTTTCTTTCTCTTTATTTCTCAATCTGAAAAACGGGCAAGAGCGAGGATCGTGCAACTCACTCTTGCCCCTTGTTTCATTTAGTTCCAGTTAAAGGTCAGGTTGGATACAGATGTGCCGTCAGGACGGGTAACAACAGTATAGCTTTGCAGCGCCAGTTCCTCACTCCATGTAAATAGTTCGGAGGTAGCATTGCCCTGCTCTTCATCTCCATGCCACATTTCAAAGGTGAATTTTTGCAGCATGCAAATCACATCTTCCCCATAGCCGCCCGCAGAAAGCTTATCAGCAATTTCCGTGCTCTTGCCGAAGGTCAGCAGGACATTCGGAATAATATCCGCATTCAGCTTTGCAAGCGTTGCTTCATCACCGGCGCTCTGGGTGCAGGTAACAACAGGAAGGTCATTTTCAACTGTAACAGTGTAGGTTGCGGAAATTTCCTTGCCGTCCAGATGGCCGGAAACAGTCACAGTGCTAAACTTGGAGAAATCCACATTGGTGCTCTGTGCATACACCGCATCTGTCCACTTAGCGGGCATCATACTGGTGGGCCCGGAGTAGAAAATGAAGGGGCTTGCCAGCAGAAAAATCACCACCGCTGCAATGATACCGCCGATAATCAGCATCTTTTTCTTGTTCTTGGGTTGCTTTTCTTTCTTCATAATGTTACCTTCTTTCCTTATGCTTTACGCATAATTGATTTATAATGTTTTTGAACATTGGAAAGCACCTGTTTGGGATCTCCGGAGGATTCTACCTTGCCGCCGCTGAGTATAATGGCATGATCCGCTTCCAAAATGGTCTGAAGATCGTGGGCGATCATCACAATTGTACGGTTTTCTCTGAGTTTCTCCAGTGCCGCCTTCACCTGTGCGCTACTGTGGCCATCCAAGTTGGAAGTCGCCTCGTCCAGAAGAAGGATCTTCGGATCATACAGCAGCACTCTGGCCATACCCAAAAGCTGCTTCTGTCCGCCGGAGAAGTTTGTGCCACCGGCTTCCACTACTGTGTCATAGCCGTCCGGCAGACTGGCAATAAAATTCTCAATACCCAACTGTCGGATCACGGGATCAATTTCCGCATCTTCCAGATAACGCCCGGCGCCCATGGAAAGATTGGAACGTATCGTTCCTGCCATAAGGACGCCGTCCTGAGGCATATAGCCAATGACTTTACGCCAAGATTCCAAAGAATACTTGCCGGCAGGCTGTCCGTTTTGAGTAATGCTTCCGCAGTCAACCTCGTAGAAACGTTCCAATAAGCGGAAAATTGTACTTTTGCCCGCACCGTTGGCACCGACAATCACCGTTAGCTTGTTTTCGGGAATCTCCAGATTGACATCCTGCAGAACAGGGCTGTCACCGTAAGAAAAACTGACATGCTCAAACGCAATCTGGGCTTTGTCAGCCGCAGCACTACCGGCCTGCGTGTTTTCGCACTCCTGATGCAGGGTGGAAACAACACGATCCATGGCGCCGAAGGAACCTCGGACAGAACCAAAGTACTCCACGATATTCGCAAACAGCACAGCGGACTGGTTTGCCACCATATAGAATGCGTATACGCTTCCGGCAGTCATGGTTCCTTCATTCACAAACTTGCCGCCCATCAAAAAGACGATGGCCATCGTTACCAGCGGCATTGCGCCGTTGATAAAAACATTCAACGAATCCAACAGACCTTTCTTGATCTCGATCTGATATAGTGTGGCAAAATGCTTCAGGCCTTCCTGCCGCTCCACTTCCTGCATATTGGAGGCACGGATGAGTGGCAGGTTGTAAACGCGCTCAATCAGGTAGCTTGTGGTCTGACTCAGCCGTTCCTGGGTGTGATTGCTCACAAAGTAGCACAGTTTTCCGTAGATCCATGCAACCAGAACGGATGCCGGCAGAATCAAAATAGAAACAACACTGATCGTGGCATTGGATCGGAACAGTTCCGCATAATAGATGCAGATGCCGACAATTGCGGAAGACAGATTGACAAGCATGGTAAAAAGTGTGCTGGAATAGGTACAGTCTGTTGTAATTCGGCTGACTAAACCTTCACCCTTGTCTTTATCATACTGATTTCGAGGCAGGCGAATCAGCTTTCTCCAAAGCTTGGTTCGCAGAGACAAATTGATCCGTTCTGCCGCGATACCGGAACAAAATGTGGACATGGATATACCGAAAACCGTTGCAAGGCCGGCAGCAATATATCCGTAGAGTTTGGACCGCTCCACATCGCCCGCCGCAGTCACAACATCGGCAGTAAGGGCCGCCATTTCCAGTGTGCACACATAGTTGATGATGGTACCGATAACTGCCAGCGCAAGCAATAACCAGGGAAGTTTTACATTTTGGAAGGCGGAGAGGAATCTTTTTGTGGTGAGCGTATTCTTTTTCATACCTCATATACCTCCTCAAACGCTTTTGCCTCCACAAGGCTGCTGTAGAGTGCACACCGCTCCATCAGTTCCTCGTGGGTACCGGTAGCCACAACATTGCCACCGTCGATCACAATGATCTGATCAGCATTACCGATCAGTTTCAGATCATGGGTAACTGTTACCACGGTGCGGTCTGCAAAGCCCCGGAGAATCGCCTCGAAGACAGTTTGTTGTGCGCCCAGATCCAGACTGCTGGTGGGTTCATCCAGCAGTAGGATGGGACTGCCCTTCAGCATCTCCCGGGCAATAATCAGTTTCTGGCGCTGGCCGCCGGAAAGAGAAGCTCCCCAAAGTGCGATCTTTCCGTCAAGCTGACCAGGAAGATGGGATACATCCTCCTTGAGCATAACTGTTTCCAGCGCTGCCCAAATCTCATTGTCCATTTTTTGTTCACGCACACCATACAGCAGTGCTTCCCGGACAGTTCCGGAGAACATTCCCGCATCCTGCTGCACATAAGCGATCTTACTGCGATATTCGGTCAGGTCAAATTCGGAGATGTCTTTTCCTGCCAGTGTGATCATACCTTCGTTAGGCGTGTAGAACCGCTCCAAAAGATTCAGAAGTGTACTCTTTCCAGAGCCGGACAAGCCTACAATGGCGGTTTTCTTACCATAGGGAATCGTGAAGCTCACGTCCTGCAAAACCTGTTTGTCGCCATAGGAAAAACTAACATTTTTGACTTCGATATCACCAAGGGTTTCTACACGTTCACCTTCGGTTTCCTCTTCCGGTGCCATAAGGACTTCGGAAATACGGGCGGTAAAGCCTAATGCGCCCTTCACATTCACCCACATGCCGGAAGCGCTGCGAAGCATGTTGTTCACCATCGGTAAAAGCACGAAGAAGGTTGCCCACTCTTGGGGACGCAGGGTTCCGGCCTTGATCATAGAGGAGCCAAACAGCACTGCCATTACCGTACAAATGGTATCAAAAAGCAGAACATACAATGTGATGCAGGTATTGATGGTTGTTAACTTGCAGTTTTGAATGAACAGCTTGTGGGCAGCCTCGGTTCCGGCGGCTTCTTCAATCAGTTGGTTGTTGTAAGCTTTCACAAGATCCAGATTGCGCAGCCGTTCTGACAGAAAACCCGTCAGCGAGCCAATGCTTGTCTGCACCTTCAGATTCGTACGCTGATTGAAATTACCCATAATGATGGCATAAATGATGTACACAGGCACAAGACAGAAAATGGGGATCAAAAAACGCGTGGACATACTTGCAGCCTGGAAGGCAGCCAAATAAACAAAGTAAATTGCTGCGGGAATGCCAACAATGCAGATCAGAATGTAACTCACGGAAGACGTGGCATCGACGGTAATCGTGGAGAGCATTTCCGATGCCTTCCCTGCCATGGGATGAGAGGCAGGCAGCCGCATCAGTTTGTTCCATAGCACGGTGCGCAAATTCTTCACGCTTTTCGTCTGGGCGATCGTCATAACGATATTGCTGAGGCCATTGAACACCGCATAAATACCCGTCATCCAGATAAAGCTGTAAAGTGTTTCCATGGAAAAGTCACCGGCTACCAGATCGCCCATCTTATTGGCAAACTGCAGCGCAATAGAGCCTGCCGCCAGTGATACGATATAGCCGATCGCAACCAAACCCCAGGCAATCTTGCCGTGACGGACCAGATAGAAGAAAGAACTCCACGTCCCCTTCTTTTCGTTTTCTTGTTCTTTCAATGCGGTCTCCTCCTTAATCATACATAGAAATTGACAGCGCTTTCATAACTGCCGCTCGATCCTGCGCACCGACCAGGCGATACTTCTCAACACCATCATGATAAAACAGGATTGTGGGTGTACCGTCCACCTCAAAGCGTTCCGTATATTCCGGGTCATCTTCAATATTGCATTTGGCCAGATTCACGATGGGGTTGTCAAACAGGATGGGGTCCATGACTGCATCCAACATTTTGCAGGGTCCACAGTGGTCGGTATAAAAATCCACGATCCAATCACCCTGAGCAACCGTTTCGTCAAAATCCTTATAGGCTACTTTACGCACCATGGTTTTCCCCTCCAGTCAATTCTCTTTTTATGATTTCAATGACCTTGAGCTGCAGTTTTCCCAGCGCCTCATAATTCTGGCGCAGATCGTATTCTCCGGTCAATTCCACACCGAGCGCTTTCGAGAACACAACACACTGCTTCACCTTGATCTTATACCACTCATGGCGGGACGCTACAAACTGTTCCATGCTGCTGCAACCCAGATTTTCCTGGATCTCCTCCGCCGTCATTTCGTCCAGGGGCTTGCCAAGGGATTCCTGGAAATGCTTGTTGAAGAACCCCACCTCCAGTTCTCCCAGAATTGCCAGTGTTTCTTCATCATATTCGGGATCGGGCGCGTTTTCGTACAGAGTATTGAGAATCTCGCCGGCAATGATGTAAATTTCATTCATTGTCAGTTCTTCACGAACCATGTTTCGGTACTGCTCCAGATTGGTCACACCTTCTATGCAGAGTGCTTCCACCATAACATCGGTCAAAACCGGAATATGTTTGCGGCAGATTTCATGGATCCGGATGGTCAGATCGCCCACCGTCAGTGTATCGCCCTTCTTCGCGCCCTCCATCGCCTTTTCCACATCGGCATCATACAGTCCCTGGGAAAGTGTCAGGCGCAAATTCTCACGGTTGTACCGCCCCTCGCCACCGGTAACGGAAAAGGTAATCACGTCACCGGGTGTTGCCTTCTCCCCTGCTTCCAGCGGGATCAAGTCGAACCGGTTTTCCGTCAGACGGGTCAGAAGTGTTTTTTCGATGTGCGCATCGTCGGGCAACCGCTTACGATCTACAGAAGCAATGAGCCCTTCCAGTGTCTGAGGCTGTTCGGACGGTTTTACCGTTTTGAAGCCATTCTTTGCAAGATAGTCCATAGCGGAATGGGCCGCAACATTACCCTCGCCAACAGCCTTTGCGTACTGATACGGTCTGCCGGTGCAATCGCCTGCGGCAAAAACGCCTGCCAGATTGGTCACGCAGGATCGATCCACTACAATGTGCCCGTTTTCCTCCAGGATCCCCTTCACCAGTACACTGGGGGATACCGCATCTTTCAGCATAAAAATGCCGTCCACGGTGATCTCCCGTTCCTTAAAGCATATTGTGTCTACCTTTTTGCTGCCACGAATCTCCTTAGGCATGGCTTCCAGGATCTCAATATTTTCTCCGGTCACGGTCACATCTTTGTACCGGGGGATCAGATAGACCTTTTTTGCCAATCCTGCCAGGAACTCGATCTCATGCTCAAAATCTTTGGAGGTGCAAAGTACAGCAATGGTCTTATCCTTGTACAGGAAACCATCACAGGTGGCACAATAGCTGACGCCCTTGCCCAAAAACTCCAGTTCGCCGGGAATGGGTTTCACAGTCGCAACACCGGTAGCGAGGATCACAGTGTATGCGCGATAGACCTGCTGGTCACAAAGAATCGCATAGTGATCAGAATTGGCAAAAATACCGGTCACCTGTTTTTCTGTGATTTGGATACCTTCCTCGTCGATCTGATGACAAAAGGCTTCGCCCATTGTATCACCGGAAACACTGCAAAGGCCGGGATAGTTTTTAATTTTTTCTGCTACCCGAATTTTCTGAGAAAGGTTCTTATTGCCAAACCAGATGAAGTTTTTTCCTCTGGCCTGCAAGGTCAGTGCCGCAGAAAGTCCTGCAGGACCGGTGCCGATAATCGCTACATCAAACATTTCAATCCCTCCTATAGAATCATTTGATTCTATTATACAGACATTCATTCTGCTTGTCAATCATAAAACAAAAAACTGCTTGAAATCGTTAAATTTCAAGCAGAAAAAATGATTTTCATTTTTGGGAAACGTGGAGGGAAAGTACACTTTTAATCGCATGCAGATGATATTCCTTGGCAGCATCCGCACAATTCTGAGTTTGTTTTTCAGAAGGATCTTCCAGTAAATGATTCCTTAACTCGGGATAGCAGACATTTCGAAACATTCCGGTAATGGTGGCAAAACTTAATTCTTTTGTCCAAATGCTCCCTGACGGTATTTCGGCATACGCCTCAAACAGGAGTGTATAGTTATAGTAAAACAACAGGATCGGTTCAACATACTGAAATCCATGTTCCCAATCCTGCAACTCCCGATTCAGGAGCAGAACTTCATAGTGATAGTTTGGATTTTGGGTGACATCCACAAGCAAAATTGTTAGTTTCTCAATAAACTGCCAAATCTGCTCTTTGTCTGTAATACCTTGCTGGCGCGCATGTAGGATATCCCCGAACAAACTTATATTTTGAAGTGCAAAAATTTCAATGACTCGTTCCAGCGCTTTGCGATAAAGGTTTTCCTTAGTGCCGAAGTGCAGATTCAGCATAGAAATACTGGAACCCGCTTCCGCAGCGATCTGCCGCGTGGTGGTTACAGCGTATCCCTGCTCTGCAAACAGTTTTACCGCAGCATGCAGCAATCGTTCTTTTGCGTTTTCAGAACTTCTTTTTAATGTTTTCTCTACACCCACAGTCTTTTCTCCTTTGCGAGTCTTTGTGAATAGTATAGCAGAATGGTCTTTTATTTGCAACGGTATTCTTTTTTCCCAAGCCGTAACAGTCATAGCAGGGCGATTAATTTCGTTTCCCCCAAAGTCGCGTTTTCTGCATGTTTCCAGCGGGCGCAAAAGTCGCTATTGCAATATGAACAAATGTGTGATATTGTAGTCTTGCACCGTCTACAGGGTGCAACTGTTGGCAGACTTGCATTTCACCGCGGGAGATGCAACACGCCGAAACGATCTCATATTTTTGACAATTTCATAGCGCGTGCAGGAAAAATGCGTTCCTGTGCGGCAACGTCCCATTCCCTTTTCAAAGGAGCGTGATACCTATGCCCTGTCGAAAAGAGACAAACCACCAACAAAAACGGGAGGAATGGTATGGTCGAAACGGAATTGGTATTATCCGCGATCAGCGGAGCGAAGCTGATGGATCTGGAATTCATGCCGCAAGAATTTGTGGTGCGTGGTCTGTTGCCTAACGGATTAAGCATCCTTGGCGGTGCACCGAAGATCGGCAAATCTTGGCTGATGCTGGAACTTGCGCTGCGTGTGGCCAACGGAGAGCCTATGTGGGGCATGGAAACCAAGCAAGGCACGGTGCTGTATTACTGCTTGGAAGATACCTTGCAACGCATTCAGCAACGTCTGTACTGCATCACCGAGAATGCGCCGGACAATTTGTTGTTTGAAACTGCCACAGGTACATTGGCAACGAATTTGGAAGAAGAGATCCTGCTGTATATCAAAAAGCATCCGGATATGTCGCTGATCATCATCGACACATTCCAAATGGTGCGTGGCAACAAGGGCGATCCTTCCTATGGCAGCGATTATGATGACATTCAAAAGCTGAAGCGCATTTCAGATTCTCAGAATGTTGCAATCCTGCTGGTGCATCATCTTCGGAAGATGGGCGACCGGGATCCGGTAAACAAGCTGTCCGGTACTACCGGCATCAGCGGTGCGGTAGACTGCGTGTATATCCTAGATAAGTCTGCCCGCCTTGAAGATGTAGCGACTCTCACCTGCACCGGCCGTGACATTCAGCAGGGAGAACTGGAACTGCGCTTTGATCAAACCAATTGCGTTTGGAACAAGATTTCGGACGATGCGGAAGATGAAACCAAAAAGCTGCCGCCGGAGATGATGGCCTTCATCGACTTCATGAAGTACATCTCCTTCTATGAAGGCAGTAACACCCTTCTTGCGGAACGCTTCTATGCCGCCTCCGGATTCTCCATGAGTGCAAAAGTTCTGAAGCAGAAGATGAACCGTTGGCGCCATCCCTTATCCGACTTGGGAGTCACTTTTTCCAGCCGAGAGGTCCACAGCGGCAAGATCGTGACGGTGCAATATACACCGCCCGTCTCGCACGCATCGCAAGTCTCGCAAAAAATCGCCAGCTGATTTTTGCGTGGCGTGCGTGACATGCGTGGCGCATGCCAAAGCAACTCTTCTTTTGGAAGAGGCAAGCATCGCACCCGGCTAGCCGTTAAGTGCGTTAAGTGCTAACCGGGCAGAGCCCGGACCCACAGATGCCTAAAAAATGGGTCAAATACGCGGAAATTACGATTAAGCGGGATAAAGGAGGCCAGTTCGCCCAAGGCTGCCTGGCAAAACAACACCCCGCAACAGCGGATTGTAGCGGTTTTACCGCTCAATTCCTTGGTTTTTGCAACATAATCGTTCATTTCCGCTCCCCAGTTTTCTGCTCAAAAACCCAGCTTTTCACTGGTACGTCATTTTCCACCTGTTTTCAGTCCAATACGGGTGGAAATCGGTCGGTTAGACAAAAGATAACTTCCTCTCAAAAAAGTTATCCTTCCGAAATAACCCCGTAAGTTCGGAGAACAGGCATCTTTCGGTGTAAATCTACCGCTATCCGCCGTTGCGGATTGCTGTTTTTGAGATAAGCATTTCGCAAGATAACCTCTCTTTATCCTGCTAAAAAATCGAAACCCAGCAATCCGCAACGAAAGACCCGTTTATTGGAGGTAAAAGCCTATCAAACATCTCATTTCGCATAATCCCAAAAGTATTTTTAACTCTCTGTCCGATTCTCACTGGACATTTTGCAAATTCCGGTTTATTGTAAAAAGTACCAGTTAACCGGCATAGCATACGTTTTCCCACCATCTGCCAAATGCCAAACAGCTGGTATTCTATACACCTGCTGTGGGGCATTTAGAAAGGAGCGTATCTATGCCTAGCAGCAATCCCGAAAATCTGCCGCCGGCGGCGGCTCTATCCGCAAGAAATGTGTCACACGCAATGGCAAAGAATATATGTATTGGGAAGCCCGTGTGTCGGTGGGCTTCGACCCCGGCACCGGCAAGCAGATCCAAAAATCCATCACCGGGCAGACCCAAAAGGAAGTCCGTCTGAAGATGCAGGAGATGATTCGAAAGGTCGATGCAGGTAGTTATAAAGAACCCTGCAAGCTGACCCTGGCGCAATGGCTGGATATGTGGACAGCCGAATACCTGAATAACCTCAAGCGATTGACCCAGGAGCAGTACCGCATGCAATGCACCTACTATCTGAAACCCTGCCTGGGTGCAGCGAAGCTGTCGGCACTGAATACCCATATGATCCAACAGTTTATCAACTCGCTCTCCAATGGTGAACGGGCCGAACTGTCTGCCAAGACCATCAAGAACATCTATGGTGTACTACACAAGGCGCTGAACCAGGCTGTGGAAAATGAATTCATCCAACACAATCCTGCAAGCGCCTGTAAGCTTCCTAAGATCAAGAAACCACCCATCCATCCCCTAGAGCCGGAAGAGATCACCAAACTCATCACAGCGGCCCAGGACGATGACTACGGCAACCTGTTTATTTCCGCTATCTTCACAGGAATGCGGCAAGGTGAGCTTCTTGGTCTACCTTGGGAAAATGTAGACTTTGACCGCATGATCATCACCGTAGACCGTCAGCTGCAGCACGAGAATGGCGAATACTTCTTCTGCACACCGAAGAACGGCAACGCTCGTTCCTTCGCGGTAGCACCCGTTGTGATGGATGCGCTGAAGAAGGAAAAAGAAAAACAAGATTATTACCGCTCTGTGCTGGGTGAGAAGTGGAGCAATCCCCACAACCTCGTATTCACCACAGAGTTCGGCAAAAATCTTGTCAAGCGGACAGTCGTCAAGCATTACAAAAAGGTCCTGGAGCGGGCCCAGTTGCCCGACAACCGTTTCCACGATCTGCGACATAGCTTTGCTGTCAATTCTTTGCAAGCCGGTGATAATATCAAAAATGTCCAAGCCAACCTGGGCCATGCCACCTCGGCATTCACCATGGATGTTTACTGCCATGTATCAAAGTCCATGGCAAGAGAAAGTGCGGCACGGACACAAGCATTCTATGAAAGCGTGAAGCCTGTTTAAAATCCCATAAGGGAAAACATAAGGGAAAACTGCATATTTTCCCTTTGCAAAACAGGGCTAAACGCAATATTCTCCCTGCAAAAGTTCATAAAACAAAGAAAAACACCGTGTTTTCTTAACAAAAACACGGTGTTTTTCTGGCAGGGGCACTAGGACTTGAACC
>RHMF01002323.1_pt1 | contig 12579 bp, 10 predicted proteins | sample 5365151 | NCBI WGS metagenome assembly RHMF01 (sample SAMN10266501, study PRJNA497801) | feces metagenome | isolation source: feces | host: Bos taurus | place: China: Prairie of Fairy Mountain | collected 2017-08-14 | reverse complement strand
GTATTCACGCATCTATATCTCGGATTAAATGCAGTATTACGCTCGGCGGGCTATCCAACTAAGGCAATGTATGTAACAATTTTTGCAGTATGTCTCAACGCAGTATTAGATGCCTTATTTATTTTAGTGTTTAAATGGGGTATTTCGGGAGCTGCATGGGCTACAGTAATCACTCAAATTATCGCAACCTTTGTTTTGATATTTATATTCCTAAAACAAAATCAAATAGTACACTTTACAAAAGATTGTTTCAAGTTAAAGAAAAAAATAGTAGGCGATGCTTGCTCAATAGGTATGTCTCCGTTTATGACAAACGTAGTTGCGTGTTTGGTAGTCATAATTGTCAATATTCAATTAAAGAAATATGGTGGCGACTTAGCGATAGGAGCTTACGGAATTATAAATAGCATAGCCTTTACTTTCGTAATGATAATTCTTGGTTTAACACAAGGAATGCAACCTATAGTTGGCTACAACTATGGTGCAAAAACCTACGACAGAGTATTGGAAACCTTGAAAAAAGGTATGGTAATAGGATTTATAATTACCACAATAGGATTCTTATTAGCAGAATTTACGCCACGATTGATTTCTTCTGCCTTCTCTTCTGATGCACAAATGATAGATTTGTCTGTAGAAGGATTTAGACTATTTATGTTTGCTTTTCCAATTGTAGGAATGCAAATCGTAGCCTCTAACTTCTTCCAATCCATCGGCAATGCGAAAAAAGCAATCTTCCTTTCTCTAACACGACAATTAATATTTCTAATTCCATTACTTTTCATTTTGCCAATATTCTGGGGATTAAAAGGTGTATGGCTATCATCAGCCTTTGCAGATGTGCTTTCAGCCTTTGTATCCTTTACAGTGCTTTACATGGAAATTAAATACATGAAACGAATAATTAAAAAATAATGCCCTATGCGAGAAAAATTATGGAATAGCAATTATATAAAAGTATGGCTTGCCAATTTCATGATATTTTTCTCCTTTATGTTGGTAACGCCTCTGCTACCAATTTATCTAAGTGAAACATTCTCTGCCGACAAACACATAATAGGATTAGTCTTATCGGGATATACCCTAACAGCTCTTTTAGTACGTCCATTCAGTGGCTTTATTGTAGATTCCTATCCAAGAAAACAAGTATTATTGATTTGCTATTTTTTAATGTTTGTTTTCTTTGCTGGCTATTTAGTAGCAGGCTCTTTACTGCTTTTTGCAATCGTTAGAACACTTCATGGAGCTCCTTTTGGAGCAACAACAGTTGCTAATAGTACTGTTGCAATAGATGTTTTACCTTCTTCAAAGAGAGCAGAGGGTATAGGTTATTACGGATTGAGTAATAATATCGCTACTGCAATTAGTCCATCGGTTGCAATATATCTTTATCAACTAACTCACAATTTTGATTTGATTTTTACCCTTTCTATGATTGTGGCGGGTATTGGCTTGATTATAAATTCTACAGTAAAGATTGAGAAAAGACAGCTTGTAAAAGACAAAAAGGTAATATCGTTAGATAGATTTTTTCTTTTGAAATCATGGAGCCAATCTCTAACAATGGTTTGTTTTGCCTTCTCTTACGGAATACTATCCACATATATTGCAATCTATGGCAAAGAACAATTAGGTATAACGACAGGAACAGGATTGTTTTTCTTACTTATGTCGCTCGGATTGATTTGTTCACGATTGATAGGCAATAAAAGCCTTGGTAAAGGCAGAATTGTAGAAAATGCTTCCTTGGGAATTGTGGTCTCTCTTGTAGGTTATTTTATTTTTGCAGCCATAGACAATCCTTTTGGTTACTATTCTGCAGCTATTATCATAGGATTAGGAAACGGACACATGTTTCCAGCTTTCCAAACCATGTTTATAAATCTTGCACCCCATACACAAAGAGGCACAGCCAATTCTTCGCTATTGATTTCTTGGGACGTAGGAGTAGGATTGGGTATTTTGATAGGTGGAATTGTAGTAGAATATTTTGGATATAGCGCTTCCTTTTGGGTTTCCGCTATAATAAACCTAATAGGTGTTGTAGGTTTTCTTTTCTTTGCACGCAAACTTTACCTAAGAGATAAGTTGAGATAAATAATTCAAAGAAAGAAAAAAATAATTCAAAGAAACAATTTATTAATTCTTTGAATTAGAAAAATAAATCAAAGAGTTAATCCTTTCTTTATTCGTTTTATACATTGCAGTTTTGCAGGAGAGGATTGTATTTGTAGGCTTTGTGCAAAGTAGTTTAACTCTTCTTTTATCCAATCTTCTTCTTGGGAATAATAAAGCAGAATATCAACTAACCAAATGTTGAGAGAGATAGGTGTTTTCTTGTTTATGATATGATTAAAACAAGTTTCTATTATTTTTTCTTTGTTAGAGTTATCTATTATTTCTGATATCTCTTTTGGTAGCTTTGCTTTATTATTAAGAAGCATTGCAATGATTTTGCTAAACTCTCGTAGAGCAGAGTGATTGCTTATTTTGTTGAAGTCATTTAATAAGTCAGATAAAAAATGCACGGAAAACCATGGGTCTTTCGTGCATAATTTTTCTAATAACCAAGCGCAGTGAAATTCTACTTTCTTGTTTTCGCTTTTACTTAATGAATATATAAGTTCAACGTCTCTTTCACTTTCTATTTCTTTGATTAAATTGTTTAATATATTTAATCCTATAGGCTTGTTTAAAGTGTCGATTAAGTATTGCTTATCAATCATTTTCTTAGAAAGAGTATTTAGCTCCTGCCATTAATACTATGCGTTGTGAAGGGTAGTTGTAGTAATTGTAATAGCGTTGATATGCTATGTTGTTTAACTCTGCAAAGAATGTAAGTTTGTTAGAGTAATTGTAGTTTGCCCAAAGGTTAATGTCAATCTTGCTTTTTAGTTCTTCAACCTCGCCTGCTGGATTTAAACATTTTACTTTGCTTTGGAAACTTGGTACAAGGCTGATGTTAAATTTGTCGTTTGCGTTATATCTTACAAATAAGTTAGCTTTGAAAGCTGGTGTGTACCAAGCGTGTTGAAGATTTGTGGTTTTTACGTTTTGATACAATAAATTAAGACTTAAATCAAATGTTTTATCTATTTGATATGCTGCGTTTGCTTCTACATAGAATGTCTTAGTGTCGTCATAAACTAAATTGAACATATTGTTAAGAGATACGCCTTGTTGAAGTTCATAGAAGTAATTGTTCTTTCCTATTTTGTATCCTCCTTGTAGTGATAAAAGTATATTGCTCTTTGTTATGAAGTAAAGTTTTGCAAATATGTTCATTTGGCTATTGCTTTCTATTTTTGCAAGTGGTGAAAGGTAAGGATTTTCTTCTCTTAAATAGTTTAGAGTAGGAGTGTTGAAGTTGCTAATTATTCCCGCATTGATTTTTATTATGTTTGCAAAGATTGGTGTTTCTATTATGGCTGTTGGAAGTATTTCAAATTGTTTAGAGTCTCCAAATGTTGGCACAAAGTTTAAAGCAACATTTAGCTTTATTTGTTGTATGTTTAGATTTGCGTATGGTTTTATGTTGATGTCGCCAAGTTTGTTTTTAAAGGCATTTGCTTCTATTAATTCATTGTGGAACAATGCTAAATCTTTTGGCTCGTAGGAACCAAGGCTTTGATTGTAGTTAAGGTTTAAGCCAATATTTTGTTCATCGCTATTAAGGAATTCAAAGTTTTTATGTAAATCAAGATTTGTAACAATTCTTGTTTCTTTTCTTCCCCATTTGTTGAATGTATGATTGACTGCAAGGTTTGCAGAGTTGTGTAATGCTTCTTTTTTTCTGTAAATGCTTTGGTAGTTTATAAATCCACCTATGTTGTGATAAGGTGCTATATATGTGCTTTTGTCAATATTCATACTGTCAATAAAACCATAGAAATATTGTCTTTGATGGTTGTAAGTTAATCCTGCGTCTAAAGAAAATTTATTCCATATCTTTTTTGCGTATAAGTCTAAATCGTTATTTGCAAATGTAGAGTTACCATATTCTTTTATTTGTCCTAATGAAGAGTTATGTCTGTAATGTGCAGAGTAAATAAAGTTTTTAGAGCGTGTTTGAGTGTAAGCAACATCTAATAATGATGTGAAATATGTTCCTATTCCTGCTTTTATATGAGAATTATATAGTTTTGAAAGAGGTTCTCCCTTTACTTTTGCTGGTTTTATTTGTTCAAAAACCATTGTTGTAGGAAATTGTTTTGTTCCCTTTTCGTATTGAAATGGTGGTATTTCAAATTTTGTATTGAATGTTTGAGGCTTGTCATTTATTTTATAAGCTTCGTTTACAACTGGGTCAAATATTGTTTTTACTATTATATCTTCATTGTAAACGCTTTCCTTATTTTCTTGTGAAAACATAGGAAGACTTACTCCTAATGCCAAAAATAATGTTATGATATACTTCTTCATATTGCTATTTATTTTCTATTGTTATTTCGTCAACTGCTTCTTTTTGTTCTTGTAACTTTTGTTCTTGTATTTTCTTTTCTTGAGTTTGTTTGTTGTTTAGTTCATCTAATTTGTCTTGTGCTGTTTTTATTATTGCAGCATCTCCTTCGTAGTTCTCAATTATACTTTGTAGAGTTTGTTTTGCTTGAATCTTATTGCCTCTTTCTTTGAATATATCTGCCCAAAGAATGAATGTTTTTGCTAACCAATATTCACTAGATGGTTCGCTTGTGATTTCTAATATTATTTTTTCGGCTTCATCTAAGTTTCCAGCTTTATATTTTATTTCTGCTAAAGTATATTGTGCTTCAGAGGCGTATTCTGTATTTTTTGCAGTAGTTAATTTTTTGAATTCCTCTATTGCTTGTCCTGAATTGCCATTTTGTAATAGAGCTTTTGCTAATAGATATGACGCTTTTTCAGAACTGTTTTCATCTATCTTGTCTAAAGAAAGTAGTTTGTTCGCCGCTATTATTGTTGAATCAAATTTGTTTAACAAATAATAACATTCTATTGCTCCTAATAGTGCTTGCAATCTGTGGTTGCTAATTTCTGCTGTTTGTTCTAATAGGCAATATTCTTGTAAAGCTTTTTCGTAGTTCTTGTTTTCAAAGTTTATTACTGCTGCTTTTATTATAGATTTTTCAGTAAATTGGTTTTTAGGTTTTTTAATTATGTTTTCGTAAGCTGTTAAAGCCCCTTGTTTGTCATCTTGCTTTTCAAGACAATCTGCTAAATAATAGTTTGCTGAAATGTAAAATGCTCCATTTGGATAGTTGTTGATGTATTGTTTAAATCCTTCAATAGATTTGTCGCAATTACCGCTCATGTATTGATTTTCTATTGCTTGATAGCTTATAGAGTCTTGTTCGCTTTGTGTTATTTCTGCTTCAGGAATTTTCTTTGTGTATGCAATAAAGTCATTTACTCTATTAGATTCTACATATATGTTTTTTATGTTGTTAAGTGCAGATTTTGCTTCTTCTGTTCCAGGATAGTTCTCTACTACCTTTTTTAGGTAATTCAATGCTTCTTGTTCTTTACCCATATTGTAGTAAATCATACCTATTTTTGCGTAGGCATCTTTTGCATGTATTGATTGTGCATAATTTTTTGTTATGTCGTTGTATAGTTCTAATGATTTAGGGTATAAATCAAGAGTTAAATAAGAGTTAGCTAACTCATATTTCATACTTGCAACATAATTACTTTTTGGGAATTGTGATATAGAGGTTTCTAATATTGTTATCTTTCTATCATAATTGCCTAATGCTCCATAGGCCATTCCTTTTTGATAACTTGCGTAATCGGCATCTAATTTGTTTTTGTTTATAACGTAGTCATATTCTTTGATTGCATTTTGGAAATCTTTTCCCATAAACAAACAGTCTGCATATCTACATTTTGAGTCTATTTTTATAGTTTCATTACTAGTTGTGCTTGCTTTTTTGAAATAATCTTTTGCTGAGCTATATTTCTTTTGTTTGAATAGGTTGTATCCCATTGTGTAATTGGCAGAATTATAATAAGCGCTTTTTTGAGAGTCTGTTGTATTAAAGAATTTGTTTAGGTTGTTTATTGATAATCCAAATTCGTCCGCTTGATAATAAATCTCTGCTTTTAGATAATATGCTGCTGCTGTGAACTCGTCAGAGTGGGCTTGAGAAAGTGATTTGTCAAGATAGATTATTGCTTCACTTGATTTATTTTCATTAAAACATTCAATTGCTCTATTTAAACAAATCTTTTGATAAACTTGATTTATGACTTTGTTGCGTTCAGTCATTTGTTCTATCATCTCTATCGCATCACGATAGTTCTGTGTATTGCCATAAAGTTGTGCAAGGTATTCTTTTGCTTGGTTTGTGTTTTTAGATTTAGGGAATAGTTCTATGTATGATTGAAAAGCTTTAATAGATTCGTTATATGCTGCGTTTGTTTCGTAAGATAGTTTTGCGTAGTTTAATAAGGTTTTTTCTTTAATTGATTTGTCATAATCATGTTTATATGATTCTTTAAACATAGATTTTGCCGATACTTTATCATTTAATTGTAAGTAACAAACTCCTAAATGATATAATGCGTTTTGTGAAAGAGAATCATTGTTGTTAGTTGCTTTTTCTAAATAGATTTTTGCTTTGTCATATTGCTTTTCTTCCAAAAGAGTGAAACCTAAAAGATAGTAGTCTTGTGGAGTTGCTACATTAGGTGATTGTAAAGATTTTTCAAGGTAAGGTATTGCTTCGCTATATCTTCCTAATTTGTAGTAGGCATCTCCTAACATTTTATTTAGTTCGGCACTTTTTTTAGATTCTGATTTGTTTGAAAGTTCCGATGCAATGCTTATCAACTCCTCGTATTTAGCTTCGTGATAGTAAATTTGAGCTATGTAATAAGGAACTATCTTTCCAAAGTTTTTTTCGTTCTTCAAAGAAAGAAATTCTCTTAATGCTTTGTTGTATTCTTTTTCTTCGTACAATATATGTCCATAGAAATATGTTGCTGCTACTGCAAATTTACTTCTTGCGTCTTTTACGTTTTTGAAAGAGTTTTTTGCATTGTCATAATCCTTTAACATAAATTGGCAGTGTCCACTTTTGTAGTAGTATTCGTATTTTTGAGCTTGAGGCAGGGTGTTTATGTCAATTTGAGAATAGATTTTTGCTGCTTTTTCAAACTCTTGGTTTCTTACGAAATGGTTAGCTAAAATGAATTTTGCGTCATTTGCTCTGTGACTTTCTTTGTATGTTGCAATGAAATCAGATAATAGCTTATCTGTGTCATTATTCATCATTTCGTATGCACAAGAAGCTCTAAAGAAATAAGCTTCTTCTAAAGATAAAGTGTTGTTAGCTTTATTCTTTTCAATATAATTTGTGAATTGTTCAAAACTCAAAGAGTAGTTCTTACCATAATAATTATCTATAGCTTGTTTCAATTCATCTGTTTTCTTTATTTCTGTCTTTTGTGCAGAAACAATAAGTGGGGCAATGAATAAACTCGAAACGATTAAAAAAAACTTTATACCTTTTACCATAACAATTAATGTATTTCTTTTGTGTTTTAAGGGACTAAATTACTACAAAAAATAAAATTAGAAGAAAAACCCTCCTCTTTTTTTCAACGTTCAAATGTTGAAAAAAAGTGTGTAAAACTATGTTAATCTTATAAAACTATACGAAAACGCTGTTTTACTCGTGTAAAAATAAAGATTCTGTGGCATAAAACGCAGCTTTTATACACTAAAATCAAGATTTTTTTGTTCAAAAACAACTTTTGTAAATTCTTTCCGTTATTAGATATATTCGTATATTTGCATAATATTTTTAAGTCATGGGAAAACAAAGAAAAGAAGCAGAAATTCTTTCGCAAATAGCTGTGAAAGGAATACAAGAGAAAAAAGGAAAAGACATCACAATAATAGATTTTGATGGAGTAGATGGTTCATTATTTGAATATTACGTTATTTGTACAGCAAACTCTCCTTCACATGTTGATGCAATAACAGATTCTATAGATAGAGAAATAAAGCAAGCTACAGGACTTAATCCACGAAAAGTTGAAGGATTACAAAATTGTCAATGGGTGTTGTTAGACTACTTTGATGTTGTAATACATATCTTCTTGGAAGAAACAAGAGAGTTCTACAATATTGAAGCTATGTGGAAAGATAGAAAACAAACACATATAGAAAACTTAGACTAAAACAAGCAAAAAAACAAGATATGGCTAAACAAAATAATAAAGGCACTAAAGCTCCAAAGATTAAATTTAAATTTACTTGGATTTATCTTGCCTTATTAGTGGTTTTATTGGTAATGGCATTGGGTGGAGACGGAACAACTTCTCGTGAAATTAAAGAAGAAAAGTTGAAAACCGTCTTGCTTAATAGAGATTTTGAGAAAATCAATGTCGTAAACCAAGAGTTTGCTGAAATTTACATCAAACCAGCGAAGATAAAAGACGATACTACATATTCAGACTTAAAACCACAAGGACAATTCGGCGCAGATAAATCATACAATGGTTTTTATACATTCAAATTTGTTAATTACGAAGACTTTCGTGCTGTATTAAAAACTGTAGAGGACCAGTGGATTGCTAAAGATACAGTAGGAGTTGCTACTCAATTAGAAAAACAAAAAATTATTGCAGATAGAAGAATCAGTGTTGAATCGGAAGAAAGAAAAAGCTTCTTTGGAGAAAACGGATTTTTCTTGATATCTCTACTTGTAATGGTTATTTTCTGGGTTTTGATGATAAGAATGATGAGAGGAGGAAACAACTCAGGAGGAGGAGGGCGGAGGAATTTTCAATGTTGGAAAGAGTAAGGCTCGTCTTTATGACAAAGATAAAGATGTTAACATAACATTCTCAGATGTTGCAGGACTAGAAGAAGCCAAAGTTGAGGTAAAAGAAATAGTTGATTTCTTGAAATCTCCATCAAAATACACAAACCTTGGAGGAAAGATACCAAAAGGTGCATTGCTTGTAGGCCCTCCGGGTACAGGAAAGACGCTTTTGGCAAAGGCTGTTGCAGGAGAAGCTAAGGTTCCATTCTTCTCTTTATCAGGAAGTGATTTCGTAGAGATGTTTGTGGGAGTTGGAGCTTCAAGAGTAAGAGACTTGTTTGAAAATGCTAAAAAGAAAGCACCATGTATTGTGTTTATTGATGAGATAGACGCAATTGGTAGAGCGAGAGGTAAAAACCTTTCATCGGGTTCAAATGATGAAAGAGAAAATACCTTGAACCAATTACTTACAGAAATGGACGGCTTTGGTACAAATGCAGGAGTAATAATCCTTGCTGCAACAAACCGAGTTGATATTTTAGATAAGGCTTTGTTGAGAGCAGGACGTTTCGATAGACAAATACATGTTGATTTACCAGACTTACCAGAACGTAAAGCTATATTTAAAGTACATACAAGTAAACTGAAATTTGATGAAAAAGAAGTTGATTTAGACTTTTTGTCAAAACAAACACCAGGATTCTCGGGTGCAGATATTGCGAATGTATGTAATGAAGCTGCCTTAATTGCTGCAAGAAAAGATAAAAAACAAATAGAAAAACAAGACTTCTTAGATGCAGTAGATAGAATAATTGGTGGATTGGAGAAAAAGAACAAAATAATCACACCAAAAGAAAAGAAAACAATAGCTTATCACGAGGCAGGACACGCATCTGTAAGTTGGATGTTGCAATATGCAAACCCCCTTGTGAAAGTAACTATTGTGCCAAGAGGACAAGCGCTTGGTGCCGCATGGTATTTGCCTGAAGAAAGACAAATTACAACTAAGGCACAATTACTAGACCAAATGGTTTCTTTGCTTGGAGGTAGAGCGGCTGAAGAAATTGTCTTTGGAGAGGTTTCAACAGGAGCTTTAAACGATTTGGAAAGAGTTACAAAACAAGCTTATGCAATGGTTGTTTACTATGGATTAGACAAAGAAATAGGAAATCTTTCTTTCTATGATTCAAGTGGACAAAGTGAATATGGATTCCAAAAACCATTTAGTGAAAAAACAGCAGAAAAAATAGATGCACAAATTCGTCAAATGGTAGAAGAGGCTTATCAAAAAGCTAAATCTATACTAACAGAAAATAGAGAAAAGTTAGACGAATTGGCAAATATACTTGTGGAAAGAGAAGTTATATTCAGAGAAGACGTAGAAAAGATTTATGGAAAACGTCCTTGGGATATAGAACAAACAGATGAACAACAAGAATAAAAGAGAACTATTATTAAAGATTCTTAGACAAAATATGAAAGAAGGAATGGGAGAGAAGGAAAATGAAAAGACTCCCGTTCCTTCTTACTGCGTTTTAGAAGGAGATAAAGTGATTAAATTTGCAGAACAATTCGTAAAAGACAAAGGACACTTTGTTTATTGTGAAAGCGAACAAGACTTTGTAAATAAATTTCAATCACTTATTCAATACAGAAAATGGGAAAACATACTATCGTTTAGTGAAAATCTTCACTCATATCTAAAAAATGTAGAAATAGAAACCACACTTAATAACTCAAATGCAATAGTTGGAGTAAGTCTTTGTCATGCAATGATAGCTAATGTGGGTAGTTTTATGATAAGCTCACAACAAGGCATAGGTTCCTCTGTCAATAAACTCCCATCAATCTTTATAATCATTGCTCATAGTTCTCAAATATGTTCTAATTACAAAGAGGCATTACAACCATTATTAAACAATCTACCCTCACACATAATAACACTAAAACCAGGTGAGGGTTTAACCCAATCAGTAGTAGAATTTTATCTTTATTTAATAGACGAATAACAAAACAACAATGAACGATTTATTAAAAAGAACCCTTACAGGTGCAGTTTATGTAGCGAGTGTATTACTTGCAATATGTTTCAATCCAATAATATCATCTATTTATTTTGGAATAATAGGTTTGATTGCACTAAGTGAATTTTATAATATCACAAATAAACACTATCAAAAGTTAAACACTATACCAGCCTACCTAACTGCAATATCGCTTTACACAACAGTTGCCTTGTATTCCTTTAACATAGATTGTAAAATACCATTATTGATAAGCGTAGCTTTGTTAATTGCTATTTTTATTACTTCTTTATATCAAAAAGTAGAAAATCCCTTCACTTCAGTTGCATATTTAATTTGTGGATTGTTTTACATAATACTTCCAATTTCTACAACAAATCTTATAATACAATTCAACTTGGAATTTCAACCACTATTGCTTCTAAGTGTCTTTATATTAGCTTGGTGTAACGATACCTTTGCCTATTTAACAGGAGTAAAATTTGGAAAACATCGCCTCTTTGAACGCCATTCACCAAAGAAAAGTTGGGAAGGTTTCATAGGAGGAATTCTAGCAAGTGCAATCGCAGGTTTTGTTATCTCATATTTTTCTAATATCTTTGCCTTGCAACATTGGATTATAATAGCTGTAATTGTTTCCATTATTGGAACACTTGGAGACTTAGTAGAATCTATGTTTAAGAGACAAATGGGAGTAAAAGACAGTGGTAAAATCCTCCCAGGACACGGAGGAATACTTGATAGATTTGATATACTATTCATAGTACTGCCAATTGTTTGGGTATATTTAGAATTGATTGTTAAATAAAAAAATAAAAAATCATGTACATACACAAAGAAGGATACAAAATTAGTATTTCTATTATCATTATTACGATTTTAATTTTAGTTGCAATGTTCTGCTTTATCAAAGAGTGGAATATATTTTGGTGGCTCTTAGTTGCAGGATTACTAATCTTTGACTTTGTAATCGTAAGATTTTTCCGCATACCATCAAGAGACTTAACAACCAATCCAAACAAAGTAATCGCTTCAGCCGATGGAACAATAGTAGTTGTGGAAAAAGTATATGAACCAGAGGTGTTAAAGACAGAATGTATTCAAATCTCAACATTCATGTCACCAAACAACGTACATGTAAATCGTTACCCAATATCAGGGAAAGTAAGCTATGTAAACTATCACTCAGGACGCTATTTGATTGCAAAACACCCAAAATCATCCACCCTAAACGAAAGAACAACAGTTTGCGTTGAAACAGAAGAAGGAAAGAAAGTCGTAATCCGTCAAATAGCAGGAGCTTTGGCACGCCGAATCGTTTGTTACGCACAAGAAGGCGACATCGTAAAACAAGGAGACGAACTTGGATTTATAAAATTTGGCTCAAGAGTAGATTTATTTATTCCAATAGACTCTGACGTTCACGCAGAACTTGAAGACAAAGTAAAAGGAGGAATCTCAATACTTGCAAGTATATGAGTTTAGATGTTGAGAAACAAATACTCTTTGAGGACAACCATATAATAATACTTAACAAACAATCCTCACAAATCGTACACAGCGACAAAACAGGCGATGTTTCATTAGAGGAAATGGTGAAACACTACCTAAAAACAAAATACAACAAACCCGGAAACGTATATTGTGGATTAGTTCATCGCTTAGACAGGCCCGTAAGTGGAGTTGTCATGTTTGCTAAAACAGAAAAAGCTCTTGTTCGTCTAAACAAAATGATGAAAGAACACCAAATTCACAAGACATATTGGGCAATAGTAAGAAACAAAAACATAAATCCAAAAGCC
>RHMF01001036.1_pt1 | contig 12579 bp, 12 predicted proteins | sample 5365151 | NCBI WGS metagenome assembly RHMF01 (sample SAMN10266501, study PRJNA497801) | feces metagenome | isolation source: feces | host: Bos taurus | place: China: Prairie of Fairy Mountain | collected 2017-08-14 | reverse complement strand
AAATTATGAAATTAAACTTTTTGTCTTTGTTTTTGTCAAAAAAGTAATTCAGCGTTTTATTGCTTTTATAGGGATATAAATAAAAAACTAAGGTGAAGGTATTGTTATTTTGTGAAAAATGTATATCTTTGCAGTATAGAAACAAATAGAAAGGGCAGAACGTTATAGGAAAATTATTACTTCTTTTTTTTATAAATATTGTTTTAATCTTGTCGGACACTTTGTTGTAGATGAAGTGTGGACTAAACTAAATAGGTATTTCGATGATTGCAAATAAAGCAAACGAAAGAAGTGATATTGAGTTGTTGAGGGCTTATGCAGAAGGGGAAGTTATAGCGTTTGATATTCTATACAATAGACATCAGCAACGATTATTTAATTATGTATTCTCTATGGTCAAGGATAAAACCATGACCAATGATATTGTGCAAGAAACTTTCATAAAGGCAGATACTACATTGCGTGCAGGAACGTACAAAGATGAGGGTAAGTTTATTCAGTGGATTATGAGAATTGCACACAATCTTGTTATAGACCATTTCCGTAAAAGTCAAAAGTTGAAACTTGTGCATTCTACTGAGGAGAATGATATTTTCGATTTGATAGATAGTTTCGATGATTCGGTTGAAAGTGTCATAATCAAAAAGCAAATATATAAAGATGTGAGAATGCTTGTTAAACAATTGCCAGATGAACAACGCAGAGTCTTGGTTATGCGTCATTATGCAGATATGTCCTTTAAGGAAATCGCTGAACGAACAGGAGTAAGTATCAATACCGCTCTTGGTAGAATGAGATATGCCTTAATAAATATGAGAAAATTGGCAGAGGAAAGGTCTATAGTTTTGACTATGTAAGACATTAAAAAACCTTTTTAGCACAATATACTTTATATTCAAACGTTCTCTTTTTGTAAAAGCGATGTTTAACGAAAGAGAACAATATGATGGATTTTTACTATTTTTCTAAACAGTTAGATATTTGGGAAGAGGATTTGAAGAGTGAGTTGGAACAAGTGGAGAGAGAAGTGTCTGCTGTTATTACAGAGGATAGAACAGGTTTGTTTTACGAGGTTTATAGCAAGTCTTTAGATGGTACAGTCAAGATTTGCCGCAACTAATAAAGTGCTTATTGCAGGACCTTGCTCTGCGGAATCCTTAGAACAAGTACTTGCTACCGCCGAATCTTTATCTGTTTATGGTGATTTGATATTTCGTGCTGGCTTGTGGAAACCACGCACTCGTCCTTCTATGTTTGAGGGTGTTGGAGAGATGGGTTTGGAGTGGCTTTCGCAGGTTAAGTCGAAGTATTCTTTGAGGGTATGTACTGAGGTTGCAAGTCCAAATCATGTAGAAAAGTGTTTGGATTATGGAATTGACGCTCTGTGGATTGGAGCAAGGACTACAACCAATCCTTTTTCTGTTCAGGATATTGCAGAGGCTTTGTGCGGTACAGATATGCCTATTTTTGTTAAGAATCCTTTGAATCCCGATGTTAAATTATGGATTGGTGCTATTGAACGCTTGATGAAAAGTGGCTGTACTAATGTTTATGCTGTTCATAGAGGTTTTTCATTAGCAGATAATGGTATTTACAGACAGAATCCTTTGTGGCAAATCGCTATAGAGTTAAGACGGTTGATGCCAAATACTAAATTGATTTGCGATCCAAGTCATATGGCAGGAAAGAGTGAACTTGTATTTGAGTTGGCTCAAACAGCAATGAATTTATGTTATGATGGATTGATGTTAGAGGTGCATTCATCTCCCCAAGAGGCTAAGACAGATGCGGAACAGCAACTTACTCCTGAGGGATTGTTTTCTTTATTGGATTCTTTGCAACTTTCTGTTGAAGGGGGTAATAGTTCTCAAACAGATTTGGAGGTTTTGAGAAAACGTATTGATGATATAGATAGTGAGATTTTGAGAATGCTGTCTGAAAGAATGAAGGTAGTCAAAGAAGTCTCAGAGGTGAAGAAACAAAACAATATATCTGTACTACAAATTAAACGATGGAATAAATTGCTTGAAGAAAGAATGCGGAAAGCAGAGGAGTTGAACTTAGATAAGTCCTTTGTGAAAGATGTTTTTGAGCAAATACACAAAGAATCGGTTAATTTGCAAGATAGAATGATAAAAAAAACATAGCGGTATATTATTGTAAATCAGTGAATATTTATTCTGTAATATTAAGTCGTTGAAAAAAAATATTACAATATTGTAGTAAATATTCTTTTTTTTGTATCTTTGCGAAGAATTATTCACTTAACTAAAACATTTTATAAAATGAAATTGAGAAGATTATTTTTAGGCGTAGCCGTAGTTGCATTGATGGCAGCATGTGGCGGAAAAACAGAAACAACAACAGAAACTGCTGTTGAAACTCCTGTAGTTGAAACTCCAACCGAAGTAGCTACTGAAGCAGCTGCTGAACAAGTTGAAGCACCTGTAGCAAAGAGCGAAGCTCCTGCTCAAAAGAAAGAAGATCCTTGCGAAGCTAAGGTTAAGGCTTTCGAAAAGTATGTTGATAACTTAGTTGCTGCACAAAAGAACAAAGCAAACGGTGCTGCTGCTATGAAAGAATTCGCTACTATGTTGAAAGATGCAGAAGCTCAAGAAGCTGCTGTTAAAGAATGTATCGAAAATGCTGATTACAAAACTCGCGTTCAACAAGCAGTTGTAAGATGTAAATCAGTTAGAACTTCTAAATAATTAGTTTTATTTGAAAGTAATAAGGCGGTTCGATTTGGAAAAAATCGAGCCGCTTTTTGTTTTTAGTATTTTGTCTTTTCATATCTTTGCATTGAAATTTGGTAACACGCAAGATGAAACGCCGTTTTAATTTTCTGAATCTTTGTTTTAGAATGCTGTTACTTCGTTTCAATTTTCTAAAATCGCATAAGAGAATTCTATTATAAGGAATGGTTTTAATTTAACTTTTTAAGAATATGAGAAAAACGGGATTGGTCTTATTTGTGCTTGCCTTGATGTCGTTCAATCTTTATTCTCAACAATTAGGTTGTGGATTGAATACATTTATAAAGGGTAAAAAGGCGGTGAAATCAAGTTCTGAACTTTTTGCAGATAGATTTTCAATAACAGAACTTGAAGGCAAGGAATATATTTCTTTGTTGGCGGAATTGAAACAAGGAGTTGATGTGTTAGAATTGCAAAAATATGATTGCAAATTAAGTTCAACAAGTGGTAATATTGTGTGTGTTAGGGCTAATGTTGAACATATTGGCAAATTATTAAATAGTGGTTTGTTCGAAAGGGTTGATGTTGCACGAAAAATAGGAAATCCACACTTGAATAAGGCATTGATTGATGTAAATGCAGATTATGTTCAGCAAGGAGTTGAAGGTCTTGAACAGGGATATGATGGTACAGGTGTGATTATAGGTATTGCAGATTGGGGATTTGATTACACTCACCCAGTGTTTTATGATACTTTGATGAATCAGTATAGAGTTATAGCAGCTTGGGATCAGTATAGAAGCGGATTTGTTCCCCCTGAAGGCTTTGACTATGGGGCTTATATAGAAGGTCAAGAGAATTTGCTCGCAGCTCAAAGTGATACTAATAATATATATGATATAGGATTGCATGGAACACATGTCGCAGGTATTGCAGGAGGCGGTGGAGCAGGAACAAAATACAAAGGTGTGGCATACGGAGCAGAGTTTCTATTTGCAACATGGCTTATTGATGAAACAAATGTTTTAGATGCTTATTCTTGGATGAGAGATGAGGCAAAGAGAAGAGGCAAACGTTTAGTTGTGAATAATAGTTGGGGAATTTATCATTTCGGAGCTATGGACGGAAGTTCTCTTTTTGATGAATTTGTTTACAATATGTCGGTTGAGGATAGCGTGGTATTTGTGTCAAGTTCGGGAAATAACAGACAAAGTGATTTTCATATAAAATGTGATTTCAATAATTACGATACATTGAGAAGCGAGGCTCAATTCAATATTCCCGTTCCTTCTTCTGACGATTATTGGGGACAAACTATAAATATGGTTGCAGATAGTGCAAATTCTTTTAGCTCGGCCATTGAATTGTATTCTTCATACGGAGAGTTGCTTTTTACAACAGAGATGTTTAATACCGATAGCGAAATAGTAACAGATGGAGTCTTTGTTTACAATGAGTCAGACTCTTTGGTGTATAGACTATCGGCAGTAAAAGGTGGAAATGGTCAAAGAGCACAAATGGAATGGGAAGTAAGATTGTCTAATTACAATTCTACAGATAAGGTATATTTGGTTTCGACTGCTGAAAATGGGTATGTGCATGCTTGGAATGTTGCTTGTTTGACAACAGGTGTAGGAAACTGGGGTATGCCTTTTGTAAGTAAGGGTTTAGGATTTGTAAACGGTGATGATGAATATTCGATTGGAGAACCTGCAATAGGAAAAGGAATGATTGCCGTTGCAGCACACACCTCAGGAAGAAGAAACTCTTATTCCAATTCAAACATTGCACCATTCTCAAGCAAAGGTCCTAATCTTTGTCCTTACATTAAACCCGAAATATCAGCACCGGGAGTTAGCATAGTTAGTGCTTTGTCTTCTTATACAACAGATGAACGTTCAGGGTTCTCAGCAGTAGAATTTAATTCAAGAACTTATGAATTTGTTGCTTTGTCAGGAACCTCTATGTCTTCTCCAATGGTTACCGGAATAGTGGCTTTGATGTTGCAAGCGAACAAAAATCTAACTGCTGCACAAGTTAAGGAAATTATAACAACAACAGCAAGAACCGATTCCTTTACTGGTGAAGTTCCTAATTACGATTGGGGATATGGAAAGGTAGATGCTTTGAATGCTGTGAAGAAATCTTTGCAGTTGGTGGGATTAGAATCTGTGGGAATGAAATCTGAGGTTAGAATGTTCCCAAATCCGACAAATGGAGTTTTGTTTATAGAAAATATACCTTCGGATTGTGAGTTTATAACAATACATGATGTTTGTGGAAGGGAGATTGAGCGATTTGAAAGCTTGAATAATTCTCTTGATGTAAAGATGATTCCAAATGGAATTTATTTATTGAAACTTCATGTTAAGGGTAAGGTGTTGAATTTCAAATTTGTAAAACAGTAAATTTGAAAGAGTGAAAAAATAATTGGGATACAATGTCCCAATTGTAGTAAAAAATGTTTAATTTTGGCGTTTGAAATAAGTATTTGAAAGATTTTTTTAACTTAAAAAGAGAAAATAAAATGAACATTCCTGCAAACGTAAAGTATTCAGAAGACCACGAATGGTTGAGAATCGAAGGCGACGAAGCATATATCGGAATTACAGATTATGCTCAACACGAATTAGGTGATATTGTATTTGTTGACGTTGATACAGTTGGCGAAACAATAGAAAGAAATGAAGTATTCGGAACAATCGAAGCTGTAAAGACAGTTTCTGATTTGATGATGCCAGTTTCTGGAGAAGTGTTGGAATTCAACGAAGATTTGGAAGCTAACGCTGCTGCAATCAATAGCGATCCTTATGGAGAAGGTTGGATAATCAAAATTAAAATGACCAACCCTGCAGAAGCAGAAGAGTTGAAAGACGCTGCAGCTTATTCAGCATTCATCGGCTTATAATTCGATTAGAAATTTAAGACTGCTCGAAGTATTTTGTTATTTCGAGCAGTCTTTTTGTTTTAAGTAATGAGAAAAAACATAGTTGTAGATTTTGCATTTTTCTTTTGGGTGGCCTTAATTTTTGTATTATTGCTACTTCCGCAAGGTTTATTTTCTTCAAGCAGTCCAAGAATTATAAACATTCCTCATTTAGATAAGTTGGTTCATTGTAGTCTTTTTGGTGGATTTTGTTTTCTGTTGTTCTTTTTTGTTAAGCAACGATTGAGTTTTGGAGATAAGAAAATAATGCTAATATCTTTTCTGATTACATTTGTATTTGGCTTTTTAACAGAAATTTTGCAGGCATTGACATACCAATGGTGTACAAGAAATTTTGCATTAAGTGATTTGTTTGCTGATTCTGTTGGAGCGATTCTTGCATTGGGTGTAATAACACTTGGAAAGAAAAAAATGAAACTTTGATTGAGAAAAATCAAGAATGTTTTGCTAATTTCAAAAAAAGTTGTACCTTTGCAAACTCGTAGGGAGAATAGTAGAAAGTATTAAAATAAAATATTAAGTTAGGTAAATATGTATTTGACAGCCGACAAAAAGAAAGAAATTTTTGCTCAATATGGCAAAAGTGAAGCTGACACAGGTTCAACAGAGTCTCAAATAGCTTTGTTTACATTTAGAATTCAAAAGCTTACTCAACACGTTAAAGAGAATCACAAAGATATGTTCACAAAACGAGCACTTGTGAATCTAGTAGGAAAGAGAAGACGTTTGTTGGACTACCTTAAAGCTCAAGATATAGAAAAATACCGTGAGCTTATCAAGCAATTAGGTATCAGAAAGTAAACTTTCGACAAGGTAGTAAAGAAAGAAAAAAGGCAATTAGAGGCTAATTGCCTTTTTTGTGTTGTATATTGGAGCAAAAGTAAAGATGAAAAAGTCCAAGCCGCTCCACTTGGAAGAGGTTAAAGAAAGAAAAAGTAAAGTAATGTTAGGAACAAAGAAAGTCTTCAAATTAGAAGACGGAAGAGAAATTGAAATTGAAACAGGCAAGTTAGCTAAACAAGCTGATGGTTCTGCCGTTGTAAGAATGGGAGACACAATGATACTTGCTACTGTTTGTGCAAAGAAAGAAGCAGGAGAAAATGTTGATTTTATGCCATTGACGGTTGATTATCAAGAAAAGTATGCCGCAATGGGAAGATTTCCGGGTGGATTTTTCAAAAGAGAAGCTCGCCCAAGTGAATACGAAATCTTGATTTCAAGACTTATAGATAGAGCTCTTAGACCTTTGTTCCCAGATGATTTTCACGCAGAGGTACAAGTTCAAGTTACCTTAATATCAGGTGACCAATCTAATCCACCTGATGCACTTGCAGCATTGGCAGCATCAGCAGCCTTAGCAGTAAGTGATATTCCTTTCAATGGACCAGTATCTGAATGTAGAATTGCATTAATCGACGGAGAATTTGTTATCAATCCAGACTATGCTCAAATGGAAAGAGCAGAATTGGACTTGGTAGTTGCAGCTACTTACGACAATATCATGATGGTTGAGGGTGAAATGAAGGAAGTGTCTGAAGATGTAATGTTAGAGGCTTTGAAAAGAGCACATGCGTCTATCAGATTGCACTGTCAAGCATTGAACGAATTGACCGAAATGGTTGGAAAGACTCAAAAGAGAGAATATTGTCACGAAGAAAACGACTTAGAGTTAAAAGCGAAACTTCACGAAGCTGTTTACCAAAAGTGCTACGACTTTGCAAAGAAAGGAATCAAGTCAAAATCTGAAAGAGGAGAAGGATTCGAAGCAATAAAACAAGAATTCATTGCAACTCTAAGCGAAGAAGAGGCAACAGAAAAAGCATTCATGATAGGCCGTTACTTCCATGATGTAGAGAAAGAAGCAATGCGTGATATGGTATTGCAAGAAAGAGTACGTTTGGACGGCAGACAATTGAATGAAATCAGACCTATATGGGCAGAGGTAAGCTATTTGCCAACTCCACACGGTAGTGCAATCTTTACAAGAGGAGAAACACAATCATTAACCACTTGTACACTTGGAACAAAGCTTGACGAACAAATTATAGATGGTGCAATGGTAGAAGGAAAGAACAACTTCATCTTGCATTACAACTTCCCAGGATTCTCAACCGGAGAAGTAAAACGTTCAGGTAGCACATCAAGACGTGAAATCGGTCACGGAAACCTTGCAATGAGAGCATTGAAGCAAGTAATTCCTTCAGAAGAAGAATGCCCTTACACAATCAGATTGGTTTCAGATATATTGGAATCAAACGGATCTTCATCTATGGCAACAGTTTGTGCAGGTTGCTTAGCTTTAATGGACGCTGGAGTTAAGATAACAAAACCTGTGTCTGGTATAGCAATGGGTCTGATAGAGAAAAACGGCAATTGGGCAGTTCTTTCAGACATCTTGGGAGATGAAGACCACTTAGGAGATATGGACTTCAAGGTAACAGGAACAAGAGATGGTATAACAGCTTGTCAAATGGATATCAAGTGTGACGGATTGTCTTATGATATTTTGGCAAAAGCTCTTGCTCAAGCAAACGAAGGAAGAATGCATATCCTAAATATAATAGAGGATACAATCCCAGCACCAAGAGAAGACTACAAACCAAACGTTCCAAGAGTTACAAAGATGGTTGTAGCTAAGGAATTCATAGGTGCTATTATTGGACCTCAAGGTAAGGTAATCCAAGAGATACAAAAAGACACTAATACAATAATCACAATCGAAGAAGTAAACGAACAAGGTGTTGTAGAGATATCTTCAGTAAACAAAGAGGGAATAGAGGCTGCTATCAAGAGAATTAAAGGTATTGTAGCGGTTCCTGAAATTGGTGAAGTTTACGAAGGAACAGTAAAAAACATACAACCATTCGGAGCATTCGTTGAATTCTTACCAGGAAAAGATGGATTGTTGCACGTAAGTGAAATTTCTTGGAACAGAGTGGACAATGTAGAAGATGTATTGAAGGTAGGAGATCACGTAAACGTTAAATTGGTAGATGTAGACAAAAAGACAGGAAAATTCAAATTGTCTCACAGAGTTCTAACTCCAAAACCAGAAGGATACGTTGAGCCAAAGCCACAACGCCCTGCAAAACCCCACACACCAAGACCAAATCAAAACAAGTCAAACGACTAATGAATTAATCCGAAATAACATAACGTGAGAAAGGAATCCAATTTTGGGTTCCTTTTTCTTTATATCCCCATCTATAGTTTTTGAATAATATTTCCTAATCCGAAATATCACAATGAACCAAACGAGGTTTCAGTAAAATAAAACGCCGTTTCAAATTACTGAAACGGCGTTTTATTTTGCTAACTCTTTGTTTTAATTTTCTAAAATCAAGTTTTGTTTTATGCAATTCAAAACTTGAATTGACAAAACGTTTTTTTTGATTGTTTGTTTTGTAGGATTAGCACATGTATAGCCTTGTAAAACGAATAAAAATCATAACTTTGCAAACATCAAATCAAACTAAAAGCGAAATCGTATGAAGAAACTATATATTATTGCTTTGTTGCTATTGTTTTCCTCAGCCTTGCATGCCGATGAATTGTTGAAATTGACAGAGGCTTGCAACAAAGAGGCTGCTCGAATCAAGTCTGCTTATTATGAAGCTTCGATAGCATTCAAGTGTGACGAGGGAAGAAAGCAATATTCTCAAAAAGTATATTACAAAAAGGCAAAATCGAAAAAATCACTTCCTATGTTTAACTTATTACAACTAAGCGACAATAAGGAGGAATTTCAACAATATTATAACAATACTCAATTTACGGTAGTAGATTTTGAAAAAGGATTGGCATTTCAGTATGAGAAGGAAGACAAACAAAGATTTGCTCCAATGATTGATAAATATGTGCTTCACCCATACGCCTTTGCCCATACGCCTTTTGATAAGAAGAATAAGAATCAAACACTTGAATTGCTTAAAGATACATTGATTGACGAGATTGCCTATAAACGAATTAGAAGATTTGTAATCTGTGAAGATAATTCCAAACAAGAAGATGTCTATTTCATCAATCCGTCAAATTATATGGTGGAAAAATTGCATACTATTTTTATTTCAAATGCTTCAAACGACAGAGTTTATGTCCAAAATTTACAAATCAATTATACAAAATTTAATTCAGAGATACCATTTCTTGAAAATCGTTTTGTGTATGAGGCAAGCAATAATGTCCAAAAGTTGAAATATATGTCTGTTTCAGCATTAGAAAAAGAGTGGATTGAACAAGAGAAAGCTCATCGTTCGTTAGCCTATGGTAATTTGGCAGAAAATTTTGTTGCAACTGACTATAAGGGAGAGCGAATCGATACAAAAGAATTGCAAGATAAGGTTTTGGTAGTTGCATTCTATTATAACATTTGCCCTCCTTGTATGCTGATGTTGCAAGATTTAGAGAAATTGTGTCAAACCATAGATTCCTCAAGAGTAAAGATAGTTGCAATCAACCCAATCGACAATCAATTTGACAATAACGAGCTAAGAGAGTTCGCAAACAAAAGAAAATTGAGCTATCATTTGTGTGGAGTAAAACGAAAGACAATAGAGGAAAGCTATCTTGTCTATTCCTATCCGACAATCTTCATAATAGACAAAGAAGGTAAGATAAGGTTTTCACATCAAGGCTATAACGATTTGTTTTATGAAAAAGTAAATAAAGCAATCAAGAAGATGTTATAGCCACCTGTGATTTCAAAAACACCTTATGGCATATAGAGTTGTCGTTTTTTTGTTGTATTTTTGCAATTGTTTAATAACGAATATTAAAAACTCAGATGAATAAATTTTTTCTTAAAAATGTGTTTAAGGCTCTTGCAGCCGCTGTGTTGGTAGTTGTAATGTGGATTTTTCAATACTATCCCGATAAAGTTGATTTTAAGTTTTGGCTTGGTCTTGTGGTGGTTTTGGCTATTCTTATCTACATTGTCTCTTTGGTTTCTTCACTATGTCGAAAGATTACTTCTTTAGAGAAGGAAAAAACAGAGACTCAGCTTGTTGAAACACAAGACGAAAATCCTGAAGTATAATTCTATTTTTATATATCGAACAAGCATTATGCTCATTCGGTATTTCATATTTTGTAAAATAAAATAAAACGATGAAGAAAAAAGATTTGATTTTTGTGGCTGTTTGTGCAGCCGTTGTAGCTCTTTTTGTTGTTAAAGGGCCTCTTAACACATGGTTTATGGATTGGAGTAAGGCTGGTGACTGGCGTTATTTCGTTTTGGCATTTCTTAAATTCGGAGTTCTTGCAACAGTTGGAGAATGTATCGGATTGAGAATTAGCAAAGGTGTTTACAACCAAAAAGGATTTGGAGTTTTGCCTCGTGCTTTTGTATGGGGAATACTTGGAATTGGAATCACAATTGCAATGACTGTATTTTCAAGCGGTAGTTTCAAAGTTTTGAATTACTTTGGTCTTGACATAAATCCGTTGAACATATCTTCACAATGCTTCGGTATTCAAGTGGTTTACGCACTCACTGTTTCAGTTCTGATGAATACATTCTTTGCTCCGGTATTTATGACAGTGCATAAAATTACCGATACTCACATTCTGAACACAAGAGGCACGCTTAAAGGATTCTTTAGCCCAATTCCATTTGGTCACATTTTCGAAAACTTGAATTGGAAAGTGCAATGGAATTTCGTATTTATGAAAACAATACCATTCTTTTGGTATCCTGCTCATACTATAACATTCCTTTTACCTGCTCAATACAGAGTTTTGTTCGCTGCATTGTTGGGTGTGGCTTTGGGAATAATACTTTCTATCGCTAATATGAAGAAAAAGTAAAATAAAACAAAGATTTGATACAATGAAATCAAGACTTATTTTATTGATATGCCTTTTCGTTTCAGCAATTTCTTATTCGCAAGAAAAGAAATTTGATATCGAAGTGTACGGTTGGGTAAGCCCTCAGTACTATCTTAATTCCAGGCAATGCGTTGAAGGAAGGGACGGCTTGTTGTGCCTTTATCCCGCAGCACCTTCTATAAATGCTTATGGCAAAGACCAAAACGCAGTATGGAATCAAAACTTCTCTGCATCGATGACAAGAATCGGAACAAGAATCTTTATGAACGATGTGTTGAATGCAAAAGTTGTCGGCAACATTGAAGGAGATTTCACAGGGCAAACAGATGCTAATATACACCTTCTTCGTTTGCGTCAAGCAAATGTAAAAATGACTTGGTCAAATCTTGCATTGACTTTCGGACATGGCTGGAATGTATTTTGCGTTCCTGAAATGATGCCAAGCATGCAAGAATTGAATAACGGAGCTCCTTTTCACCCGTTCTCAAGAGTTAATCACATAAGAGCAGATTATCGTATTGCTAAATCAATTAGCCTTGTCGGTTCATTGGGTTGGCAAAGAGATTACGCTTCAATAGGAGTTGATGGTAGTAGAGATTACAGACAATTGAACAGGTCGATGCTTCCAGAACTTAATCTACAAATTCAATTCCGTCAAAACGGACTTTTAGCAGGTTTGACTGGCGAAATGAAAACATTGAAACCAATGATTGAGTATGATGCAACAGTAACAAGCTTTGCTGCAAACGCATTTGTAAATTACAGAACAAAGAATTGGGATTTCAGATTGCAAGCTGTGTATGGTGAAAACTTAAACGACTATTGTATGTTGGGCGGTTATCAGCAAGATGCGGACTTTCTAAATATTGGTAATCCGTATTCATATATTCCGACTCTCACTTCAACAATATGGTTCGAGGTTTCATACTTAGGAAATCAAAAAATCACACCGGCTTTCTTTGCAGCATACGCAGATCATACAAAGAGTGATAAAGTCGGATTGGTGAATTGCGGTTCTGAAATGCATATTGACCGTGTTTATCGCATAGCTCCGAGAATCGATTTCAACTTTACAAAGGATTTCTTTTTGTCTACAATTGCCGAATATAC
>RHMF01001967.1_pt1 | contig 12591 bp, 19 predicted proteins | sample 5365151 | NCBI WGS metagenome assembly RHMF01 (sample SAMN10266501, study PRJNA497801) | feces metagenome | isolation source: feces | host: Bos taurus | place: China: Prairie of Fairy Mountain | collected 2017-08-14 | reverse complement strand
TCAGAAATCACAGAACCGACACAGCCACAGATGCAACCGACACCCACGGCGCAGGCAATTTCCGCACCTACCACGGAGGCAAGGGCGGCTATCTCGGCGACACCGACAGCCGAGCCTGAACTGCCTATGATGCAGACCGTGGCGGCGCAGACACCGACAAAAAAGCCGTTCCAAATCCAAGGAATGACGGACGATGAGGCGAGGGAGTTGCTGTCCGTCAAAAGGGCGTTTGCAAGGGTACAGGACACCGACAAGCGCAGGGCAAGGGCGGCGCAGATACAGAGCGCAAACGTCAGGGCGGAAATATGCCGCATCTATGCCCTTGACGTTTGATTTTGCAAAATAAAATCAAATTATTAACTTTGCGGCAAAAATTAATTCAAACGGAATGGAAGAAAACGTTACAAACACAGGCACAACGCCGACTCAGGAAAATGCAACAGCACCGACCGACGCAGCACCGAAACATTACAAGCCGCGCGGCGGTTGGCGGGCGAACTCAGGACGCAAGCCCGACTGCACAGCAAGGAAGGAAACCGTATGTGTGAGGCTGCCCCCCGACTTGGTGGCGTACCTCCGCTTGCAGCCGAGCATATCGGGGGCGGTGGAATCAGCACTGCGGTTCTATGTCGAGGAAAAAGGCATAACGCTGTAACAAACAGGGGGGCATCACTATTGCAGCGGTGTCCCCCCTTGTTTGTCGGTTATCCTTTGTATTTTTCGTTCAAAAACTTGTCGAATTTGTCGCGGTGTTCGATGTCGAGTTCAAGATAGAAACGGCAGAAAACGTCCGCTCCTGAATAACGGTGGGCGATTGCCGTCCACTTTTTGAGGTAGTGGGCGTACATCACGCTGCCCCTCGGCTCAATCTCCGCAATAAAATCTTCGGGGCGTGAATAGTTGTAGCACCAAAGAATTACTTTATTTACAATGCTTTTTGCCATAATTTAGCGGTTTTTAGTGGCGGGGTGGGTGTTTGTGCCGTCCCCCCGCCATTGGTTCTACATTGACAGCAAAATGACTTCTTTAATGTCGTCGTTGTCGTAATTGTCGATTTTGTCGTCGTTCACGACCTTGTATGTGTCGTGATAGTGGCTGTACGTCACTTTTTCGGTGTCGATTGTGCCGATTTTGTTGGCGTTCACCGTACCCCAGTAGTCGTGGCTGGGCGCGGCGGTCATTACCTCGGTGTCCCCGTCAAATTGTTGCAGGACTTCGATTAACTGAGAAACTGTCATTGTTGCTATAGTGATAGTTAGTAAATCTTTATTCGCAGCCTGCTGCCGTTTGGGGTAACATCAAATTCGTACCCGTCGGCAACGAGAGCCATTATTGTTTCGGTTGCAAGTGTGCCGTAAATTGTTACGTGCCAAACGTCGCTGTAACCATCGTGCTTGTAGGTTACGGGGGTGTCGTCTTTGTCGTAGCGACCGAAATATTTTTGAAGTTTTGCTTTCATTTTCTTTGTGTGTTTTGTGGGGGGGATTGCCCCCCCCCGTGATTACTTACTTGTTAAGTTCGGTGGTTATGAGTTCGGTGGTCTTATTGAGAACCAACTCAGCGAGCCTTGCACCGTCCAAGTTAAAATGCTTTGCGATTGCGTTGCAGTAGCGGATTGTATCTTTAATGCGACCGCCGTGCAGTGCCTCTATCTTTGCAAGATATTCAGGCAGCAGGGTGTATGCCTTGTTACTGTCCACAAATGCCTGAATAAGTTGTGGAGCGGTGGATGCGTAGTACCAATCCTTCGGCATCAAATTCTTTGACTTCAAAAAGTAGCCTAATGTGTTAATTGACTTTGCCATAATAGCCTCCTTTGTTTTTAGTAGTTAGTAACTTTGTTTGTAGTTTGTACTTTGTTAAACGCAAAATTATTAAAAATGTTTCATATTTTCAAAAATATTTTTGTAGATTTTTACAAAATATTTTCTAACTTGCACAAAACCAACATTTTACAAAGATAAAAATTTTGAAAATATTTTGCATTTTCTTTGTGTATATTCAGACATAAACATTATATAAAATATATAAGTCAAAATCTTTTGATTTTAGGGGTGATTTGTTTCGATTGATGCAATAATCATAAATCTTTTAAAAGTGCCTAAAATGACAAAAAACAAGCCTTACAAATGATATTAAAGCATTTTGCATAATGCTATATATATAGATGCAAGATTTTATATAAAACATTAATCAAATCAAAAAAAGTGCAAAAAAATTATGTCTGTAAAATGCTAATTTTTAAGCACTTGAAAAATATTTTGAAAATTCTTTGCAAAAAATTTGTAATTATTGAAACATTTTTAATACTTTTGCGTTAAAGTAAGTACAAACAAAACAAAAACACTAATCCCCTAAAAACATAAGAAAATGAAAAAGTATTATGCAACTTGCAACTGTATGTACATAATGTTTGAGATTGTGGCAAACACATACAAAGAAGCGCAAAAAGTGCCGAAAAAGGTTTACCCCCTGCCTGGTGGCACATACGGCATCAAAGTCGTATCAGAAGACTACATAAAAGAGTGCAAGACTGAATGGTACTCCGACAACCGCCCGTCTTACTTTGTGAGAGAGGACGGCACACTCTCCCAAACCGTACATTATGCCAACGAGAAGGCATATATGGAGGCGTTTGAAAACGTAAAGCGCACAATGCGCCCCGTCACCTACTCATTGAGTGAAAATCCAAAGTACAGGGCTGCGGGCGTGTTGGAGGCTAACTTGACAGATTACGACTACGACAATATGATACAGCACGAATGTTCAAATCATATCGGCTGCTATCATTTCAGGGTGTACCCCCAAAACAGATACACAGACTCCTATTTTGAGCCGTCCGTTGAAATTATGTTTGCAGATGGCGAGATTGATTGTTAACACTTAACACGAAAACACTATGGCACTGACAGCATACGAAAAAAGCAACAAAGTGGACACCGTGGCTCTCTCCAAATTCGCAAAGGGAGAGTTCGCCGCCGTCCTGAAATCCACGGAGGCAGCATCAGACAGACAGCGCAAGGCTCAGGCACTTTGCGACTACCTTTGCGGCAAGTTCAAGATGCCCCGCGTGTCCGTCGTCGTAAGGGCGCAGCCACACTGTACAAACCAACGCGGCTCGCTCCGTTCAAAGACGCTCGGCAATTACCGCCCCCTCGTTATGGTGATAACGCTGTTCAACAAAACCGCCGTAAAGCGGCAAACCGTGGCGATTAAGACGCTCGCGGACGTGGTGCTGCACGAATTTATGCACCATTACGACTACACCTACCTCCGCCTGAATGACAGCCCCCACACCGCTGGATTTTACAAGCGTATCGGCGACCTGAAGGCGAAGTTGACCAATTAACAAAAATTAACGTATAATATTTTGATTTTGTTTTGCACAATCAAAATATTATACGTATCTTTGCAGCGTAAAGATAACAGATGTTTAACCAAAAAAACTTTATCTATGATAGTAAAAGATTTGTTCGGCAACTATGCCGAGGCGTTCAACTTGCTGCTAAAAAAGCAATTTGCATACGCCATACTGACGAAACAAAAGACGATGGAGTTTAGGGACTTTTTCTCCGACCACCTTTTGTCAATGTTTTACAAAGAAACAAAGAACCAAAAGTCCCCCGATTATATGGTTGCGCGAGACATTCGCTGTATCCATTTTCACGATTACAACAATTCGTGGTTTTTGGATGTACTGATTGAGGGCGTGGATGCTATGGCAATACACCCTGACAACCGTGAATACTTTCACTCTCACGACTGCCACGAATTTGACGAGGAGATGGACGAATTAGAGGCGGCTGGCGTACATCACCACGACAAAGACGTCCGTTGGTTTATCGTCTGCCCCATAATAGGTGTCATCAACACCGACCTCGACCTGTCATCGTTACCCGAAGGTAGCGTGGACGCATACGAAATCCCCGAAGCCCTGCAAATCCCCCCTGAAATTGCAGAAAAACGCCTTGCGGAGCAGACGGCGAAAATCAAGGCAAAAGCAAAGAAATAACGCCAAAACAGACAGACGCGGACGCTACACAGATGGCGTCCGTTTTTGTTTATAATCAGACGTTTACAGCATCAAAAACGATTGCGACTTTACATCATTGCCCGACCGTCGTATTTTTGCGGCACTGACGTGGGTCGCTCCCACTTTAAATCGTATTAATGCCAAAAATCTTTTTTATTATGGCACAGCCAGCTCTTTACAAACAGAACAGAAGTGGAAACGGTCAATTTACCACTGGTAAGTCACAGAACTCCGTTCCTGGCAAGTATTCGCACTTGAACCCATTGTTCTACTACATCTACCCCACCACCTACGAAACACGCAGGGTTGTAGACGCGAATGGTAACGTTATCGAACCAGGCAGAAGAAAGGCAAAGTCCAAGGGTGAAAACGCGGTCAACAACAGAATCCAAACATCAGGCTTGCAGTCAGACCGAATAAAAGCAGACATTCGCAAGAAAACGGGTGGTTTGAGATAGGAATCGCAACTCAATCTCGCTAATTCCACAACAAATTCAACCTAACCAACAGCAACCTAAAATCAACTTAACCCTTGGCGGGGTGTGGGCATCGTTCCGCACCCCGCCTTGTTTTTGCCCCACCGACATCCGCCCGACTTTTGCCTTCCGCGCCCCCGACGTAACTTCGCGCAAACATTTAAGTAACGATTATGAGCAAGGCAACAGACTGCATCAAGGAAGTGGCGGCGCAGACCGACAAAATCCTACTTTTCCACAGCGCGACGGGCAAGGACAGCATCGCGATGCTCGACCTGTGCGCCCCATACTTCAAGGAAATAGTGTGCGTGTATATGTACGTAGTCCCCAACCTGCAATGCGTGAACCGCTACATCAGGTGGGCGGAGGCTACGTACCCAAACGCGCGGTTTATCCAATGCCCGCACTTCAACGTTTCCTCATACGTCAAGTACGGCTATCTCGGCTGCGCCACGAACCCGAAACAAAAACTCCTCAACCTCGTTGACATCACCGACATAGCGCGGCAGAAGACTGGCATACAGTGGGCGGCTTTTGGAATGAAAGAGGCGGACAGCCTGCAACGCCGCGTGTTCCTGCGCACATACACGATGCCATACTACCAAAAAGACGGCGTTACAGTCACCGTTGACAAGGCGGGCGAAATCTGCATCTGCCAAGGCGAGAAAACCGCCATAACGAAACAAAACAAGACATTCCGCGACCTCAAAGACGCGCTTGTGCAAGTCGGCTTGCCCGATTGGTTCGCTTTCGTCAAGGACGACGCGCCACTGACCGAGGCGGTGCTGCGCAAGGCGGGGTTCGGCATCAGCGACGGCGTGAACTGGAAGACGCGGAAGTTCTACCCCCTTCACCTCTACAAGCACAAGGACATTGAAAAATACATCAAGGACAAGAGCCTCATCACCAACGTTGACTACGGCGAGGGGATGTTCAAGAAAGCCACGTCAAGCGGCGAGAGCGTGGACAGCCCGATATTCTTAAACTACCTGCGCAACAACTTCCCCTCGGACTTGGAGCGTGTTTTCGCCCAATACCCCGACGCTCGGCGGCTGTTGTATGACTTTGACGCTGCGATGGCGCAATATGCCAAAACCGACCCAACCGACACCGAAACAGCCACGGGAACAGACGCATCAGACACGGAGTAACGGCTTGCCGCGACTTTGCACAGCCGTATGTTTGATTTATTTTTGCACAATCTAATTTTTTGATATAAATCTGACACTGACTTATGGCAACGAAAGGAATTAACATAAAACAGAGCGAAACTAAGACCGTCCGCCGCTCGCAGATAAACTTCAACGAACTCAACCCGAAACGGCACACCGAGGATGCAATCAACACTCAGGCGCGGAACATCCGCAAGGTGGGCATCTTCGGTGGTATCGTCCTGAACGACACCACGGGCAACCTCTTGGACGGACACCGACGGCTGCTCGCCCTCGACCAACTCCACAAGTACGACGGAACGCCCGACACGGACTATGACGTGAAGGTGGAGGTGTGCGCTCTCTCTCCCAAAGAGGAGAAGGAGCAAATGACATATATGGCGGTAGGAAACACCGCCGCAGACCTCGACCTCATAGCAAAGTACATCGGCGAAATAGACACAAAGGACTTGGGACTGACCGACGCGCAGATTGCGGCGTTGGAACAGTTCAGCATCAGCGACGAGGACATATTCAAGGACGCGCCCACAAGCGGCGGCTCGGCTGTGACGAAAGAGGTGGAGGACTTCTTCAACTTCCTGCCGTCCGCCACCGTGCCGGTCAAAGGCACTGAAAACCTCACCGCAGAGGAGAAAAAAGCCAAAGTATTGGAAGGCAAGGCACTCAACCGAGAGAACGCGGCACGGTACGACGAGACGGCGAGGGCGCAGGTGATACTCTCATTCGCCGACTTGGAGGCAAAGGAATACTTCTGCACCCTTATGGGTGAGGACGGTGAGGTGGACGTTTTCGACGGCGGCAAGGTCATAGAGATGCTTGAAAACCAATAACACCACATAACCCTTTAAAACACGGAAAATATGGCAAAGAAAGGCAATGGCAAAGACAACAAGCCAGCCGTGGGTCGGCAACCGCAAGTGGGCAAGCCGCCGAAACACGACTACGAGGCGGACGACTTTTACATCGCCCTTGCAGCGTTGGCGCGGTCGGGATTGTACGACAACGAGATAGCCGACGAACTGCAACTCGCCCCCGAGGTGTTCAACCGTATGAAGAACGGCAAGTACGACAAGTGGGACGAGGAAAAGCGCGAGCGCATCAGTGCAAGGATACGCGAGACCCTGGCGGTGTCAAGGCGCAAGATAAACAGCCTTGTGCGCTCCACGTACCTCAAAATGGCACTTGGAGCGAAAAAACTCGTCAACACCACGCGGCGGTACGTAGAGGCCAGATGCGAGTGCGGCGGTCAGGACGACCACTGCCCTTATTGCGGCGGCACTGGCAAGGTGGTGACCGACAAGGTGATAATCCAAGAGACCGAGGCGGAAATGCCCCCAAATATGCAGGCGTTGGCGAACTGGCTGCACCACCACGACCCCGATTGGGTCAAGACGGAGGCGGGCGTGTCCGAGGCGCAGGAGATACGCGAGGCAAAGAAGGGCATCGACATAGACGCTTGGGTCACGGCAATGGTCACGGACAAGGAACTCACTGCGACGCAGAAACTCGCCATAGCAGCAAACCAAAGCGTGTCTGACGCGGACACCGCCGAGACCGCCACGGCGGAGGTAGTAGAATAGAACACAAACACGGCAAAGGGATAGTATGATACAGTTGGCAGATGTCTATACTCCGATGTACACGGACAAGGACAAGATGATATTATTGATAACGGGCGGACGAGGCTGCGAGACCCCGACGCAGAAAATAATTATGGCAGATTTGACCGTCAAGATGATAAAAGATGTCAAGGTGGGCGAGTATGTAATGGGGGACAATTTCACGCCCCGTAAGGTCTTAGGCACGATGCAAGGGCGGGGTATGATGTTCCGTGTGCATCAGTCGAGCGGCGAGGATTACTATGTCAATGACAGCCACATTTTGACGGTGCGTAAAAGCCGCTCCGCCATGTCTGACAAGGGCAACATTACAAAAAAAGGAACATATAAAAGACCTAATGGACGTTATCCTCAATATCCTGAATTTACGGACATAAACGTCATTGATTATGCCAATAGTAGTAAGCATTTCAGGGATAATTTCAGAGGCTACAAGGCGGGGTCTATTCCTTTCCCCGAAAAAGAGGTTAAAATTGAGCCGTATTTACTTGGAGTTTGGCTTGGAGACGGTACAAGTGTCTATCCGCAAATAACAACGCCAGAACCCGAAATTAAAGCATATTTAAGGGAATATGCAGACAATCACGGTTTGCAGTTAACATTGAATGGGCGGAAAGGATTGGCGGAAACATTAAGACTGGCTAAGGTTGGCAACAATCCTAATCAATTTTTGCGTGAACTTCAAGCATACAGTCTCATCAAAAACAAACATATTCCCCAAGATTATATTTCAAACTCTGAAAAGGTGCGTCTGGAGTTGTTGGCTGGACTTTTGGACACGGATGGCAATATGCCTGCAAATGGTTACGAAATAACTCAGAAAAATGAAAATCTCGCACGGCAAATCAAATACATTGCCGATACGTTGGGCTTCCGTACAAGCATAACCGCAAAAAAAGGATTTTGTGACGGCAAAGATTGTGGATATTATTACCGCGTACATATCAACGGCGATGTATGGCGTATTCCTTGCAAAGTGCAACGCAAAAAGGTTACTGCTAATATGTGCCACAAAAACAAAGACTGGCGACTTTCACAATTAACAATCACTCCCCACGGCAAAGGTGAATGGTGCGGAATCTCTTTGGACGGCAACCAACGCTATCTTCATTCAGACGGCACGGTGACACATAACAGCGGCAAGTCTTACGCCACGGGTGCTTTCATTGAACGCCTGACGTTTGAGGCGTTCCCAAAGCCCGACACCCCCGACGAGACCATAACACACACCATCCTATATACTCGCTATACTATGGTGTCCGCCAATATCTCCGTCATTCCCGAACTGATGGAGAAGATAGAGTTGGACGGCGTGGGCAAATACTTTTCCTCGTCGCGTGGAGAGGTGCGCAACATGCTGACGGGCGCAAAGATTATGTTCCGAGGCATCCACACGTCAAGCGGCAATCAGACGGCAAAATTGAAGTCTATCCACGGCATAACGACCTTTGTAGTTGATGAGGCGGAGGAGTGGACTTCCGAGGCGGAATTTGACAAGATTATGCTGTCAATCCGTCAGAAGGGCATCAGAAACCGCATCATTATCATTATGAACCCCACCGACAGCAACCACTGGGTGTACCAGCGTTTCATCAAGGACACGCACAAGACCGTGGAATATGACGGCGTTCCCGTCCAAATCTCCACCCACCCAAACGTGCTGCACATCCACACCACCTACCTCGACAACATCAAGAACTTGGGAGAGGACTTCGTAAAGGAAACGGAGCGCATCAAGACCGAGAACCCCGAGAAATACGCGCATATCGTGATGGGTCAGTGGGCGGATGTAGCCGAGGGCGCGGTGTTCAAGAACTGGGGCGTGGTTGACGAGTTCCCCGACTATGCAAAAAAGATTGCGCTGGGTGTTGACTTTGGTTATAGTAATGACGTTACCGCTATTGTGAAATGTGGCATAGTTGACGATAGACTGTATATTGAGGAATTATGCTATGAAACGCACATGCTAATTTCTGACATCATAGCCAAGTTAAAACCTCACAAAGATTTAATGGTAATTGCCGATAGTGCCGACCCTCGACTTATTCAAGAAATCTTTAACGGTGGAATATTGATTTACCCCGTAATCAAGGGCGGCGGTTCAATCCTTGCGGGTATCGAAAAAATGAAAGATATGGAGTTATTTGTAACGAAAAACTCGTACAATCTTCAAGAGGAATTGCGTAATTATGTTTGGGATAAAGATAAAAACGGCAACTATACCAAACAGCCGATAGACAAGTATAACCATGCCATTGACGCATCTCGCTACTATGTACTTGGCAAGATTTTGGGACAAATTACAAAACCCGTCAAGTACAATACGGATGCCTTGGGAATATTCTAAGCCGTAAAGTCCATCACGCCGCGCCGATTGAAAACATCAATGCCGTTGGTGTAATGCTGCAAGGATTGAACCCACTGCGGCAGCGGAACACGGCAGGACAGCAAGCCGTTTATCTCCTTGTAAAAGTCGGTGCATACGGCGTTGATGTCGGATTGGTCGTACTCGCAATAGCCGCAGTTATACGCCTCGTCTACGTTGGAAATGAACATAGACGTAGCCACACTGCGCAAATTATGTTCAATACAAAACTCGGACGCATTGCACCAGCAGCAAAAGACGTTACGCGCCATAATGTCGTCCACGTTGTTTTCGTGGATTATGTAGTCGCCCTTTGGGGTGTCGGGGAACAGCAAGCCGTATTGTGTGCCGTGTCCCGTCAGTATGAGGGTGTCGGTCTCGGCAACAAGGGCGGCGTGTACTTGGCTCTCCCAGTCCACGGAGCGCGGGGTGATTTCGATTGTTCGGGCGTTTGGCAGACCGCGCCACATCAGCGGCAGCAGCGAGCAGTCAACGTCGCCCATATTGGAATATATGATGGTCATAATTTACGAAATTGAAAAATAAGACATAATTTCGGATTTTGTCATACCAGCCATCGTTTCAATGAGCATCTCGCGCCCATCGTCGGCTTCGTTGTATATAACAAGAACCTCATAGCCAGTAGCAAACTGACCGTTAAAAAGTCGTATTTGCTCTTCGGAAAATCCCTTTTGCCTTGCGATTTCTCGGACGGCTCTTGTCACCCAGTCATTGGCGCGTGTGGAATAATCACAAGCCTTAGATAACATTGTTTTCCAGTCCATATCTTTGTTTTTTTATTCGTTATTTAATAAAATATGCCGGGACCAGCATAAAACTTAAACATTTTGTCTCGCCATTTCATGGTGTCAAGTGTCGGAAAGGCTCTTTCTATACGTCCACTGAGGGCAAAGACTTGATTTGACAAAACATCATTGTCATAACTTGCCGTCCCCCAATCGCAATGAGTGGAATAGTCCACAAATTTTTTGCCGTTGACGGTAACAGCCGTTTTTATTTGGTACATATACGGGCTGTCGGGAGTCGGTTTTGTTATCTTGGTGTGATAATCTACACCGTCAAAATTTAATGTTTCATCATATAAAACTTTTGTTTTTGTAGCCATAATTTTGTTGTTTAAAAGTTAACGGGGACAGCCAGTTGTCGCTGTCATTGCCTTAGATTTTGAGGTTTTCGGCAATATCAGACAGACCGACAAGACGGAGGGCGTGTTGCAATAGGTGTACATATTTGCAATCAGCAACAAACGCGGCGTTGTACGGTTCTAATTCAGAATGTGACATTACACAGAATGAAAAATCACCCTTACTACAAACGCAGTCGGACATTTCTACACAATAGCCTTCGTCTTTGTTGTAAAAATATCTGTTTGGATAGTTACCATAAGCGTAAAAGCCGTTCTTTTTGAGAATTTCGACGGTCAGCGGAATCGGGTTGATGGCGTTCTTGTAGTCCTTACCCTCTTCTAATTGGAGGACGCGGGTGGGCTTGCCGCCGTACAAAACCCAGTCGTTTGTCATTAATTCATTTGCTTTCATAGTGTTACATTGTTTTAGTTGTTACAGACTTTCGCCCGTTAAATCGCGAGGGCGTCGGCGCGGTCGTCGTAACTGCCTCCACCCTCACTTTTGGCGTACATTTTGTCCGCCTTAGCCTTGACAATTTCGGCAAATTGGCGGTCTTTGGTTTGTTGTTTGTACTTTGTACAACGCAAAATTATTAAAAATGTTTCATATTTTCAAAAATATTTTTGTAGATTTTTACAAAATATTTTTCAACTTGTTTTAAATCAGTGTTTTATAAAGATAAAAATTTTGAAAATATTTTGTATTTTCTTTGTTTATGACTTACATATATATAATAATGTTTTAAGATTTTCGATTTTAGGGGTGTTTTTGTCTTAGTTGATGCAATAATCAACAATCTTTTATAAATGCCTAAATTGCCCCAAAATGCACCATAAAAAAAGAAAATTTGCACCCCTGAAACATTCATATATATATAGATGTAAGATTTATATAAAATATCAATCAATTAAAAAAAATATTCAAAAAAAATGTCTTTGTAAATTGCTTATTTTTAGGCATTTGAAAAATATTTTGAAAATATTTTGAAAAAAGTTTGTGTTTTATGAAACATTTTTAATAATTTAGCGTTTAAATAAGTACAAACAACAAACAAAGTAACTAACTTTAAAAACATCAAAGATTATGGCACATAAAATTACAGCAGAGGCAATTCGTGAGGCACACATAAACCTCTTTCACGACCTCATTGACGTTTGCATTGAGCGTTTTAACAATGCGACTGGCATTGTTTACTACCTCGATTTCGTCAACAAGTTTTGGGATAACACGATGACAGAAATGGAGAAGGCAGACATCGCAGAAGTTGGCTACACCAAAAAAGACTTTGTAGCCGAGTTTACAAACGCTATTGCAATTCGCTAAAATAGTACCAACACGGGCGGCGGCTGATGCTGTCGCCCTCTAAAAAACAGACGAAAATGGAGACAAAATACATAATCCGAGACAGAATCGAATACAACGGCGCGAGAAGCAGAACCCGCCATTATGCCGTGTATTTGACAGGCGCAACCGTCGCCGAGAAGTGCATCGCGTGGGATTGCCCCAAGGCTATGGCGCAGAAATTCATTCAGGCGACGCTCGGCATACAGGACGCAAACAAGGTTTTAGCCAGCCTGCGCAAAAAAGCGGCTAATTTCGGCAGCGACATTTTGGCAAGTATCGCCGCAAAGTCCCTTGCAAAAGAATTAGAGAGAATTATTAACAAGTAAAAGCAAAGAAAATGATACACGAAACATACACAGCAAAAGAAATTGCCAAGGAGTATTTTGCCGACGGCATCTTGTGGGATTTGCCCGAGTACAAGTCCTGCATCGAGG
>RHMF01001034.1_pt1 | contig 12605 bp, 14 predicted proteins | sample 5365151 | NCBI WGS metagenome assembly RHMF01 (sample SAMN10266501, study PRJNA497801) | feces metagenome | isolation source: feces | host: Bos taurus | place: China: Prairie of Fairy Mountain | collected 2017-08-14 | reverse complement strand
TTAACTATGATCGTCCTCCTATTTGTCCACGACACCCCGGAGAACACAGGCTATCTGCCTGTATGGGAAATTCATCAGGCGGCAGATCTGCTTTTCTGCGCTCATGGGAGTCTCACCCCTCCGCGGTTCTCGCCGAGCCGTCCTTCGACGGAAGTATCATTATCCCCTTCTCCAGGTCATGGCCGCCGCCGGGTGCAGCCCCGGCATTTGCAGTGGATTTGTACCGCTCCAGACAGGAAAATGCTCTCTCTTAAAAGTGCTTCATTCCCTGGCTCTCATGGCGAATCCCTCGCAGGCTCTCTGGAAAAATCAAGAATCAGAATGTGCCTGATGAAATGTATATTCGGTTGTCAAGGTGCGTATAGCAGCTATCTCACTGCTCTGAAGTTAGTATAATAAGAAGCGACTGCCTCTTTTAGAGCCTTGGAGGCACGGTTTACCGATCCAGTCAGGCACGGTTCCTGTCTTATCTCTACAGCATGGCCGTGATCCGCTTCAGCTGCTTTTGTACCTCCCGTAATTCCGCTCTCACTTTCCCGGACTGATCCACCTTTCCGAGAAGGAGATAATCCATCGATACCTCAAAATAAGCTGCGATATCGATCAGCAGATCTATGGAGCCGGCCCTTGTGCCGTTCTCCAGCCGCCGAAGATGGCTGTCGGTTATGTTCAATTCCTCTGCCAGTTTTTCCTGTGTCAGTTTATTTCCCTTGCGAAGCTCTCTGATTCTGGCCCCGCAGGCTTCTGTATCAAAGCTCATTGTCTTTCCTCCGAAATCTGAAATCTGGTTTTGGGCAAATCTCAGTTCCGGAGGAGCCCGAGCTCTCTGACTTTTTGAGTACAAAAAAAGGAGGCGGCTGCTTCTGCAATTTTCTGCAAAAACAACCGCCTCCGGTTGGTTACCTTGTTCCAAATTCTGTCACCCGTCCATTTCGTCTACAATGCTGTCTGTTGCTTTTGCATTGCAGACTTTACTGGTCGGCTGTGACTGGCCTTACTACAGGACCTGTGACAATCCTGTAACAGTGAAACTTTTCAAAAATATTATCGTATCAGAATTTGGCTGCTGTGACAGGGCTGTTACCGTAGCTGTGACAATCCTGTGACAGGGATTTTTTCAGGTTTAAGATTAAAATCTATCTGCACAAAAAGAAGAAACCCTGTATCGGACATCACTTTTTTTGATATCTGATACAGGGTCATTTATTAAATTCCGGCTCTTCTTTATTCTGTCGGCTTATCTGGTTCTCAGCGCAGTTTATATTGTCCTGTTCTAATGGAAGCGATTACACCGCCATCAATCAAAAGGTCAGTTCCGGTGATGAAGCCTGCATGTTCTCCCAGAAGAAATGCTCCGGCCTCTGCGATCTCGTCTGACGTTCCGCTTCGTTCTGCTGCTGAGGTGTCAATCATATTCTGATAACCATCACCGGTGGCAGCAAATTCATCATAGGCCAGCGGTGTCACGATCACGCCCGGGCTGATCGTATTGATCCTGGCTCTGCGCTCTTTCCATGTTGTTGCGGCGGCCTTCTGCACCTGCAGATGATTTACACGCTTTGCAATCATGTATGCGATGCCGGATCTCTGATAAGCGGTTTCTTTGATAAACGGAAGATCCATCAGTTCTTCTGTCGGCGTCTTCAGGATCTGCAGCTCGATCTCATTCGGGATCGGATACATGTATCCTGTCTGGCTGGAGATCACGAGACCTGCTCCACCTGCGGCCATGACTTTTCCAAAAGCATCCAGCGCATAACCGGTACCGACCATATCCAGCTTCAGGATATGCTCCGGGGAGGCCTGATTCGGAGAAGCTCCTGCCGTGTCGATGAAATATTTCACGTTTCCAAGGGATGCTGCTTTTTCTGCAAACGCCTCCACAGAATCCTTCTCCAACGCATTGACGATCATGGTTTCCACGTCATAGCCGCAGTACCGAAAATCATGGGAAACCTGCTCAAGATTCTTTTCGCTGATATCACCCAGGAGGATCTTCCTGCCGGCGGCAATTCTTCTGACGATTGCCGTCCCCATGCTTCCTGAGCCAAGAAGAGCGATGACTTCCTTGTTTTCGTTTCTATCAAAAATCATTTTTCAATCCTCCGTCTTTGTGCGGTAGTGTTATTTTCAAAACCCAAGCTCTGCGATCCAGTCATTTACCGACTTTCTCACACTGTCCTGCTTGTTCTGGCAGTCATTTCCCCGTGTTGCCAGTCCTTTCAGAACCGTACTTCCGGGAACAGCCGAAGAGAGCTTTTTATCAAAACTGGAAAGGCCAGAGCCCTCGTGTGTAGAGAAAGGCACCAGATTCTTACCGATGAGTGCCTCTGCGTTTTCTTCAAAGAAAGTATACATGATCATAGGCCAATCGCCCCACCACACCGGAGCGCCGATGAAAACAGTGTCATACTGCGAAAGATCCGGGACTTCTCCTGCATAGGCAGGCCGGGCATTTTCATTCTGCTCTTTCTTTGCCACGTCGGTCAGCTCTGCATATGTCATCGGATAATGGTCATCCTCCGGTAGGATTTCGAAAAGATCCGCCCCGGTTTCGTCCGCGATCATTTCCGCAACGATTGCTGTGTTGCCATGGTCGATTACGCCAACCGTGTACTGCTCACCAGTACGGGAGAAATACACGACCAGGATACGGGAACCCTCGGCATCACTTCCGTCTGCATTGTCTGTTGCCGTTTCATTTGCAGGCTCATCCGTTTCTTTAGGAGCCGTTTTGTCGTCTGCAGCTGCAGACGGACTACTTTTTCCCTCGGAAGGCGCTGCAGACGTTTTGTTTTCTGTGCTGCTTTCTGCACTGCTGCATGCTGCAAGCGAGCAGGCCAGGACGCACGTTATCAATATCGCAAGTAGTCTTTTCATAAATCACCTCTTAAAAGCCGCCCAATCCTCTGTGGCCGTAAACCTTCAGCCCGTTCAGGGCATCCTCCAGGGCCGCAAACTCATCGTCTGTCAGCTCCACGTTTGCAGAATCCAGGTTCTCAATGATCCGCTCCTTATTCTTGGATCCGGGAATCGGGACCACGTTCGGATACTTATGAAGCATCCATGCAAGGGAGATCTGTGCCGGCGTTGCGCTCTTTTTACGGGCGAAGTTCTTCAACATCTCCACGATCGGCTGGTTACCCTCAATGTTTCTTCTGGAAAGCTGGGGCACCCAGTTCCTCACATCATCGTTTCTTTCGAACTGTGTCTCAGGCGTGATCTTTCCGGAAAGAAGACCGCTTGCGATCGGGGAGAACGGCACGAAGCCGATGTTGTTTTTCATGCAGTAAGGAATGATCTCCGCTTCGCAGTCCCGCTCCACCATGGAATAGATATTCTGGATCGCGGCAAGCGGTGTCACCTGCTGTGCCCGGTCGATGATGTCTACGTCAACCTGAGAAAGCCCCCATCCGCGGATCAGACCGTCATCCATGAGCTTTCCCATCGCCTCAGCGACCTTTTCGACCGGAACACCGCTCATGCGGTGGAGATAATAGATATCCACATATTCAGTCTGCAGACGGTCAAGGGAGCCTTCCAGATGCTTGCGGATCGTATTATACACACTGCCGATGCCGAAGCCGTGAAGCATCAGTTTCGTCGCAATGACCACGTTTTCCCGGACATCCTTCAGGGCTTTGCCTACGATCAGTTCATTATGTCCGATCCCGGCAAGATTCGGGCTGTAGACTTCCGCCGTATCAAAGAAGGTGCAGCCGTGGTTATAGGCATTCTGCATCGCTTCGATACTGTATTTTTCCGGCGGGATCTGGCCGTATCCGTGGGAAAAGGCCATGCATCCCATACCCACCTCAGATACTTCGATATCCCGCAGCATTCTCTTTTTCAATGAATTTCACCTCTGTTATTTCGTCTCAAATGAAGGACGCCACGCAGCAAAGCCAACCAGCTGTTCGTCCGTCCGGTGATAATAGCGTTCTCCCTTATCCAGCTTTGCGATCTCCGCCATTTCTTCTTCCGTCAGCCGGAAATCCAAGATGTCCAGATTGTCCCTGATATGATCGACATTCTTGCTGCCGGGGATCACAACAAAGCCCATCTGGGTATGCCAGCGCAGAATGACCTGCGCGGGAGATTTTCCATATTTCTTTCCAAGCTCTGCAAACACAGGCTCATTCAGAAGGGATTTATCGCCGTGACCCAGCGGGTACCAGCTCATAAGTTTGATACCATACTTGTCAAGCGTCTTGCGAAGTTCCTTCTGTGTAAAGTAAGGATGCGCCTCTACCTGTATGAACTGGGGAATGACCTCCCATTTGGTCTCAAGTTCCTCAATGTACTTTCCTTCAAAGTTGGAGATACCGATACTCTTTGCCTTGCCTTCCTTATAGGCCTTTTCCAGCTGGCGGTAACCCGCAAGCCAGTTTCCCGCAGGCTGGTGGATATAGAGAAGATCCACATACTCTAAGCCAAGGCGCTCCAGCGTCTCATCCACGGCGTTCTCATTTTCATACTCGCTGGGCCAGAGCTTTGTGGAAACGAAGACGTCCGCCCTCTTAAGACCACTGTCTTTGATTCCTCTTCCGCAGGCTCTCTCATTCACATAGGCATTGGCGGTATCCACCAGAGAATATCCCATCTTCAGGGCTTCTCTGACACTGTTCTCCGCTTCCGCCGGTGAAAGCATAAAGGTACCGATCCCGATCACCGGGCATTCCAGCTTGTTGTTCAGAATAATTTTTTCCATTTGTTTGGCCCTCTCTCTATCCTGCTTATTTCAGTCCAATTTTCTTCAGCCATTTTTCAACAACACGGTCACAACTCTGCACATCGTCTCCGTTGATGGCCAGGCCTTCCGTGATCCTCGCATCCGGGCAAAACCGCCGGATATCGGAAAGCGAATTGGAAAAGCCACTGCCGCCGTGAGTGATCAGCGGGCAGATGGTCTTCCGGGAGAAATCATAGCTTTCCAGGAAGGTAAACAACGCCATCGGCATGGTTGTCCACCAGTTCGGGAAGGCGACGATCACCGTGTCGTACTCATCCATATTCTCTACACGGGCATTCAGCTCCGGACGCGCATTCTCGTTGTATTCTCTCTTCGCCATCTCGATCTTTTTCATATGATCGTCCGGATACTTCTGTACCGTATCGATATAGAAGAGATCACTGTCGATCATAGCATGGATCTTCTTAGCGACGACTTCCGTGTTGCCGACCGGCAGATCCCGGATACTGCCATGAGAATAGTTCTGTCCCGCATGGGAAAAGTATGCGATCAATGTTTTAGCCATGGTAAATCACCTCTCTCTGAATGAATTACATTATGAAGGCATGCTCCACCAGGAAGTCCCATGCCTCCTTGACCTGTGCCGTGATGTCCTCTCCATTAAGAAGAACGATCTCCTCCGGGAAGGGCTTCTTGATGTCTGTTACGCCCAGGGAAAGCATCTTATTGGCCAGGTAGTTCATCTCACCGGAGAACAAGGGGTTTGGCTGCACCATAGCGGAATTGTAAGTGTCAAGGATCGCAGCCACGGATACGCCGTGATAGGTAATACCCTCATACTTAGTAAAGTCACCGAGATGTTCCGGACCGGATTCTTTCTGCTTTGCAGCAAGGCCTTCCAGCATAACCTGTTCGTCATCGGTCATCGGTGTGAAGTCCTTCATTGTCTTCACATTGTCTTGCACCTGCGCCAGAGTGGACATGCCGGAAAGAACTGCAATCACATCCTCCTTGCTGGCCGCATAGCGGATGGCCCAGCCTGCAGGAGAGATCTCCGGATCGATGGCGCGAAGCTGCTTCTCGGAATCCTCCGGGATCTGAGCCAGGACACCGCCCTTGACCGGCTCCATAACCACGACCTTCTTTCCGTGCTTGCGGATCACGTCGTAGCAACCCTTAGAGGCGATAAAATAGCTGTTCCAGTCGAAGTAGTTGATGATGATCTGGACGAATTCCACTTCCGGATGCTCGGTGAGGATCTGGTCCAGCACCTCCGGTGAATCATGGAAGGAGAAGCCCAGGTGTTTGATCTTTCCTTCTTCCTTCCACTGCTGCGCGTGCTCAAAGAGCCTGCAGGTCTTGACCACGCCGCCCTTGCCGTCCAGACCGTTATAGAACTTGGTATTCAGAATGTGAAGCAGATAGTAGTCCACATAATCAGTGCCAAGGTTCTGAAGCTGCTGTGTAAAGATGCCTTCCACCTGGTCCTCGGTCTGTACCGCAAAGGTCGGAAACTTGGTCGCGATGGTGAACTGATCCCGCGGATAGCGGTCCACAACCGTCTTCTTCAGGGCGCCTTCGCTCTTTCCGTTGTGATAAGCAAAGCTGGTGTCAAAGTAGGTGAAGCCGTTTCCGAGGAACTCATCCACCATCTGATTCAACTGCTCAAAATCAATGTTTTCCGGATTGCCGTCGAAGACCGGCAGTCTCATAAAACCAAAGCCGAGTTTTCCCTGTGCCATAATTGTCTTCCTCCTTCTGCTTATTCTTATCTGCTCTCCATGAACAGGAATGTGGTCCTGCGCTGCTTGATATACCACTTGCCATCCACCTTGGCATAGTGATCGGTATAGCGCACATAGTTCGTCGTGGTGACGTCCTTGCCTTCCACTTCATTGACGAGTGTTGCCTGGCAGTAGGCGATGCCTTCCGCTTCATCCCCGTTATAAGATGTCAGCGTCTGCTGGCCGTTCAGGTGATAAACGTTCTTCGCGGGACCGACTGTTCCGTCAAAGGCCTGCAGCAGTGCTTCTCTGCCGATGATCTCATTGATCTCTCCATCAAAGCCGATCTGGAACTCCAGCTTTCCATCCGGCAGGAAGAGCTCCACCTGCTTCGCCACTTCCTTGGTGTCTGCCAGATTGGCGAAGACATCTGTCAGTTCTCTGATTTCCATTCTGTCCTGAATTTCCTGTAATGTCATAGTCTTATCCTCTCTTTCTTTCAATCAATAATCCGCGAACCGATCGTCACGCTCCAATGCGGTCATTTGCGCCATTTCTTCCTCTGTCAGCTCAAAGTCCCAGACATCGTAGTCCTCGATGATGTGCTGCTCATTGGAAGATCCGGGAATACAGATGTTGCCCGCCTGCAGATGCCAGCGAATGATCACCTGCGCGGAAGATACACCGTGTGCAGCCGCAATACTGCTGATGGTTTCATCATTGAAGAGCGTCTGTGTATTGCCTCTGCCGCCCAGCGGGAACCAGCTCTCCAGCACGGTGCCGTACTTCGCGATATATTCCTTTATTTCACCGCTCTGATGATAGGGATGAGTTTCGTTCTGCAGAAGCGCCGGCTTGATTGTTGTGGCGTTTACGACGCGGTCAAAATCTTCCGGCTCATAGTAGTTTGAAAGACCGATGGAACGCAGCTTTCCAGCCTCTACAGCCCTCTCCATCGCCTGGTAGGCATCCACGTCGTTTGAAGGCTGGCTGTGATGCAGGATCATCAGGTCAATGTAATCAACGCCCAGACGTTCCAGAGATGCATCGATAGCAGCATCGCCGTTGCTGAAATCCGAGGTCCACATCTTGGTGGTGATAAAAACTTCTTCACGGGTGACGATGCCCTCGTCGATCGCGCGGCGAAGACCTCTGCCGACTGCCGCCTCATTGCCGTAGATCCGGGCCGTATCGATCAGACGGAACCCGGCTTTCAGTGCCCAGTAGGTAGAGTTCTCAGCCTGACTGTCTGAAAGAGAGAACATGCCAAGGCCCAGGATCGGCATCTCATAGCCGCTGTTCAGCGTCACGGTCTTACTGTTAAAATCAAAGACCGGATATCCGTTCTCAGCCTGGGCGGCATTGCCTGTAGTTCCAGTGTTTGTATCACTCTCGGTAGGCGTTTCCGCCAAAGACAGGTCCTTCTCTTTGCTCTCATAAGGAATACTGTTGCTTTCTGCTGCTTCCGTCTGTGCCCCCGTCTGAAAATCCTTGTCTGCTTCTCTCGCGGTATTTGCACTGGTGTTCCCGCATCCTGCAAGCAAAAGACAGAACGCCAATGCGATTGCAAACCAACCTCTTTTTCTCATCTAATGCACCCTCGCTTTCTTATTCTTTCGTCAACTCGATCTCTTCGCCTTCATCTATGATCAGGAGATTCGGCGATTCAAACTGTTCCGCGCGATCTCTGTCAAAGTACACACCATCCTGCGCCAGCACATGATAGGGAATGTCATGTTTCGCTTCCACAAGTGCCGCGCATTCTGCCGCTTCGTCAAGATCCATATTGAATATCCCGTCGCAGCAGTAGAAGGCATAGTCGATATTTTTATCGGCAAGCTTAGACATCTGTTCTGTTTTGGAAGTATCCCCGGTCACATAGACCGAGATCCCGTCTGATAGCGTGATGATATATCCGACGCAGTCTTTCACGCTGTGCCAGCGGTTATATCCAGCCTCGACCGCTTCCACTGTGGCAAACCCCAGGTTAAAGGTCTGATGCTTTCCGTCTTCCAGTGCTTCTTTCCATGTGATGATCCGGCAGTCAGAATTCCGGTTTTTGACCTTATCCACTCCGTTATGGTCATAGTGGCTGTGGGTGACAAGGATCAGATCCGCTGCCGGCTCATAGCCGCTTCCGACATAAGGGTCGATATAGATTATCTTTCCTTCCACTGTCGTGATACGGATACTTGCCTGCCCCATATAGAGAAGCTTATCTTTTCTGGTTTCCATTGTTTCCTGCTTCAAATCCGTTTCCTTTTCCTCCGGAAAAGATGCATTTTCCAAAGATGTCGCGCTTTCCTTAGTTTCTGCTGCTGTCTCTTCCCGGCTTGAGCCACTTGACTGAGGATGGCTGCATGCAGATAAAACGATCAGGCAGCTGAGGATAAGGCAGGCTCCAATCATCCTCTTCATGGCATTCTCCTTTATCTGTTTACAGTGATCCAGGTGCCGTCCCGCTTCTCATAATGATGTGTCCCCTTCATCCGGTAGGTTCCTCTCGCACCATAGGCATTGGCGTTCAGGACAGAGGTATAGGTGATCTGAGCCTTATCGCTGTCTACCTTGATCACCGGATCGGCAATTCCGATGGTGAAGTAATTGAGACTCCCGTCGGCAACGTCTGCGAAGTATTCTTCCCTGGTCTGCTGCATGCCGCTCATATGGGTGAAGACCATATCCTCCGAGACCAGCTCCCGCATGGTATCGATGTCTGCATCCGTCATGGCCTGGCAGTATCTTGCCTGTGCATAAAGGACAGCCAGTTCTTCTCCACTCAGGGATGAAATATCGATCCCCGTGATGTTCACGTTTGAAAACTGTTCAAAATCGTATCCCATAGTTTCCGCTGTCTCCTCGCTTTCTGCAGTTGTTATCGTAACTGTCTCGCTGTCATCCATGTTTTGCTCTTTTTCTTCTGTATTTTGTTCGAAGGAATCCGTGGTTGCTTCCGATGTTTCTTCCTCTGTAATGCTCTCTGTCTGAGGTCCCGATGCAGGTTCATCTGTTTTGTTGCTGCAGGCACTAATAAGCAGTGCGAGACACATCATTATGGTGAACAGGATTGCTTTTTTCATGACTCTGCCCCATCCAGCTGCCGGATGATTTTTGCCGGATTTCCGCCGACAACCGTATTCGCCGGAACATCCCTGGTGACGACTGCACCGCCTGCGATCACGGCATTATCTCCCACATGGACGCCGGGCATGATGCTGACGCCCGCTCCGATCCAGACATTATTTTCGATGACGACCTTGCGGCATTTGAGAACATAACGGTTCGTCAGATCGTGATTGTCTGTCACGATAGTCACATGGGGGCCGATCTGGACGTTGTCTCCGAATTCGATCCCGCCGATGGACATTGCCGTGAAGTTGTGATTGATAAAGACATGCTTTCCGAAAGAGATCTGCTTGGGGAAATCGATCTGTGTCGGTGTAAAGACGCCGAGCCCCTCCGGGACTTCTCCGTCAAATAGCTCGTTGAAAGCCCGGCTCCATTCCTCAGACTGCGGCTCCGCATGGTTCAGATGGAAGAGCGCTTTGTCCGCCCGGTGCAGTTCTGCAACAGCCGGACGATACTCTTCAGACATCATATCGACGGGTTCGCCGCTCCTCAGCTTTTCAAAAATGTTCATGAGATACCTCCATTACTCTCGGGGTAATCAGATGTGTTTTTTGTTGTTTCCTGTACATGCCCAGCGCGATCATACTTCCCGAAAACTCCATGAATGGCTGTACAAGCATGAGTCCGTACATTGGCCACAGGAGGTTAGCCAGGATCATCAGCGGCAGGTCCAGGATCCCTTTCCGGAAGAAGGAAAGCACCAGCGCCTGCCTGGCACTGCCAATCCCCTGGAAGACCGCGATCAGCATGAATTCGATATTGATAAACGGCAGCGCGATACAGCGCAGTCTCGTAAATGCCGCACCGTAAGTAATCGTTTCCGGATCCGCAATAAAGAAGCGGACAATAAGAGGTGCGCCAAGTTCGATCAGGATGAAGAAGGCTGCTGAAAGGATCAATCCCAGCCGGATCGAGAAGGATACGGTATCATTCATCCTCTTCCGATCCCCGGAGGCGTAATTGTAAGCGATCAGCGGCAGCACGCCGCTAGAGATGCCCTGTACCACCTGGAACGGGATGATTTCGATTTTCTGGGCAATGCCGAGTCCGGAGATCGCGCTGTCCGCGTAGCCGTTCATGAGGCGGATCATCACGCTGTTGCTGACTGATGCCAGAAGGATCTGCAGGGCCGCCGGTGTGCCGATGGAAAGGATGTCTTTCACGCTGTCCGCGGTAACCTTCCGAGGAAGAATCGTCAGCTTTACGGCGGAGTCCTTTTTGTTTCTGACCACATGCTGCAGCAGGTACAACATGGATACCGTATTCGACAGGAAAGTTGCAAGCGCAGCACCTGCCACGTTCATATGCAGGGTGAAGATAAAGATCGGATCCAGGATGATATTCAGAATCCCGCCGACAGACATTCCGATGCTGGCGATCTTCGCCTTGCCCTGCGCACGGACGATGTTCGCGAGGACCAGGTTAAGCACCGTAGGAAGGCCGCCGATCACGACCGTCCAGAAGAGATACTGTCCGGCAAAGTTCAGTGTCTGTCCGGAACTTCCCAGGATACCAAGCATCTGACCGCCAAAGATCCATACCGCTAGGGAATAAAACAGGATCACGGAGCCGGAGGCCCAGAGGGCGAATGTTCCAACCTTTCCCGCCTCTTCTTCCTTTCCGCTTCCTAAGAGTCTTGAGATCAGGCTTCCGCCGCCGATGCCGAAGAGATTGGCAAAGGCTGACAGCAGCATGAAGATCGGATAGGAAACCGTGACGGCTGCTACCTGCAGGGTATCACCGGTCTGTCCGATGAACCAGGTATCCGCCAGATTATAGATCAGGACGATCAACTGACTGATCACTGTAGGAACTGCCAGAGTGAAAACGGCCTTTGGAACCGGCAACTGTTCAAATATCTGTTTTTCTTTTGTCTGTTCCATAATCCCCGGCTCCTGTAGTTCTGTTCTTCGTATCAGTAGATCTTTACACTATTGATCATCTTCGCGTACTGCGGATCTTCATTTCTTCCGAAGAAGGTCTGTCCGCCGTCCAGTGCTGCAATAGCGTCCATATCCTCTTTCGTGAGTCTGAAATCAAATACATCGATGTTCTGGGCGATCCGGTTCTCATGAGTGGATTTCGGGATCACGACGACACCCCGGTCGATGTTCCAGCGGAGAATGACCTGTGCAGCGCTCTTGCCATACTTCCCGCCGATCTTTGTAAGGACCTCGTTTTTGAAGATCCCCTGTTTGCCTTCTGCAAAGGGAGCCCAGGCTTCTATCTGGACGCCATATTCCCGGCAGATCTCCTTCACATCTTCCTGCTGGAAGAAGGGATGGCATTCGATCTGATTTACCGCAGGCCGGACACGATTATTCATAATGAGATCTATAAGGCGATCACTGCCGAAGTTTGAGACGCCGATGGCACGGACCTTACCTTCTTCGTATAGCTCTTCCATGGCCCTCCAGGCGCCGTAGTAATCTCCAAACGGGCGGTGGATCAGGTAGAGGTCAAGATAATCCAGTCCCAGACGATCAAGCGATGCGGCAAAGGCCGCCTTTGTCTTTTCATATCCGGCATCCTGTACCCAGAGCTTTGTGGTAATGAAAAGTTCTTCTCTTGGAACATCACACTTACGGATCGCAGCGCCGACAGCTTCTTCATTGCCATAGACCGCTGCTGTATCAATCAGACGATATCCATGCCGGATCGCAGTAAGGACGCTCTCCTCACACACCTTCGGGTCCGCTACCTGAAACACTCCAAAACCCAGTACCGGCATCTTTATTCCATTGTTGATTGTCCTGTATTCCATGATGATCTCCTCTTTGTGCTGTTACGTTCTTACAGATACCATTCTAATTGGATTTCCATTGCTTCGGAAGTATGGATATGTTATTATGGTGCCAAGTTAAAACTTTACACAGGAGGTCTCCTATGTATAATCACCAGCTGGATACCTTTATCAAAACAGCAGACCTGGGTTCCTTTGGAAAAGCCGGGGAAGCCCTGTATATATCCTCTACCGCAGTGATCCAGCAGATCAATCTGCTCGAAAATCTCTGCGGTTTCAAGCTGTTTGTCCGCAGTAATCACGGGGTAAAGCTTAC
>RHMF01001033.1_pt1 | contig 12607 bp, 8 predicted proteins | sample 5365151 | NCBI WGS metagenome assembly RHMF01 (sample SAMN10266501, study PRJNA497801) | feces metagenome | isolation source: feces | host: Bos taurus | place: China: Prairie of Fairy Mountain | collected 2017-08-14 | reverse complement strand
CATAGAAGCGATACCCTGCAGGGGCAGATAGTAGTTCATCATTGAGAACATACCCTTCTTCATCTCACCACCGTACCAGGTGTTGATGATGCACTGCTCGCGGGTGGTGGTGTTGAAGGCCACACAAGTCTCTGAGTTCAGACCCAGCTCCTTGTAGTTCTCAACCTTTGCCTTAGAAGCATTGTAAATCACAAAGTTAGGCTCGAAGCTCTCCAGCTCCTCAGCTGTGGGCTGGATGAACATGTTCTTTACGAAGTGTGCCTGCCAAGCCACCTCAACGATGAAACGAACACGCAGACGAGTAGCCTCGTTGGCACCGCAGAAAGCGTCCATCACGTACAGGTTCTTGTTGCAGAGCTCCTTGATGGCGATCTCCTTTACCTTTGCCCAAACCTCCTCGCTCATGGGGTGGTTGTCGTTCTTGTACTCATCAGAGGTCCACCATACCTTGTCCTCGCTCTGTGCATCCTTCACGATGTACTTGTCCTTAGGTGAACGACCAGTGTAGATACCTGTCATTACGTTAACGGCGTTGAGCTCGGTGTTTACACCCTTGTCAAAACCCTCGAGACCTGCCTTTGTCTCCTCTTCGAAGAGGTACTCATAAGACGGGTTGTGAGCAATCACGGTAGAACCGGTGATGCCATACTGTGTCAAATCTAACTTTGCCATATTACTAATCTTTGTTTTAAGTGAAATTATCCTTGTTATTTGAAATCGAGTGCAAAGTTACAAATTAATTGCGAATTGACAAGTGCGAATTAGCAATTATTCACTTTGGATAGTTTCTTTTTAGGTTAAAGAAGTTAAAAAGATATGTCTGAGTGGCGCTTTTGTCACTCAGACATATCAAATAATCAATGGAATATGTTGCTGTCAGGCTTGTGTCATCTCCTTGGGTAACAATGGCATGGCACCATTCTGTGTGCAGACGAAGGCACTCACCTGTACTGCGGTCTTGTGGGCCTCCTGAACGGGTTTGCCGTTGAGGATGGAGGCGCAGAATGATCCGGTGAACGAGTCGCCTGCCCCGACGGTGTCGGCTACTTCCACTTTCGGGGTATCCTGGAATGATGTCAGACCGTCGTCGGTGAATACGTATGACCCGTTGGTGCCGCAGGTAAGCACGAGCATCTTGAGGTGGTAATCCTGGACGATACGCTCACATGTCTGGCGCATATCGAGTCCCTCGTAGCCAAACATACGATTCACAACTACCAGCTCCTCGTCGTTGATTTTCAGAATGTTACAGATGCAGAAGGAGTCTTCGAGAATCTCCTTAGAGTAGAACTGCTGACGCAGGTTGATGTCGCAGATCTTCAGGCAGTCCTCGGGTGTGGCATCGAGGAATTTGCGGATGTTCTCTCTTGAGACGACATTACGTTGTGCCAGTGAGCCGAAGCAGACGGCACGGGCATTGGCTGCGATTTCCTCCATCTCGGCATTGAAGGGAATATTGTCCCAGGCCACGTTCTCCTTGATGTCGTATGTAGGGATACCGTCGCCGGTAAGCGTTACCTGCACAGTACCGGTGGGATAGGGAACCCGGGGCATCAGGTAGTTCAGGTTATGCTCTTTCAGCGCTTGGATAGTCTCTTCGGCAAGTGCATCCTCACCAAGTGCACTGATGGCGATGGTGTCGAGACCGAATTGTGCGGCGTGATAAGCGAAATTGGCGGGTGCGCCACCCAGTTTCTTTCCTTCGGGAAGTACATCCCATAATGCCTCTCCGAGGCCTACGATAAATCTTTTCATATGGCTTGATTTGTTATTTGACGTTCTTAATATAGGTAAACAGATAGATGACACCAATGGCCATGACGATGACGGCACCAGCCTGTCCGATGGCATCGCTGGCAAAACCCATCAGCAATGGGAAGACGGTTCCGCCGAAGAGTCCCATAATCATCAGACCCGACACCTCGTTCTGTTTCTGGGGCATGGAGGTCAGCGCTTGGGCAAAGCAGATGGAGAAGATGTTGGAGTTGCCGTAGCCTACGAGGGCGATGGCGGTATAGAGAATCCACTTCTCTGTGCCTACAAAGAGGCCGCACATGGAGAGCGCCATCATGATCACGCTGATGATGAAGAATGTGCGGCTGGGCAATACTCTGAGGAAGAAGGATCCCGTCAGGCAGCCGATCGTACGGAAGATGAAATAGAGGCTTGTGGCGAATGCCGCATCGTTCAGCGTCATACCCAGTCGTTCCATGAGGATCTTAGGGGCTGTGGTGTTGGTACCCACGTCGATACCTACGTGACACATGATGCCGAAGAACGAGAGCAGCACGATGGGGGTTCCAAGCAGTTTGAAGCATTCGGCAAAGGTTGAGGCCTTACCCTCCATCTCCTCTTCCTGAATAGGCGTAACGGTGAGCAGGGCGGCTGCCAGTATACCTACGACGAAGTAGATGGCAAAAAGGATGCGCCAGTCGTAACCCATCGAAGGAATCACCTGTGTGGCTCCCCACATGGCCAGATATGGAGCCAGGAAGGAAGCGATGGCCTTGATAAACTGTCCGAAGGTGAGTGTCGAGGCAAGATTGCCGCCGCCCATCACCGTTGATACCAGCGGATTGAGTGAGGTCTGCATCAGGGCATTACCGATGCCCAGCAGAGAGAAGGCACAGAGCATGATGGGGAATGTCTCGCCGAAGAGAGGCAGGAAGAGTGAAACGATGGTCACGATCAACGACAGCAATACGGTCTTCTTACGTCCGATCTTGTTCATCAGCATTCCTGTGGGCACACTGAAGATGAGGAACCAGAAGAACACGAGCGATGGGAAGATGTTGGCCGTCGAATCGTTTAGTCCCAGGTCTTCTTTCACGTAGTTGGATGCAATGCCCACCAGGTCGACGAAGCCCATGGCAAAGAAGCAGAACATCACGGGGATGAGTGCAAGTTTGTTTGTCTTACTCATAGCGTTTTGTTATTATCTGATTGTCTGAATGTATTATCTGATCTCATAGATGGTAGCCTTGCCGCCTTTCACCTTCATGGTGGTGTAGGGCTCTGTGGGGAATACCAGATTGGTCATCGCCATCTTGCCGTCGGCATCGAAAGCCTCGATGCTGCAGTTGTCGACAAAGATGCGCAGCTGCTTGATTTCGCCATATGTCGGAGATACGGTCTCTACGGGGAAGGCCTCGCTGAAGCTGGCATAGCTGCGGCTGCGGTCCATGGAGAAGGTCTTGGCTGCTGCGTCGTATTTCATCACTACCTGTTCGCCAAGTGTGTTGGAGAGCACAATCTCGGTAGAGCCCTTGGTGTCGACGACTATCTCGCAGGCCTTCTGTAGCTTGCTGGTGGCCTTGCCGCGGATGGCATCCAGTTCCTTGGAGGGTGTCACACTGCAGTAGATATCACCGTCGTATTCAAAGAGTCCCAGGTCGCGGGGAACACTATTGGCTGAGCGGAACTGCTTCGTCGGCACCTGGTTGGCATATTGCCAGTTCGACATCCATGCCAGTGCGATTTTCCTGCCGTCGGGGGCATTGTCGAAGGTAACGGTGGCATAGTGGTCCTTGCCGTAGTCCATCCATTTGGTCTGCTCTGGCTTCTGGTCGCAGGTAAACTTGTGTCCGTCGAACTCTCCGATGAAGTATTGTGTGGCACTTCCGCCATAAGGGCCTCCGGGGTTGATGTTGCAGATCAGCATCCATTTCTGCTTGTCGGTGCCACGTACCTGAAGCTTCATGAGGTCGGGACACTCCCATACACCATCATGACAACCGTATTCCTGTCCGAACGAACTCTCGTAAGTCCAGTCTTTCAAATCCTTTGATGAATAGATGCGCATCTCCTGGCCTACGGCGAGAATCATATTCCAAGCCTGAATCTCCGGATTCCAGAAAGCCTTGGGGTCGCGGAAGTCCTCTTCCGTGCTGACGAGCACGGGATTACCGCTGTATTTCTCGAAGGTCATACCATTGTCTTTGGAGATGGCCATCGACTGTGTCTGACGCTGGGCGGCTGAGGTATAGTAGGCTACCACCTGGTCGTTCTTCTTATCCACCACACACGAGCCTGAGAAGATGGTTCCCAAGGCGTCGGCTTCAATGGCTGCGGGATGGTGCTCCCAGTGGATGAGGTCCTTAGAGGTGCTGTGTCCCCAGGTCATGTTCTCCCACATCGATCCGTAGGGATTCCACTGATAATATAAATGGTAGACACCATCCTTATAGAACATACCGTTGGGGTCGTTCATCCAACCGTAGGCGGGCGTGTGATGATATTGTGGACGGTATTTCTCACGGTTTGCGGTGTCAAAGGCGTCGCTCTGTTTCATGTCTTTCCAGCAGATGAAGTCCTTCATGGCGCCTGTAAACCGACGGTCGCCGTAGAAGGTGATGTCGAGCAGCAGATCCTTCGAACCGAAGCGCTGGATGTCGAGGGGTACGTAGTAGTCAACCTTATCTACGGCCAGACGTACATTCAGCGACTGCACTTGCTGGTTGTTGGCCAGCACGCGGATATTCGCATTGTCCTCGCGCTCCTGTACGGGCAGTAACAGATAATGGTTCTTTACTTCCACGCGCTGCATGGCGTGACTCTTGCCTAACACTTGTGGTTTGTTCTGTGCCGTGATGGTGGTCAGCGTCAGCATTGCAACCATCATTGTAACTACTGTTTTTTTCATTCTGTTATTCATTGTTTTTGTTTGTTGTCGTTTCTTTTACTCTTCGTTTGAAGAAATCTGCTGCAAAGATATACCATTTATCAATGGATAACTATCATAAATGTTTCATTTAATAACAAAAATCGTTCATTGCAACAATTTTGTAAGGTATTGAACGATTTGTGATGCAGAATCGTGGGTTTTACTTAGGCAGTTCGATGATAAACCGGCACCCTTCTTGATAGCTGGCGTCGAAGATGAGGTCACCTCCGAGATTCATCGCGTGGCGCTTTGACAGAGGCAGTCCCAACCCTAAACCTTCCGACAGACTGTCGGCCTTGGCAAAAGGTTTGAAGATCAGATCCTGCGATTCCTTGGGTAAACCTTTTCCTACATCCTCTACCGTAAAGAGAACGGTGCTGGGTGTCTGGGAAATACGCAGCAAGATGTGTTGGCCGTCGGAGTATTTGGCGGCATTGTACAGTAGTTCGCGCAGCGTCCGCAAAAGATAGGTATGATTGGTATAGAAACGGAAATCGTCAGGAAGATCTGTTTCGAAACGAATGACCTGGTTTGGGAAATGTAATGAGGTGTGACTGAGACTTTCCTTCGCTATCAGGTTGGGTGATACAGCCTCGTTTCTTTGACTTTTCAGTTCTTCCGACAAACCCGTGTCTGAACTGTCGAAGAGCATATTCACCATACGGTTCAAGAGGGTTGAGTTGTGCTTCATCATGTTGGTGATGCTGGCTATCTCGTCTTTTGCGAGGGTATCCCGATTCGCGGCGTTGCTCCGCGATGCCAGACTGTCGCGCAGCACTTGGGCAAAGCCTATGATGATGTTTAATGGCGTGCGTATCTGGTGCGACACATCTTGGATAAAGGCCGTCTTCTGCCTGACGGCTTCTTCTGCCAGTTGGGTGGCACGTGCCAGTTCTTCATTGCGCTGCTTTGTTTCATCAACAGTCCTGCGGATACTGCCCATGTGCTCATCCAGCGACTGCTGCATGGTGGCAAAGCTGTTCTGAAGCTGGCCTATCGCATCTTCACGGGTTGTGAAGGGGATTACCAAGTCATACTCGCCTCCAGAGATCTTCTGACAGAAGGTCAACAGTTTTCTGAGGGGACTGATGGCGTGATTAACGGCACGACGACAGAGCCAGAGTATCACCAGCAGTCCTAAGATGATGAGTACCGTAATCAGATAGGCCAGTTGGTGATAGTCCTTCAGGATCTCGCTGTCGGGGCATACCAGTGCCAATATCCAGCTGGAGCCCGTCACAGGACGATAGCTCACATAGCAATGCTTGCCATTGATGATCATCCTTTTTGACCCTTTATTGTCGGTTACGCCATGAGAATAGGCATTGATGCTGAAGAGCTGGGTCGTGTCGGGATGGATGAAGTTGCGACCGTCACTTCCCATGAGCACGAAGTAGGCGCCAGGATAGGGTGGCTCTACAGAGTTGATGATCTCGCCAAGACTAAACAGGGAAAGGTCTGTGGAAATCACACCGACAAGCCGTCCGTTTCGTTGGAGGGGTTTGCAATACGAGGCGATAATCTCAGGGTTCGAGAGCGACCCCTCTGTGTAGTCGTCAAAAGGATCTATCCAGCAGGCTTTTCCTGATTCTGCCGACATCCTGTACCATGGCTTGCTGTAATAGTCGTACTCGGCCTCCCGTTGCGTGATAACCGAGTCACCCTGTCGGATGGTGTATGCTGAATAGAATCGTCCATACGACGGGAACATATCCGGTTCGGCGGTGATGGAACAACCGTTGACATGACGGTTAAGACTGACGATGCGGCGAGAGATGGCCATGAGTGAATCGGGCACGAAATGTTCTTCTACGAGCCATTGGTTTGAGTTGGTGGCGGTCTCCACAGTCATCATATAGTTCCTGACGCGTTGTATCGACGTGTTGAGGGCACTATTGGCAGTCTCCGTTGCCTCTTGATAGATGGCTTTCCGCGATTGCTGAAAGAGCAGACCTATCGACAAGAGGAAGATAGGTATGGCCATCAGCAGGATGCTGAGGGTGAGTTTCGATGAAAGATTAACCTTACTCATGGGCAGCCTCCTTTCCTCTAGCCATTAGCTCCTTTTCTGCTTCATGAATCATCGAGTTGACGATCGAGATGATGCTCTGACTCTCTTGCTCAATGGTATCCACCTCGTGGTTGGCCTCCTGCAAACTGACGCTGTGGTAGTCGTTGCACAGCGTCGTGACGCTTTTGTCGAGGATGTCTGATGGCTCTGTCATCTGGTTCGTCATCTGGTGGAGGAAGGCTGTCTTCATGCGATCCGCCTCCTTGGCCTGGTCGTAGGCTTTACGTAACACCTCATTTCGCTCTTTCAGCGTGTCGGAAAGTTGTTGCAGTTCGCTGATATGCGATGCCAGCGATTGCTGCATCTTTTGGAAATGGCCCTGCAGCTGGCCAATCTCGTCGTGGCGCCTCGTGGCTGGTATCGTTTCGTCGTAGTTGCCTTCTGCAATACGTCGTGCCGAATGCGTGAGCAGGTTCAGTGGCAGCAGTTGACGGTGGGTAACCAATCTTACGAGCACAAAGAAAAGAATCAGTCCTCCAAGAACAATGGCCAGCAAAACATGCAGCAGCTCGTTGTATTCGTTGAAGATGTCATCATCCGGATAAACCACCCCGACACTCCATCCCAAGTTTCCCGTCGTGCGGCCTGGTGCGGAAGCACGCTCGAAAGGCTTGAAGAATACATACCACTTCTCACCGTCGACCTTGAACGATCTGAACCCCTTCTCACCAGCCAGCATCGCTTCGGCTGCCTCGAGTACGGAGGGGTCTGCACCGTGTTGCATCTGGTAGAATACCGTCTGGTAAGTCAGTTTGGTTGAATCCGGATGCACGATAAACGAACCATTGTCGGCCAGCAGCGTGCTGTAACCGTGAGGCGAGGGCTTGGCTGCAAGAACAATCTGTGAGAGCAGACTGATGGGCAGATCGGTGGCCATCACACCCACGCACGTTCTGTTCTTGTCGTAAATGGGCAGACAGAAACTCACCAGGGGTTCTTCCTCTGTATCTTCGTTCTTCAGCGGTTCCGTCCAGCAGGCAGTCCCCGTCGACATGGGCTTCTGATACCACACCTGTTCTGTATATGGCCGATTGGTAAATGATGTCTGTGTCACGAGTTCCGTCTTGTCTTCTGCCGGCAGACTGTTGTCCTTACGGTGTACATAAGCCATAAATAACTCGCGGTCTGGATAATAATAAGGTTTGAAGACGATGGCACAGCCCACGATATAAGGATTACACTCCACCAGATGGCGACAATAGGTGGTCATGCGGTCGGGCTCGTCAAGATGGCTCAGCATCTGGAAGTACACGTTGCCAGCTGATTGCTCCACAGACATCAGGATGTTGTCGATATGCTGGGCAGTACCCTCCAGCGTATGCTCCGCGTCGTGCATCGCTTCATCTTTCAGCGCCTGACGTGAGACGTGGAACATCACTCCCAGCGCCACGATGAGCAGCAGCGAAATCTCGCAAACGGCCATCAGGCTGAGCTTGAGCGACAGGGTTCTTTTTATAATCTTAGGCAGCTTCGGCATATCTGTTGCAAAGATACGTTTTTTATTTGAAAAAGTGTGAATAATTCCAAAAATTAACAACATTTATACGCCTAAACGCGGATTTGGCTTCCTTTGTTATTAGAAATGACTATATTTGCAATCAAACTAAAACTGAATAGTGTAAATATTGTCTATGGAATCAATCGTTTTCTGGGGATTTAACCTCTATGCATGGATTACCATTGCCACGGTGCTGGCAATGTTCACCGTCTTGTTGTTCACCAAACTCCGGGCCGACCTGGTGTTTCTTGGCGCCATCTCCATCCTCTTCGTTACTGGGGTGCTTACGGCCAAGGAAGCTTTCTCGGGTTTCAGCTCCACGTCGGTGGTCATCATAGGAGTGCTCTTTGTCGTGGTGGCAGGTCTGACGCACACAGGCGTGCTGCAGTGGATTGTGAAACACTTGCTGGGACAACCCAAGTCCTATTCAAAGGCTGTCGTCCGACTGATGTTGCCTGTGGCAGCACTCAGCTCGTTCCTCAGCAACACCACCGTGGTGGCCTTGTTTGTGGGCATCGTCAAGATGTGGTCGAAGAAACTGAACATCTCCCCGTCGAAACTGCTGATACCGCTGAGTTACGCCTCGGGTATGGGTGGTGTGTGTACATTGATAGGTACACCGCCAAACCTGATCATCTCCGGTCTCTATGCTGAGCAGACCGGCAATGCTATGAACGTGCTGGCGACCACGATTCCTGGTCTCTTCTGTTTGTTCATAGGTGTACTCAGCATCATTGCCATGCGCAAGCTGTTGCCTGATCGCAAAGCGCCTGAGGCTGCTTTTGAAGCTACCAGTGACTACACCGTCGAGCTGTTAGTGCCATCCGACTGTCCTCAGGTGGGCAAGTCCATTGCCGAGGCTGGTCTGAACGATGTGCATGGTGGCAGCCTGATTGAAATCATACACTACGATGATGTCACGTCGCCTGTTCCCGACGACGAGATCATCATGGGCGGCGACCGTCTGGTATTTGCAGGACAGATTGACGAGATCCTCGACCTGAAGAAGAGTCATGGACTGGTGAATGCCGACCACATGGTATTCACTGCAAGTGAGGTTGATAAAAACCGCCAGATGCGTACAGCCTATGTCACCTTCGGTAGCAGTCTTATCAACACGAAGATTGGCAGTAGCTCGTTTGAGAAAGACCACAACATGGTCCTGGTGGCTGTAGCCCGTCGTGGAAAACGTATCGACCAGTCGCCTCGAGAGGTGGTTCTGCAGGCAGGCGACACCCTGCTCCTCGAGTGTCCGGCGAAGATGAACTTGAATACAGAGCAACTGTCGTCGCAGCTGCAGTTCTTCGACTCTGCCCAGGTGCCTAATATCGGCAAGAAGACATTAATATCTACAACCATCATGACTGCGATGGTGGTACTCTCGGCCCTCAATGTCATCCCATTGTTACAGTGTGCCTTCCTCGCTGCGATGGCTATGCTCATCTTCCGCTGCTGTAACGTCGATCAGGCCATGAAGGCTATCAACTGGGAGATCCTGATGGTGTTCGCTGGTTCTGTAGTATTGGGAGTCGCTATCCAGAAGACAGGTATCGCCGAGCGTCTGGCCTTCGGCATTCTCGATGTCTGTGGTACGAACCCGATTGTGGTGATGACGGCCATTTGTCTGGTGGGAACATTCATCACTGAGTTTATCTCCAACACGGCAGCTGGTGCCATGTTCTTCCCCATCATGTATCAGGCAGCCGAGAAGTTGGGGTATGAGCCATATCCTTTCCTGATAGCCCTGATGGTGAGTGTCAGCTCGAGCTTTGCCACACCTATCGGTTCGCCTACCCACATGCTCGTCTATGGCCCTGGCGGCTATCGTTTCAGCGACTTCATGCGCATCGGATTGCTGATGAACTTCATCATCCTGGCCGCCAATATCCTGATTGTGAATATCATTTATCCTCTAACCCCGCTGAATCCCTAGTCATCGACGATAGCATCGTATTCGTCCATCGCTTGGGCGAAACGGGCATCCAGATCTTCCAGACGATATAGTCCGTCGCTGTTGGCATCCAGTCCTTCCACGGTGACGGACTTTATCATTGGTGTCGTTTCCAGTGAGAGCAGTGTGCGCTCCTGCAGCTGGTCGACTGCCTGATAGACGAGGTTGATGGCCACATACTCATCCGTGCCGTCGCTCCACTTCTCAAACACCAGCTTCGAACCGATGGGTGTATGCAGCTCAAAGGCTCGCTCCGTTTCGGGGAAGATGAGGCCGAGGGCGGCTCCGATACTGGCCAGATTCGAGTCGTGGCCGCAGAGGAACATAAACTTGCGGTCGTCGCGCTTCAGTTCTTCACGGATGCGGCTTACTAGCGGATAAGCCAGATTGACAGCTGCCGAATGTGTGGTGAAGAGCAGGGCGTCGTACACCTCTTTCACACCGCAGATAGCCCGCCATTGTTCGACGGTCAGCTCGTGGCCGAAGGCCGTCAGACTCTCTGTCTCATAGCACTGCAGTACCAGCGCGTCGGCTACGCTGTTTACCAGCGTATAGCCGCCAGTCATCTTCGGCTCGTCGCCTTTCTCTAACTTAAACTGCGTGTCGTTATACCAGAACTGTATCGTGTCGCCCTGAAGGGCAGCAGGCGAGTGGGTGATGTCGATCACGCGCTCCATCAGTTCGAGTGTCGACTGCTGGGCAGCCATCCAAGCCTTTGGTCCGCCATTCATCTTTTCTATATCGGCCATAACCTGTTGGCGATAGGCGTCGTTCATCTTCGTGAACTGCGGCGTAAACACGGGATCCATCTTGTCTTCCTCGTATTTATGCGTAATCACTACATTGGCGAAGGGCAGGAACCCTCTCGAGAAATAGTTGGCTGTGGCGAATGTGCGCTGGCGCGAGTTGGCATAGAACAGCACCTCTTCGCCCGACGGACGGTAGTTGTCGGGCAGTAACCCCTCGCTCACCACCCATTGGCGGAAGAACTGTCCCATCTCGGTTTCCAGCACACCGCCTCGCTGCGACAACTGACTGCTTGGCGATGTCCACTTGAACCACTCATGAGGCGTTACTCGTCTGTAGCCGGCACCACCCGATGATAGGGGAGAGCGTATGTTGTGCCGGCTCATCACCACCACTTCTTTCAGTTCATACTTGGCATGGAAATCATCCGAGCGCTTTGTCTGTGCCTGTACACTGGTACCGCTGAGTATCAGGATAGCGGCCATCATCCATTTCATCGAATCGTTCATAGTGGTCATTTATCTGGTAGTCTGTTTCTTCAATATCCGTTCTACGGTGTCGCTGATGTTCTGCATCGCCACCTCCCGGCGCATGGCTTCTTCGAGGGCAATGCCTTCAGGGTTGATACATTCCACATAGGCAAAGCCTGCCCCGAGCAGTTGTTCGCGGTCGCTGATCTTGCCTGCTATCAGACCGACGGGCACACCGCCCGACTGTTGCAGAATACCCATCGGCAACTTACCCATCATCGTCTGTCTGTCGGCCGAGCCTTCACCCGTTATCACGAGGTCGGCATCTTTTACCGTTTCCGTGAAGCCTATCGTCTCCAGCAGCAGCTGGATGCCTGGCCTGCACTCTGCATTCATATATTGCAGGAAGGCATAGCCCAGACCGCCTGCGGCTCCGGCACCCTCCATCTCGGAACGGTCGTAGCCGAAGTGCTTGGCAGAGATGTCGGCAAACTTCCTGGCCCGCTCGTCGAGTTGTCTTACCATCTCGGGCGTGGCGCCTTTTTGAGGGGCAAACACATGGGCTGCGCCGTTCTCACCGCAGAGAGGGTTCTTCACGTCAGATGCGATGGTGAAGCGTACGTGTTTCAGTTGCTCGATGTCGTCCCATTGGCTGCGCCCGAAGGCATCGATCAGGGCGTGAAGCATGCCGATACCGGCATCACTGGTAGCACTGCCGCCGAGTCCCACGATGATGTGCTCTGCTCCCTTGCGCACGGCATCGGCCACTAGCTGGCCGGTACCGAAGCTCGTAGCCACCATCGGGTTGCGTTCTTCCTTCGTGAGCAGAGTCAGTCCGCTGGCCTGTGCAATCTCGATTACAGCCACCCGGCCTGCACCCTCAGCCTGCTCTCCCTGAAGCAGGTATCTGGCAGCCACAGGTCGCATCAGCGGATCTCTCACGGTGATCTCCACCAGCTCTCCACCGATGGCCGCATGGAAAGCCTCCATGAACCCCTCGCCGCCATCGCTGACGGGTATCTCCACTGTCTCGGCATCAGGATACACGCGCCTGATACCCTCCTTGGCCGCCTGATTCGCCTCCTGCGACATCAGACAGCCCTTAAACGAATCAATTGCTAAAACTACTTTCATAACTAGCTGCAAATATACGTAATTATCCTGATATTCACACCAATAAGTGGAAACTTTTGGAATTATTTAATAT
>RHMF01001032.1_pt1 | contig 12608 bp, 11 predicted proteins | sample 5365151 | NCBI WGS metagenome assembly RHMF01 (sample SAMN10266501, study PRJNA497801) | feces metagenome | isolation source: feces | host: Bos taurus | place: China: Prairie of Fairy Mountain | collected 2017-08-14 | reverse complement strand
ACAAACCACCATCACGAGTAAAAAATTTAAGTCCGTTTCTGTCGTATGGATGATGGCTTGCAGTAATTTGAATTGCACCGTCACAATCTCTAGTAACAGTTGTCATAAACATGGCAGGTGTTGAACAGTATGAGCAGTTAAGCACATTTACACCCATACCAGCTATAACTGAAATTACTGCATTTCTTATTCTATCAGCAGAAATTCTTGAATCATGACCAACAGAAACAGTTAATTCATTATAACCCTTTCCTGTTTTCTTGCTGAGAAAACTGATGAAAGCAGTTGAAATGAACTTTACAACATCATCTGTCAACTGAATTTCAGGGTACTTTTCGGTTGCAACTGCAACACCACGAACATCAGTACCACTTTTCAAATGCATAAGTTTCATTTTATAAGACCCCTTTTCAAAAGTTCTTCTGTTGCAAGCATTACTCCAATTTTACCACTGTGGAAATTAAGTCCACCCTGCATCCATACAGCAAATGGCTCTCGTAACGGTGCATCTGCAGAAAGTTCTATTGATGAACCTGATGTGAACGCACCTGCTGACATAATAACCTGATTGTCATATCCTGGCATATCCCAAGGTTCAGGTGTTACATAAGAGTCAACAGGAGCACCTTTCTGAAGCCCCTGACAGAACGCAACGAGATTTTCAGAATTCTTAAGGCAGATTGCCTGAATAATATCGTGACGGTCTTCCTCAACAGTTGGTGTAACATCAAATCCAAGCTCTGTAAATACAGATGCAGCAAAAACTGCTGTTTTAAGTGCTTCACCAACCACATGAGGTGCATTGAAAAGTCCCATAAAAAGACTTCTGTTCTGGCCAAGTGTTGCACCAACCTCTGTACCGAGTCCAGGAGTTGTAAGACGGTATCCACAAAGCTCAACCAAATCCTTACGACCTGCAATATATCCACCACAGGCAGCAATTCCGCCACCTGCATTCTTAATAAGTGAACCTGCCATCAAATCAGCACCAACTTCAGTTGGCTCTTTTCTTTCAGTGAATTCACCATAGCAGTTATCAACCATAACGATTGCTCTTTTATTCACTCTATGTACAATTTCACAAACCTTTTCAATTTCTGCAATTGAAATTGTGTGACGAAGTGAATAACCACGAGAACGCTGAATATATACCATTCTAACATCTTTATCTTTTGCAACCGTCTCAATTGCTTCATAGTCAATCTTATCGTCTTCTGTCAAATCAATCTGTTGATAATGAACACCAAAATCAGCAAGAGTGCCATCACCCATATTTTTGCCACCCAATCCGATTGTAGAATGAAGTGTATCGTAAGGAGCACCTGTAACACAAAGCATAGTGTCATTAGGACGCAAAATTCCATAAAGACAAACAGCAAGAGTATGAGTACCACTTGCCAATGCACCTGCACGGATTATTGCACTTTCTGCACCAAAGATATCAGCAGTTAACACATCAAGCTTTTCTCTGCCTTTATCACCGTAGCCATAACCTGTTGAATTGTTGAAATCTGTTTCGTCAACACGATTTCTGATGAATGCAGACAAAACCTTCTGTTGGTTATATTCTGTCATTTCATCAATTATTCCAAAAACTGTTTCTGCCTTTTTAAGGGCAGTTGCAGAAAGTTCTTTTACTCTTTCACTGATTTCAAAAAACATTTTAAACTATCCTTTATAATCATATATTTCTTTTACGATTTCAAAACCACATTTTTTATAAAATTCTAAATTATGCTCCTTTGATACAAGGTACACATTTTCATTTCTTGAGAGTTTTAGCAATTTTTCAACTATCTTTTTTCCATAACCCTGATTTCTGTATCTATCATTCGTATATACGTCAGTAATTAAAGATATTTTTTGACTAAAAGTTATAAATCCACCACTTAAAATTTCATCGTTATGGCTGATTACTGCACCTTCACACTTTCCCATACTGTTTAATAACGATTTGAAAGCTACAATTTCATTATGCTTGTCCTTATCTTCACTATTAAGACTTTTGATTCTTATATAATCTGCTTTATTTATTCCTTTTTCAGGATTCTCATTAACCACAGATTTTCTTAATAGATATTTTTCATCTATTTGCGTTTCATCACCATTATCAACTATGAAATCAAGCTCTGTCTTATCACTGTTTTCATCTGCAAAAACAAGACTTTTACCATTTCTGCTTGTAGCAACAACGGCTGTAATATTATTTTCATCATTGTACTGAACCCATACAACGCCATCGTTAAGCCTTATTCCATCACAAAGTCCTGTCAAAGCAATAAATGTTGCATAATCTTCTTCACCAAGATAGTTAAAAATTGACTTATCAATAAAATCAACCGATTTAACCATTGGCAAATTCCTCAAGCAACACTTCACAAAGTGCTTTTACTGATTCCATATCTTTTTTACTGCCAACGGAAGATGCAGAATGAATGTATCTGCAAGGTAAAGAAACTGCAACAGTTTTAATTCCACCAGCTGCTTTATGAATAGCAGCAGCATCATTTCCACCTGCTACAACAGTCTTGGTCTGATTTGCAATACCATTTTTATCTGCAATTTCTCTTGCCTTTTTGTACAAGTCTTTGTTATATATTGTGCCTCTGTCCATAAAGGATACGACTGCACCATTGCCCACCTTGCAAACTTTCTTGTTTTCAGGTGTATCGGGAATATCTGATGCTGTTGTTGTTTCAATAACGATAGCATAATCAGGCTTTACAGTGTATGCAGAACCGATAGCACCACGAGTTCCCACTTCTTCCTGAACTGTGAAAACACAAGTATAGTTAATTTTTGACTTTTTCTGTAAAAGCTCAATCATAATTGCACAACCAAGACGGTCATCAAGTGCCTTTGACTTAATCATATCGTTACCAAATTCAACAAAATCTGACTTGAAATAACCATAATCGCCAAGACTTAGATGTTTTTCTGCTACTTCTCTGCTTTCAAATCCGAAATCAACATAAACATCGGCAATATCAGGGATTTTTTTAGCCTCATCACCTGAACATTGATGAACTGCTTTGCCACCGATAACACCGATATTTCCGTTTACAGTCATTTTTTTGCCAAACAAAGCTGAATTGTCGATTCCACCTACACTTGCAACATTTACAAAACCGTTTTCGTGAATATATGTTACGATAAAACCGACCTCATCCATATGGGCAAAGAGTGCAACCTTATTTTCAGGAGTCGTTTCACCTTTTTTATCTACAATTAAATTTCCCATAGGGTCAACTGTATATTCACAATCGTCAGGTAACTGTGAGATTATGAAATCTCTTATCTGTTTTTCATCTCCTGATGTGCCGTTAAGCTCACAAAGGGTTTTCAAAAGTTCAAAATTCATATTCTCACACCCTTTCCAAAAACTCTGCAATAAGTTTTGCACAAGATTCAATGTCACGCACATCAACTGTTTCAACAGGAGTATGCATATATCTTAAAGGAATCGACACTAATACTGATGGGATTCCACCCTTTGAAATTGTGATATGGTCAGCATTTGTGCCTGTTTTTCCGTTCATAATCTCTTTTTGATAAGGAATATTCTTTTCCATTGCTGTCTGAACAAGCATTTCTGTATATTTTCTGTCAAGAATAGGCGCATATCCAATCATTGCACCACCATTCATTTTTCCACATTCACTCTCTTTTGAATCAGGAGTTGTGGCAAAACTTACATCAACAGAAACTGACAAATCAGCTTGTACATTAAAGGATGCACAAGTAGCCCCTGCACCACCTGTTTCTTCCTGAGCAGAACAAACAAGTGTAATTTCATTTTCTGTTTTTGTGTATTCAAGTGCTTTTAAAAGAACTGCTATTCCACCACGGTCATCAACATATGGTGAAGATACAACGTTTTCATTCAATACTGAAAAATTACTTCTGAACGATGCTCTGTCACCAACAGAAATAACCTTTTCTGCAGCTTCCTTGTTCATACCAATATCAACAACGGCTGTACCATCTGCCGAAACCTTACTCTCACCATTTGAAAGATGAGGAGGCACAGTGCAGACAACACCATAAATATCTTTTTCACCATGAAGAGTTAATTCCATACCTTCAACAGTGCGCATATCAACGCCACCAACTTTTTGCACACGGACAAAACCATCGTCAGTAATGCCCGTCACAACAAACCCAATTGTATCAAGATGTGCATCAAGGAGAATGTGTTTTCCTGCGCCTTCACGATGAATTATTATGTTCCCCGTTGCATCACATGAAACATCTCCATAAAGTGAAAAAAGCCCCTTTAAAGACTCAAAGGAGCTTGACTCTTCTCCTGCAACACCTGCAGGAGAAGTCAATTTTTTTAAAAGTTCAATAGTTGTCATTTAAATCAACCTTAATTTATTATCTGTTTTTATAATTTGTAAAAAACAACGCAGTATCACGGAATATCACTAAAATATATTTTTGAGTAGATTTTTCGTAAGACAAGGCACCGAGCTGAAGCTGTATGAGATATACTGCGAAGCGAGGTAACGAAGTATTACGGAAAATATACCAAAAATTAAACTTCTACACCACCAACTGGGCGGATGATTAATACATAACAACTGCCTTCGCCAAAAATGCTTTCCATTGCATTTTTGTAATCTGCAAGGATATCGTTTGGAACAAATGCCTGAATTGTACCTGCAAATCCACCACCGTGAACACGCCAAGCACCTTTTCCTTTAAGGATGCTTTCACTGATTGCAAGTGCCAATGAAACAGGCTGTTCCTGAGGTTTTTTAACAGAAAATACATTCTGATTATACTTATATGAAGAATCTCCACTTTCAAGTATGTATGATTTGAATGTTTCAAAATCACCATTCTTAAGAGCATCAACTTCTTTTAATACTCTGTCATTATCAGCAAAGAAGTGCATTGCACGGATAACTGCTCTGTCACCAACTTTTTCACGAACTGCAGGAATATTCTTCTTAAATTCTTCTTCATCAACTTCACGAAGAACGTTTTTACCAAAGCAACCTGCAACTGCTTCCATTTCACTACGGATTGCAGCGTAATCATCTGTCAAATCTGAATGACTTCCTTTTGTGTCAACGATACAGAGTGAATGACCTGATGATGCAAAATCAAACTTAACTTCATTAACAATTGGTTCCTGAGGATTGTTGAAGTCGATTGTAACAAATCCACCTACTGAACAAGCCATCTGGTCCATAAGTCCACAAGGTTTGTCAAAATATACATTTTCTGCGTACTGAGCGATTTTTGCGATTGTAATTGCATCAACCTGACCATCATTGTAAAGATAGTTAAGCATTGTACCTACAAGCACCTCATATGCTGCAGAAGAAGAAAGTCCTGAACCTGAAAGAACGCTTGACATTGTAACAGCATCAAATCCACCGATTTTGTAACCGTATTTCAAGAAACCTGCACACATACCTCTTACTAGAGCAGGTGAATGTCCTTTTTCGTCCTCTTTGATTTCAAGGTCAGTAATATCGCAAACGTCCATTTTGTATCCACGAGATTTTACACGAACAATATTTTCATCATTTTTTGATGCAACAGCAATAGCATCAAGATTAATACCTGCTGCAAGAACACGACCATGGTTGTGGTCAGTATGATTACCGCCAACCTCTGTTCTACCGGGTGCAGAGAAAAGTCTTGCTTCTCTGTCTTCGCTGAAAATTTCTGCAAAATCGTTTGCAAGGCTTACATATCTTTCCTGCTGTGCTTTAACAGCTTCTTCTGTGACATAAACTCTCTTAAAACGAGCATCATACTCACCATTCATAATTGCATCTTTAAGCATCTGAATCTTTGACATTGTTATTATCTCCTTTTCTTTCTTCTAATGCAAAATTGACAATCAGGGTTGCAACACCCGATAAAATTAACAAGAATATAATTGGCCCCATAAACTTCCATGTAAATGGTTGAGCAATATTTCCGCCCATTACGGAATAAACCCAAATTTTCGGAAAAAAACCTAAAAGCGAAGCAACGACAAACCCATCCAATGGAAATTTCATTCCACCATAAGCTTTACTTACCATATTCATCGGCACTGACGGAATAAGTCGTAGTGCCACAAGGACTCCTAATTTTGTCTTTCCATGATGACTCATCATTTCACGGACATTGTCATATTTTTCGAGCTTTTTAATTGCTACTCCGCCACTGGTAACTTTTCCCCAAAAGTAAGTTATTAAAAGAACAATTGTTGTTCCTATTGTATTTATAATAATAGCGTTGACAGGCCTGAACATAACACCCGTCATCATCAATATAAACGGAAACGGTATAGGCAAAACGCCTCTGAGTACATACACTACTAAAATTGCAATAACAATAAGATACTTATTGTCAAGTGACATAATAAAATCCTGCAATCTGTCAAGAGTGTGTAAAAATTCAGCCCATCCACCTTCTGCCACTTTAGTGCTCATAACAACCGTAATAATCCCTATTACAATCGCTGCGACAAAAAGCCCTATTGATGTGAGATTTAACGCTTTCTTTCTATTAAGATTTTTCTTTTCCATTAAATTCTCCAATCAGAAAATATCCATACATTGTAATTTTATAATATTTCTTAAAAAAGGTCAATGTTTTTATTGTTATATTATATTAAAATATGTTAGAATAATATGTAATATAAAGTAGATGAATAAAGGTTGTGTTTTTTTGAAAATAGTTGTTCTTGATTCTTATGCATTAAATCCCGGTGACCTTTCATGGGAATGGCTTAAAGCTTTGGGAAATTGTGAAATCCATCATCGTACTTCTCCTGACAAAATTCTTGAAAGATGTGAGGGTGCAGATATAATTCTCACAAACAAAACTCCCTTAACAAAAGAAACTCTTTCACGCCTTCCAAATCTTAAATATATTGCATTACTTTCAACAGGTTATAACATTGTTGATTGGGAATATGCAAAGGAAATCGGTGTTCCTGTTTCGAACATTCCTGCATACTCCACAAATGCAGTTGCACAGCTGACATTTTCATTGATTCTTGAAATCACTAATGCTGTTGGATTACATAGCGAAAGTGTCAGAAATGGTGAATGGACATCTTGTCCTGATTTCTGTTATTGGAAAACACCGTTAACTGAATTATGTGGTAAAACTCTTGGCATCGTTGGATTTGGTCAGATTGGTCAGGCTGTTGCAGACATTGCAGAAGCCTTTAAAATGAATATTGTTGCTGTTTCAGGTCACGAAACAGACCAGAGTCATAGAAAAAATTTTCGTTGGGTTGATATAGACACACTTGCAAAAACAAGTGACATTATTGCTTTCCATTGTCCTTTGACAGAAAAGACAACAGGACTCGTAAATAAAAACTTTATCGATAAATGTAAAGACGGTGCAATAATCATAAACACAAGTCGTGGACCCGTTGTAAACGACAAGGATTTAGCGGATGCTTTAAATAGCGGTAAGCTTCGTGGTGCAGGACTTGATGTGTTGACAGTTGAGCCACCAAAAGCAGATAATCCTTTACTTTCTGTGAAAAACTGTTTTATAACACCTCATATCGCATGGGCAGGATTTGAAACAAGAGAAAGACTTATGAGCATCCTTAAAGAAAACATCACAGCATATTTGAACGGTAAACCACAAAATGTAGTGAACAAATAAAACCACATAAAACCATAAAAGGGAAAGACATAAAACCGTCTTTCCCTTTTGTATTTTCAAATTGTAGTTTATCAAAATTTTTATACAATCATTTCACTCATTCTCTGTTTTGCACGACGCATTGTTTTACTCAAATAAATTGTACTTAACACAAGCGAAACACACTCAGCTATCGGGAATGCAAACCAAACAAGTTCAAGTCGTCCGCTTAAAGAAAGTAACCAAGCTGCAGGTAAAAGCACCAACAACTGACGACAAACGGAAACGATAAGACTATATATAGGCTTACCGATTGCCTGACACACTGAACCTGCAATAATACAGAACCCTGCAAGTAATAAGTGAGTACCTATTATTCTCAACGCAGGTACACCAATTTCAAGCATTTCTTCAGATGCATTAAAGAATGACAACAAAACATGTGGAATCAGTTCAAATGCCAACACACCTATAAACATAATTGAAACGGCAGTAACGATTGAAAGAGTTATTGTTTTCTTTACTCTATCATATCTTTTTGCACCATAGTTATATGCAATAATCGGCACCATACCATTGTTCAAACCGAAAATCGGCATAAAGATAAAACTCTGAAGCTTGAAATAACTTCCGAACACTGCGGTTGCACTTGTTGTGAATCCAATAAGAATTCTATTCAAGGTAAATGTCATTACAGAGCCAATTGACTGCATTATTATTGACGGTAAACCGATTTTATAAATTTCCTTTGCAATAGCTTTGTCCCAACGAATAAGTCTTGTTGTAACATGAATTTCCTTGTTGCATTTTATGTTAAATGCTATTGCTACAAGTGCTGCCACAATCTGTCCTGAAACCGTTGCAATTGCAGCTCCCAAAACCTCTAATTTTGGCATACCTAAAAGACCAAATATAAGAATTGGGTCAAGGATAATATTTATAACTGCACCAATCAACTGTGCAATCATTGAATGTGTTGTTTTTCCTGTTGACTGCAAAAGTTTTTCAAAACAAAACTGACTGCAGATACCTATTGAACAGCCAAGGCAAACTGAAGCATAATCCGTTCCGTATTTCACAATCTTTTCAACATCTGTCTGTGCCAAGAAAAATGGCTTTGAAAGAAATATCCCTATCAATGTAAACACAACAGAACTGCAAAGGAACAAAAACACACCTGTATTTGCAATCTTGTTTGCCTTTTCAAACTGCTTTGCACCCAACGAACGTGAAAGCATAGCGTTCATACCTACCGCTGTACCACCACAAACAGCAATCATAAGCTGTTGCAACGGAAATGCAAGTGAAACTGCATTGAGTGCATCCTCACCTAATTGTGATACAAAAATGCTGTCAACTACATTGTAAAATGCCTGAACTAACATTGAAATCATCATTGGAGTTGCCATTGATGCCAAAAGTCTACCAACAGGCATTGTACCCATCTTATTTTCCTGTGGTGGAATATTTTTTACATCTGCCATTATTCAAAATCCTTTATATGCACAAATTTTGCTCACAAGTTTTTACCTGTGAGCAATTTTAATATACTAATTTTCTGAAACTTTACCATTTTCAACAGTTATTGTTCTGTCACAATCTTCCAATACCATTTCACGATGAGTAATGAAAACAACTGTTATTTCATCATTTTCTTTCAGTTTTTTCATTACTGTTCTTTCTGTTTCACTGTCAAGAGCACTGGTAGCTTCATCCATAAGAAGAACTTTTCCTTTTCCTAAAAGAGCTCTTGCAATCGCAAGTCTTTGTGCCTGTCCTTGTGAAACACCTGCTCCCGATTCACCAAGAACAAAATCAAGTCCGCCATCTAAATCATAAGCAAATTCTGCCGCTGAATTTTCCAGAGCCTTTCTAATTTCATCATCTGTAGCATCAGGATTGAGAATTGTAATATTTTCTCTGACCGTTCCACTGAAAAGCATATTATCCTGAGGAACAAAAGAGAATAATCTCTTTGCATATTTACAATCAATATCACCTTTTGTTGTTTCGACAGCTGCACTACCACCATCAAGAGGGTAAAGGCCTGTAATGAGTTTGAAAACTGTACTTTTTCCTGCACCTGACGGACCCTTTATGCCAACAAACTCACCTTTGTTTATTGTAAAGTTTGCATTACTGATAACTTTTTCTTCTCTATAACCAAAGGTTGCATTTTCTACACAGATTTTTACAAATTCATCATAATTCATTTCAGGATATTCGTCCTTTTCCTCTTTTGAACCGGAAATTTCTATAAGTCTTTGCGCAGAAGTAGTCATTTCATAAAAGGAAGGAATGATACCTGTAACACTCACAATTGGACTGCGAAGCTGATTAACAAGCTGAATAATTGCAACAACCGAACCAAAAGTCAGCGTACCATTTAAAACACCATATGAACCATAAGCTACAGCAATCAAAAAGCCTATTGAGAAAACAAGAGAAAATGCAACACGTGCAAAAATGGAAAAACTTTTCCTTTTTACCTTTTGATGATAAAAGCTCTTTTGTTGTTTTAAAGATATATTTATTATTTTTTCTTCTATACCAAAAACCTTTACTGCAAAAAGATTCTCAATCATTTCCTGCATAAAAGAACGCACCTTCGCTTCCTTTTCACACACTCTTCTATGAAGGTCTTTGATATATTTCCTTGACACTCCGACAACGATAGGTACAAATGCACTGGACATGAAAATTATGAATAAAAATTTCTTGTCAAGAGAATACAAAGCAACCACTGCTGTACCTAATCTTACCAAAGTTGCAACAACATTGGGGAAAAAACTTATATAGCGTTCACTTACAAGCAACACATCAGAGGTCAATCGTGACATCAGGTCACCACTATGTTTTTCTACGGATTCGGCATATTTACCATAGACAATTCTCGAAAATATTCTTGATTTAAGGCATATCTCTGCTTTGCCTTGACTGATTGCAAGAATAAAAGAAGACATAACACTTGTAAACAACTGTACAAGAATAATAATTAAAAGAAAAACAGCATTTTTAATCAATTCTTCCTTGTTCCCATTTTGTGCACTGTCCATTACTGTTTTTGAGACCATCGCAAACGCAGTTGAATACACAGCAGACAAGGCGTTCAGCGTAATAAGTGCCACACCCTCTACATTGCGTTTACCGCAATTTATATATATCCACTTTAAAACAGATATATCTTTCATGTTTTTTCCTCTTTTTTCAGTAATATATGATTGAGTTGCTTTTAATCTTCAATGAGACCCTGAACTCGCATCTTTTCAATGAGAATATTTACATCTGCTTCAACTACTTCACAAGATACATCATATTCTTTTGCAATTATAGTTACAATATCTTCTACCGAATTTGTACCGTCAAGCAAATTAAACACTTTGGCACCAACTTCATTAAAAGTTATAATTCCGTTTAATTCAACTCGTCTTTCTCCAAGTGGAAGTACAACATTGCTTCCGGCAACATCCTTCATTATAAAACCATCTTTAATTTTCATCATTTATCAACCTTTCTATACCATTATACGACACAAAAGCAGCATCGTCGTCCATATTACATTCCAAAGAGAATACGGGAACACTTCTCAAAATTGAATCAACCAGTTCTAATGATTTCATTGCTCGTTGTGCATCTACAGACCTTATTGTCTGTTTGAACAGGAGTTTTATAGCTTCACTTATAGGTATTTTGCTGACCTTGTTTTCTTCTCCTCTTTTTATAAAAACAATTGCCCTGATAGGTACTTTTACATTACAGTTTTCGTCTGTTTTTCCCGAAAACGGTGTACCATGAGCACACCATACGTCGTTTTCTTTTATCAAAACAGGCTTATCATCATTTATTATTCTTGTTCCCGGTAAATTCTTAGTCCACAAATGTGTGTGTGTAGATTTACCTGTACCGCTATCTGCAGAAAAAAGATATGCATACCCATCTTTTTCAACACAAGAAGAATGTAACATTATACCATTGTAATCAAGCAATTTGACATTAAATGCATTTCCAACCCAAAAATACTCATGATTCGCAGTACTTAACTGTGGATATTGCTCTCTTTTTCTCTTCAGAAACTCCTCTTCAACTGCAATCTTAATATCCGTTTCCGAGCTATCAAAATCCGCCTCATATCCTTTTGCCCGTTCACGAAGAACATCATAACGAGGTTCAAATTCTGTTTTTAGTCCTGCAATTATATACTTTCCCATTTTTCGCACCTACCCAAATTACAAATACAATGCCGGATTAACATTTTTTCCGTTTACTTTCACTTCAAAGTGAAGGTGAGCACCCGTAACATATCCCGTTGCTCCGATATTTCCTATTGCTTGTCCTCTTGAAACTCTTTGACCTGAACGAACCTTTAGAGTATTCTGCATATGACAATACATTGTCGAAAGTCCGTTCCCGTGGTCAATCATTACCGTATATCCACCTGAATTATACCAGCCTGCAAATGTTACTGTTCCGGCTTCAGCAGCAACAACTGTACAGCCTGAACTACCACCGGGACGAACTATGTCAATACCTGCGTGCCATCCATCTCCAAAACTACGCCTACCATATGGTGATGAAACAGAGGTTGCACCGATTGCAGGCCATCTGAGTTTTCCTTTTGCTGAGCCTGTGGAACTTGATACATTCGGAGCCTTCTTTGTTCCGACCTGAATCTTTTCGCTGACAGCTTCTTTTATTGTTTCTCTTGAAACTTCCTTTGAAGAAACCCTTTCTCCACCAATGTATGTTACTAGCTCCGTTATTCTTTCAATACCGGGTTCACCTTTTGCAAGAACTTTTTTATCACCTACATAAAGGTTACTTGTGTTGGTCGTTATAGTATCATAAGGAATCTCAATTTCCTTGTATTCAGTCTTTGTTGTCTGAACGCTTATGAAATTTGTTGCTTCTGAAATAAGAAGCTCCTGTCCGGCACGAATTATTTCAGTAAGTTCCGGATTAAGTCTGTAAAGCTGTGAACTGCTTATATCAAA
>RHMF01005975.1_pt1 | contig 12609 bp, 5 predicted proteins | sample 5365151 | NCBI WGS metagenome assembly RHMF01 (sample SAMN10266501, study PRJNA497801) | feces metagenome | isolation source: feces | host: Bos taurus | place: China: Prairie of Fairy Mountain | collected 2017-08-14 | reverse complement strand
AGGCTTTGGGAAGAAGCCACAAAGCAATAACCATTATTTTATATGTGTATGTGACAGTTGGGTGCAGATGGAACATCCGCTTCCGACTGTGATATAAATTTTCTATGTGAGGAGAAAAAGTATGAAACACGCAACCTTTTTCAAGCGGTTTCTGAGCTTGCTGCTTGTCCTGGCGCTGATGGCCGGCAATGTTCTGCCCGGCATGGCACTGGAAATCGGCAAAGATGAGACCGGAAAAACGACCGTGAGCTTCACCCGTGTCGACAATGATCGGGTTTCTGCCAGCCTGCGTCCCAATGGCCGGACAGAAAACACGGTAGAAGCAGAATACGCAGCCACGGATGTGGTCCGCGTATCTATTATTCTGGAAAAGGCCTCTACCATTAAGGCCGGCTTCAGCACCACGGACATTGCCGTCAACCAGGCAGCAGTGACCTACCGTGAGAATCTGAAGAAGGATCAGACCACCGTCATCAACCGGATCGAACAGGCAACCAAGTCCGATCTGGATGTGGTGTGGAATCTGACCCTGGCTGCAAACATCGTTTCCGCCAATGTGCAGTACGGTCAGATCAAGACCATTGAGAACCTGCCTGGCGTCAAGAGCGTTGTGATCGAGAACCAGTATCTGCCCGCCAAGGCGGAGAATGGCACCATCGCTCCCAACATGGCAACCTCCGGCGGCCAGATTGGCTCCGGCTTGGCCTGGAATGCCGGTTACACCGGTGCTGGCACCCGTATCGCCGTGGTCGACACCGGTACGGACACCGACCACCAGAGCCTGAACGCCCAGGCCTTCGAGTATGCTCTGTCCCTGCTGGCTGAGAAGGCCGGCATGAGCTACGAGGATTACATCGAGTCCCTGGATCTGCTGGACGCAGAGGAGATCGCCTCCGTTGCCGACAAGCTGAACATTAAGGATTACCTGGATCCCGAGAAGGCTTACTTCAATACCAAGCTGCCTTTCGGCTTCAACTATAAGGATGCCGACTATGACATCGTCCATGACAACGACGAGCAAGGTGAGCACGGCTCCCACGTTGCCGGTATCGCCACTGCCAACTCCTGGCTGTACAACGGCAAGGACTATGTCAAGGCCCTGGAGTACTGCTTCATGCAGGGTGTGGCTCCCGAGGCTCAGCTGCTGACCATGAAGGTCTTCGGCAAGAACGGCAGCCCCTATGACTCCGACTACATGGCAGCCATCGAAGACGCTGTCATCCTGGGCGCCGATGTGGTGAACCTGTCCCTGGGCTCTGTTGCCCCCGGCCGTGGTACCCACTCCAACCCCATCTTCCAGGACATCATGGACGATCTGGCTGAGTCCGGCGTCGTGGTGGCCATCTCTGCCGGTAACTCCGGCCACTGGGCTGAAATGGCTGAAAACGGCGGTTATCTGTACAACACCGACGTCAGCCAGGACACCCTGGGCCAGCCCGGCTCCTTCACCAACTCCCTGTGTGTCGCTTCCGTTGAGAACGACGGCATGGTCGGCTTCTATCTGGAAGTTGGCGGCCAGATGCTGGTCTATAACGAAGACAACCGGGACGGCCAGTTTACCAACAAGCCCTTCCGTGACATCGCCGGCGACTATGAGTACATCTACATCGACGGCGTGGGCAAGGCAGAGGATTGGGCTGCCGTGGCAGAGGTCCTGCCCGGCAAGATCGCCATCTGCTCCCGCGGTGAGACCAACTTTGTCGAGAAGGCTACCCTGGCCATCGAGGCCGGTGCCATCGCCGTGCTGATCTACAACAACCAGAGTGGTATCATCACCCTGGATCTGACCGAGTATCAGTACACCAACCCCGTGGCCGCTCTGACCCAGGCCCAGGGCAAGAAGCTGCGTGAGCTGTCTACCCCTGTCACCGATGAAGCCGGCAACGTGCTGTACCTGACCGGTACCATGACCGTCAGCAACACCATCGGCATGGGCCAGTTCGGCAGCACCTACTATACCATGTCCGACTTCTCCTCCTGGGGCGTTACCGGCTCTCTGGAACTGAAGCCCGAGATCACCGCCCCCGGCGGCAACATTTACTCTCTCAACGGCCTGGAACCCTCCGGCGGCGGTTACGAGATCATGTCCGGTACCTCCATGGCTTCTCCCCAGGTGGCCGGTATGTCCGCCCTGATGGCCCAGTACCTGCGTGAGAACGCTCTGGTGGACAAGACCGGCGTGGATGCCCGTCATCTGATCCAGAGCCTGCTGATGTCCACGGCTACTCCCATCCTGGCTGCCGAGAATCAGTACTATCCCGTTCTGCAGCAGGGCGCCGGTCTTGCCAATGTCTGGGCTGCCATGACTGCCGACTCCTACATCCTCATGGCCGAAGGCACCAACAACGGCGCTGCCGACGGCAAGGTCAAGGTCGAGCTGTTTGACGACCCCGACCGCAACGGCGCTTACAGCGCAACCTTCACCCTGTATAACCTGTACAATGTGGAAAAGACCGTCAACCTGAACGCTGACTTCTTCATCCAGTCCCTGCTGTCCGACGGCACCCACCTGTACATGGATCTGGCCACCACCATGATCGCCATGGATGTGGTTTGGTCTGTCAACGGCACCCCCATCGAGGGCGTTGTCAATGGCGATATGGACTTCAACGGCGACGGCCGGGTCAACACCGCTGACGGCCAGGCTCTGCTGGACTACGCCACCGGCGTTGTGAAGGAACTGTCCAACAAGGACAAGGCCGACGTGGACGGCGATGGCGACATCGACTCCCATGACGCCTACACTTTCCTCAGCCAGCTGTACAACACCACCGCTGTCCTGCCCGCTGACGGCTCCGTTGAGATCACCGTCGATTTCAGCCTGACCGAGGATATGAAGGCTGCCCTCAACGAGGTTTACCCCAACGGTACCTACATCCAGGGCTTCCTGTATGCTGAGACCGAGGACGGCGAAGAGGTGCCCGGCACTTCTCACTCCATCCCCGTTCTGGGCTTCTACGGCAACTGGACCGACGCTTCCATGTTCGACGTGGGTCAGTGGCCCACCTACGCCACCGGCGAGGATAGCCGCATTCCTTACATCGGCCGTATCCGCGGCAATGACTTCAAGGTCGTGTATGAATGGGATCCCGGCTACAACTACAGCTTCGGCGGCAACCCCCTGATCCCCGACTCTGTGTACATGCCCGAGCGTAATGCCATGAACTCCGCCGACTCCATGGACGGCGTCAGCTTCATCGCCATCCGTAATGCCGACCAGTCCCGTGTCGTGGTGGTCAACGAGACCACCGGCGAGGTCATCATGGACCAGAAGACCGGCGCTGTCAACATGGCTTACTACTACGGTATGCTGGGCTGGCAGAACAGCGGCATGACCCTGACCACCAACTTCTCCCAGAAAGATACCACCGAGGGCGACCGCATCAGCATGGGCTTTACCCTGGTGCCCGAGTATTATGTGGACGAAAACGGTGATGTGGATTGGAATGCCCTGGGCGATGGCGCTACCATCAGCACCAGCTGGACCATCGACAACACCGCTCCCGAGCTGTTTGGTGTCAGCATCGATCTGATGAACAACACCATGACCGTCAAGGCCTCCGACAACCAGTACATCGCTGCCGTGGGCCTGTACAACAAGACCGGCACCCGCTGCCTGGCCCAGACCGGTGCCAAGCAGGATATTGCACCCGGTGAGGTGGCCGAGTACACCTTCTCCCTGGATAAGGTCAATGGCAAGAAGTTCCTGCTGCAGGTCTTCGACTATGCCATGAACCGCACCACCTATCTGATCGAGATGCAGATCGGCGAAGAGGCTGACCTGCCCGCCATGATGGCTTATGACCTGGTGAGCCGCCACTGGTGTGGCTTCGATAAGGACTTTGTGTACGACTACAAGGTCGGTACCACCAGAGTCGCTTACGCAGACCACATCTTCTATGCCGCCACCATTGCTGAGCACTACGCTTTCGCTACCACCAACAAGGGCGACCTGTACGTCATGCCCGAGGATGATCTGAGCGATACCACCTTCATCACCAACCTGGGTCAGATCATGTACGATATGGCCTACAATAAGGCTGACGGTGAGATCTACGCCGTCAACGACAAGAGCGAGCTGTTCTCCATCCACAAGCTCACCGGCGAGCTGACCAAGATCGGCAAGATCGGTCTGAACACCAACACCCTGGCCTGCAGCCCTGAGGGCGTGTTCTACTGCAACGAGCTGGGCACCGGTAAGGTTTACTCCTTCACCCTGGAGACCATGGATGCTCCCGAACTGCTGATGGAAGATCCCTTCCTGACCTACGTCGATCCCTTCATGGGTGCTGACATGGGCGGTACCACCGGCAACATGGGTATGGAGTACAACCCCAATACCGACATGATCGCCTGGAACTCCCACTGTGAGGTCCTGATCGGTTCTTACATCACCTATGCTTACTACTACGAGATCGATCCCGCTACCGGCGAATTCACCCGTTACGAGGACTTCTGGCACGAAATGGGCGGTCTGATGATCCCCGATCGTACCGGTGCCGGTGGCAACTGGGCCGATCCCACCGATGAAGTCATTGCTGTCAAGCTGAACAAGTCCGAGATGGACATCATCCGCGGCACCACCGCTCAGCTGACCGCCAATGTGATGCCCTGGACCGCCACCGACCGTACCGTCACCTGGACCAGTGCCGATGAGACCATCGCCACTGTGGACAAAAACGGTGTTGTCACCGGCGTCAGCGCAGGCACCACCACCATCCGCGCCACCTCCAACCTGGATCCCGACTTCTACGCCGAGTGCGTGGTCAACGTGGAAATCCTGGAGGTCACCATCCACGGCACCACCACCGACGAGAACAACAACTCCATGTTCTTCGATTGGGATATGTCCACTGGTGAAAGCTGGACGGCTGGCGCTGCCCTGGATTACACCATGACTTCCGCCACCTATTCCACCGCGCTGGATGTCTTCTACATGATGGACAATGTGTCCAGCAAGTGGCAGATGCACAAGGTCACTGCCGACGGCACCATTCTGGAGTCCGCCGAAAACACCAACGGCATCGCCCTGTGGGATATGACCTACAACCCCTACTTCACTGAAAAGCACGGCGAAGAGCGCATTTCCGGTATTTACTACTACTATCTGCTGTCTCCCAAGAACCCCATGGCCATGAACGCCGTCGGCTTCAACCTGGGCGACCTGGCCAGCTACCTGGTTGGTATCACCACCATGGGCTATGAGCAGCAGACCGACGAAAACGGCGATGTGTACGATACCGAGCACATCGTGCTGCTGGATAATGACGGCTACGTCTGGGACTTCTGGATCTATGATGTGGCTGGCGGTGGCATGAACGCCCTGTACAACATTTCCAAGAGCAATCTGAACCTGGAATTCCCCGGCGACGATACCATGGACAATCTGTACACCTCTCTGATGGTGGGCGATGACGGTAACCTGTACCTGTCCGCCTTCAACGGCACCACCAACGAGATCTTCCATATGTCCTATGATGAGAGCATCGGCCAGTATGTGGCGGTTAAGATCGGCGACATGGGCGAGCTGGTGTATCCTGCAACCATCACCTCCGTCACCGTCAACGGCAGCACCATTGGTAACACCGCTGCTCCCAAGCCTCAGTACACCATGGCTGCCACCGAGATCACCGACGAAGAACTGGCTGCCGCTTCCACCAAGGCTTCCTTCTCTGTCACTGATGCCGAGCGTGACTACAAGCTGGAGCTCAACGATGCAGGTGACAGCAAGACTGAGACCATCGAACTGGCCGAAGGTGAAAACCAGATGGATATCAGCAAGATGGTTTACTACAGCTACACGCCCGATGAGGACGGTACTGTCACCTTTACTGTTTCCACCAGCACCAAGTGGTACGCAATGTTCTATGCCAACGGCGCGGACGGAAGCTATGTCTCTCTGGACAGCACCCAGCCTGATGCCGTGGAGGTTACTGCCGGTAGCCAGGTGATCATCGGTATCCGTATTTACGAAAGCTCCAAGTGGAGCGCGGTTGCCGGTACCCTGACCATCAATGTTGCCTTCACGCCTGTGGGCGGCAGCACGCCCGATCCTGAGAATCCCGATCCCGAGACCCCCGATCCCGAGGAACCCGAAACCAACACGCTGGTGCTGGGCACCAATGAGCTGGTCTCCGGTACCCAGTATACCTATACCGTCACCCTGGAATTCGACTTTGTTCTGAAGGACAGCGACGGCAAGACCATCTACCAGTATGCCTACGGCAAGGCCGACCGTGTGAAGATCCTGATCAACGGTGTCCATGCTGCCAACCTGGCGGATACCAAGATCAGCGTTTCCGTTGGCGATACCGTGACCGTGGAACTGCAGAGCGTGGATGGCGGCGCTTACACCGCAACTCTGACCATGTCCGCTCTGGAAGCTGCTTCCAAGCTGGTCATCGGTGACAACGACATCGCAAGAAACACCGACTACTCCTTCATCGCTACCCAGGATGGTACCCTGTATACCACCATCAAGGAGCTGTGGTGCGACGGCGCTTACTGCTCCGAGGCTTCTCTGTCTTCCTCCGTGGTCTTCAAGATCAACGGCAAGACCGTCAGCGGTTTTGAAAATGCTTACGAAGTGAAGACCGGCGACGAGATCACCGTCCTGCTGGGCACCCAGTTTGGCGAGCCCGCCAGTGCTGTGCTGAATCTGAGCTACGATGGATACTACGAGCATCCCATCGGCTCCCGTGGCAACCCCTACACCCTGACCTACGCAGAATGCCCCACCACCACCGTGGAGATCGCTGCCGGTGAGGCTGTGTGGTACAAGCTCTACGGCTTCGGCGCAGGCTACAAGCTGATCGTCAAGGGCGAAGGCGCTTACGTCATCCTCAGCGGCGAACGCTACGAAGTTCCCGCAGGTGGCCTGATGATGCCCGCTGTTTCCAGCCTGCAGATCGGCAACGACGGCACTGCTCCCGCTACCTTCGAGCTGATGGCCAGCATCGAAGAGGGCTATCCCGATAATCCCAAGGATCTGGTTGAAGGTGATAACACCGTTACACTGGACAAGTCCGCCAATTACTACTACGACTTCGTTGCTCCCCAGGCCGGTACTGCCACCGTTACCGTCTCCGGTGACAACTGGAGATTCTGGTATTCTCTGGTGAATGCCGGCGGCACCGTCCTCGTTGACAACGAGGATCACCAGGCCAGAAGAGGCGACGAAGCCACCATTACCGTGGAGATGACCGCAGGTCAGTCCATCGTGCTGAAGCTGGGCACCCTGAACTCCAGCTGGAGCGCACCCGGCGGCGACATCACCGTTACCTTCCACTTCGAACCCGCTGAGGCCGCATGCCAGCACGAAAACACCAAGACCGAGATCGAGAACGAGGTCGCAGCCGATTGCACCACCGACGGCAGCTATGACGAGGTCGTCTACTGCGCCGATTGCGGTGTCGAGATCAGCCGTGAAACCGTTACCGTTCCCGCTACCGGTCATAACTACGAGAACGGCTCCTGCACCGAGTGTGGCGAGGCCGATCCCGATTACCAGCCCGACCTGTCCAACGCTCTGGTCCTGGGCAAGAACGACATCGAATCCGGTATCGTTTATACCTACGTTGTTCCCGCTGACGGCCGTATGGAATTTGCTGTTGGCAGCGTCTACAACAGCGCAGGCTCCAAGCAGTACAGCTGGTACAACGGCAGCAAGCTGCAGATCCTCGTGGGCGGCAAGGCCATGACCGCCAGCTCCGCCAAGATGAATGTGACCGCCGGTCAGATTATCACCGTGGAGATCGTTTCTCTCGATGGCGACACCTTCACCGCTGATATCACGCTGAAGGAACTGACCCCTGCCGAGTCCCTGGTGCTGGGCAACAACGATCTGTCCCAGAACCTGGAGTATGTCTACGTGGCTGAACAGGACGGCACCGTCTATGTTTCCGTGGTGGAAATGCTCTACAACGGCGAGCAGGTCACCGCTGATGCCCTGGGCAACAGCGTCCAGATGACCATCAACGGCTCCTCCGTCTCCGTCTTTGAAAAGTCCTACCAGGTGAAGACTGGTGACGAGATCGCCATCATCATCAAGGATTACAGCTGGGACAACTCCGGCGTTGTCTCCGCTGTCATCAACCTGAGCTATGAGGGCTTCTATCAGCATCCCGTGGGCAGCATGAACAATCCTGTTGAGCTGCTGTATGCCGATTGCCCCACCGACTCCATCGAAATTGCTGCCGGCACCGCTGCCTGGTACAAGCTGGAGTCCTACTACGACGAGAGCGCCTGGAGCACCGTCTATCCCTTCGACGGCAAGTACCTGGTGGTCACCGGTGAAGGCGCTTACATCATCGTTGACGGCACCCGCTATGACGCTGTTGACGGCGTTGTCAAGGTCATGATGGACGAAGAGACCATGATCCAGATCGGTAACGACGGCGCTTCCGCAGCCACCTTCCAGATCTCCGTGGAGATCCCCGAGGGTGCAAAGGAGAACCCCCAGGATCTGGTGGAGGGCGACAACAAGGTCACCCTGCCCAGCTACAGCACCTACTACTATGACTTCATCGCCACCGAGGACGGCGTTGTGACCGTCGTTGTCTCCGGTGAGAACTGGAAGTACACCTTCGAGCACTATGATGCCCAGGGCAACAAGCTGTCCGGCAAGGACTACTACGCCAAGAACAGCGATACCGATACCCAGACCTTGGAAATCAAGGCCGGCGAGAAGATTATCGTTGTGGTCGGTACCTCTCAGGGCTGGTCTCAGCCCGGCGGCGATATCACCGTCAACTTCCACTTCGAACCTGCCTGCCGCCATACCAACACCGAGATCCGGGATGCCAAGGAAGCAACCTGTATCGAGGAAGGCTACACCGGCGACACCTACTGCGTCGACTGCGGCGAGCTGATCGCTGTGGGCGAATCCACTGGCCTGGGCGACCATAGCTATGTGGACGGTGCTTGCGAGCACTGCGGCGAGGCCGATCCCGATGCCAATAAGGTCATCGTCAATGTCACCGTGGATGTGGATGCCACCAACGGTGTGGTCCTGGTCACCTGGGATCCTGCCAACTTGAAGCTGATCGACATCGTGATCCATGCTGATTACCAGTCCATCCTCCAGGAGGACGGCTCTGTGACCTTCGGCTATGTGGTGCTGGATGGCATCGCTGCCGGCCAGATCATTGCAACCCTGACCTTCGAGGCTGTGGATCCCGCTGCTGCCGATGTGACCATCGAGCATAAGCAGGTCAACAATGACTCCGATGCTCCCTGCCAGCACTTCGAAACCGAGATCCGGAATGCCAAGGATGCCACCTGCACCGAGGAAGGCTACACCGGCGACACCTACTGCGCAGACTGCGGCGAGCTGATCGCTGAGGGCGAAGTCATCGAGATGCTGGAGCACAACATGGTCGATGGTGTCTGCACCGAGTGCGGCCACCGCGATGCCCTGCTGGGCGATGTCAACGGCGACGGCGCTGTGGATACCACCGATGCCAAGCTGATCATGCAGCTGGATCTGGGCCTGGTGGACGCAGCTGACCTGAACCTGGATGTTGCCGATGTCAACGGCGACGGCCAGGTGGACACCACCGATGCCAAGCTGGTCATGCAGCTGGACCTGGGCCTGATCGAGGAATTCCCCGCAGGCGGCTGATCCCTGTAACGATCGCAGCATAACCCAAACCCAAAGCGCCCCGGATCCTCCGGGGCGCTTTTTCCTCACTTTTTTCTGTGCAAATTGCCGTATTTTGCCAAAAAACCGAAAAAGTTACAAAAAGAGATGGAAATATTTCCGGTTATCGTATAAAATAGTTCTGTAAACTGAAACAAAGAGAGATGATTATGAAAAAACAACAGAAACTGACCAAACTGGAAAAAAGCTGGATCCTGTACGATGTGGGTAATTCGGCCTTCACCCTGCTGGTGTCGACCTTGCTGCCCATCTATTTCAATGCACTGGCAACCTCTGCCGGAATCGACGAAAATATGTACCTGAGCTATTGGGGCTATGCCGGCTCCATTGCAACCATTCTGGTGGCCCTCATCGGCCCCATCTGCGGCACACTGTCCGACCGCAAGGGCTATAAGAAGCCTTTGTTTGTTCTGATGGTGCTGACCGGTGTGCTGGGCTGCGCTGCCCTGGGCCTTGCCAAGGGCTGGCTGCTGTTTTTGGGTATTTTCATTTTGGCCAAAGTGGGCTTCAACGGCAGCCTGGTGTTCTATGACTCCATGCTCCCGGAGATCACCGACGAAAAGCGGATCGACGATGTTTCCACCCAGGGCTATGCCTGGGGCTATATCGGCTCCGTGATCCCCTTTGTGCTGTGCCTGGTGCTGGTGCTGGCCGGCGGCAGTTTTGGCTTGGATCAAACCACCGCCATGGTCATCTCTTTTCTGCTGACCGCCCTGTGGTGGGCCGTCTTCACCCTGCCGCTGCTGCGTCGGTATAAGCAGACCGCCTACGTGGAGCGTGGAGAACACCCCATTGCCGATGCTTTCCGGCAGCTGGCTGGTACCTTCCGCAAGGCCAAGGATCAGAAGCACATTTTCATGTATCTGATCGCTTTCTTCTTCTTCATTAATGGCGTGTATACCATCATCGACATGGCAACCGCCTACGGCACCGACCTGGGGCTGGATACCACCGGCCTGCTGCTGGCCCTGCTGCTGACCCAGATCGTGGCCTTCCCCTGCGCTATTATCTTCGGTAAGCTCTCTGCCAACCATGACAGCGCCAAGCTGATGAAGATCTGCATCATCTGCTACACCTGCATCACCCTCTTTGCGGTGTTCCTTGTGAGCCAGTGGCAGTTCTGGCTGCTGGCGACTTTGGTGGGTATGTTCCAGGGTGCCATCCAGGCCCTGAGCCGCTCCTACTTGGGCAAGATCGTGGCCGCCGAGCAGAGCGGCGAGTTCTACGGCCTCATGGACATCTGCGGCAAGGGCGCCTCCTTCTTCGGCATGGCGCTGGTTGGCTTCATCAATCAGATCACCGCCGATGTGGAGGTCACCGTTTTCGGCCTGCGGCTGCAGAATGCAAACCTGGCGGTCAGCGTCCTGGTGGTGCTGTTCATAGTCGGTTATGTCCTGTTCTGCAAGGCTGACAAGCTCAATAAGGCCAGAATGGCCCAGTAAACAACATGGCGGCGCACAGTTTTGTGCGCCGCTTTTTTGCCGAAAAATCCCGATTGCCTTTTGACGATGGATTTGCTATACTGTAAAAAAAGAAAGGGGGCGACGATGTGCGAAAGATTCTGCCAATAATCCTGCTGATTTCTCTGCTGATGGGCTGCGCTGCATCGGAACCCTATGCGCAACAGACGGTGTTCTGTATGGACACGGTGATGGATATCCAAATTTGGGGCAAAGATTGCCAGCGGGCGATGGATGCAGTGGTGCAGCTGCTGCAGGACATGGAAAAAACCTGGTCTGCCACCGATGAAACCTCCTTTTTGGCTGCTTTGAATAGGGGAGAGGGGAGTGCTGACCGCGAACAGCAGGCCCTGCTGGACCAGACCTTGGCTCTGCGGGAGAAAACCGGCGGTGCCTTTGACCCGCAGTTGGGCAGTGTCATCGCCCTGTGGGGCTTTTACGATGATGTGCATCGGGTGCCCGGCAGCGAAGAACTGGAAAACGCAAAGCTGCAGCCCAAATGGGACCTGGGCGCCGTCGTCAAGGGCTATGCCGGCAGCCAAATCGGAAAGCTGCTGGAAACCTACGATGTGGACCGGGCGATGATCAACCTGGGCGGCAATGTGCAGACCTACGGTTCCAAGCCCGACGGCCAAAGCTGGAAGGTGGGCATCCAAAATCCCGCAGGCGGCGATGCCCTGGGTGTCCTGTCTGTGGCGGGCACCATGGCGGTGGTCACCTCCGGGGACTATCAGCGGTATTTTGAGCAGGACGGCATCCGCTACCATCATACCCGGAAACCGGCCTGCCTGCCGATAGCGGCCTGCGCTCCGTGACGGTGATTTGCGCCGATGGCACGGTGGCGGATGCGTTGTCGACCGCCCTGTTCGTCATGGGCCTGGAAGAAGCCTGCGCCTTTTGGCGGGAAAACCGGGATTTTGAGGCGGTGTTCCTGCTGACCGACGGCCGTATTTTTGCCACCGAGGGTGCGGCCCTCTCCGGCTGTACTTATGAGGTGATTCTGCCATGAAAACAAAAACCTGGATCCTGCTGCTGGCGCTGTTGCTGGTGTTGTCGGCGGGATTGAGCCTGTGGCTCCTGTGGCCCCGGGCGGATGCGGCCTTTGTGGAAGTTTGGTCCGATGGGAAACTGTTGTACCAGCTGGACCTTCGCATTGATCGGCAGATCACTGTGGAAGGGGAGAAGGGTACCAATGTGATTACGGTGCAGGGCGGAAAAATCGCCGTGACCGCTGCCGATTGCCCGGACCATTACTGCATGGACCGGGGCTTCTGCGCCGGTGGCACCCAAATCGTGTGCCTGCCCAACCGGCTGGTACTCCGTTTTGTGGAAAAGCAGGAAATAGACGGAATGACCGGATAAATGTGAAAAAAGGTATTGACAAATCCGGTTATGCCTGCTATAATACTCAAGCGCCTGGACGATTAGCTCAGCTGGCTAGAGCATCCGCTTGACGTGCGGAAGGTCATAGGTTCGAGTCCTATATCG
>RHMF01001097.1_pt1 | contig 12620 bp, 8 predicted proteins | sample 5365151 | NCBI WGS metagenome assembly RHMF01 (sample SAMN10266501, study PRJNA497801) | feces metagenome | isolation source: feces | host: Bos taurus | place: China: Prairie of Fairy Mountain | collected 2017-08-14 | reverse complement strand
GCTGAAACCCTGGCCCGCGCCGACGTGAACGGTGACGGCCAAGTGACCATCGCCGACGCCAATGCCGTGATCAGCGCAATCCTGGGCACCACCGCCGAGTAATCCTCAGCCTTTGACCCATCCCTACAGGGGCGGCTTCCAAACGGGGCCGCCCCTGTTGAATACATAATCGCAAACGATTGCATGGCTTTTTACGCCGAATGGTTTACCGAAATTGCTGGTTTTTCGATTGAAATCGTTATCTTTGTGCTATATAACCGCAATCTACCATAACAAATAATTGTCACGATGAAAAAGATTTTCTCCACAATGTTCCTGGCGGCCCTGCCAATGCTCTTACTGGCACAGGGCTGGCCTGCCAACTACGGCGGTGTGATGCTGCAGGGCTTCTACAACGATTCGCGCTGGACACGGCTCGAGGCGCAGGTCGATGAGTTGGCCGAGTTCTACGACTTGGTGTGGGTGCCGCAGAGCGCCTCTTGCAACGGCACCTCGATGGGCTATGACGACCTGTATTGGTTCACCAACTACAACAGTTCGTTTGGCAACGAGACACAACTGCGCAGCATGATTTCCACCTTCAAGGGCAAGGGCCTCGGCACTATCGCCGATGTGGTGATTAACCACCGCAAGAGTCTGTCGGGCTGGCTCACATTCCCGCGCGAGACCTACAAGGGCGTTACCTACCAGCTGCTCTCGACCGACGTGGTGGCTAACGACGACAATGGCCAGACCAAGACGTGGGCCGATGCCAATGGCTATACCCTGAGCAACAACAACGACTCGGGCGAGGGTTGGGACGGTATGCGCGACTTGGATCACCACAGCACCAATGTGCAGACCAATGTGAAAGCCTACCTGCATTTCCTGCTCGAAGACCTGGGCTACACCGGTTTCCGCTACGATATGGTGAAGGGCTATTCTCCAGCCTTTACCGGCACCTATAACGCCGATGCGCAGCCCGAATTCTCGGTGGGTGAATATTGGGACGGCAACGCCAACACCGTGAAGAGTTGGCTCAACGGCACCAAGGTGGACAACGTCATCCAGAGCGCCGCCTTCGACTTCCCCTTCCGCTACACTTGCCGCGATGCCTTCAACAACAACCAGTGGTCGAAACTCAGCACCGGCGGTGTGTGCACCGACGCCAGCTACAAGCGTTACGCGGTTACCTTTATCGAGAACCACGACACGCAGTACCGCGACGCCAGCAATCCCAACGACCCCATCACCAAAAACATCACCGCCGCCAACGCCTACATGCTCGCCATGCCCGGTACGCCCTGCGTGTTCCTCACTCACTGGAACACCTACAAGAACAACATCAAGAACATGATTTATGTGCGCAAGATGGTGGGTATCACCAACCAGAGCGCCACGCAGACCATGGTGAGCACCAACAACTACCACGCGCAGCTCACCACCGGTATGGCCGGCAAACTCATGGTGGTGATAGGCAGCGGCTACACGCCCAGCGCCACGCAGTACACCAAGGTTATCAGCGGTCAATACTACAGTTACTACGTTAACAATGACATCGACTTCCCCTGGGTGGACAAGCCCAGTGCCACCTACTCGGCTCCTTTCTATGCCACCCTCACCGCTCTGAGTGCGCAGGCCGACGCCCGGCTCGTCTATACCACCGACGGCACTGAACCCACTGCGGCCAGCACCGCTGTGACCAGCGGCACCAAACTGCAAATAAGCCAGGCCACCGTGCTTAAGGTGGGACTGCTTGTTGACGGTGCGGTGAAAAACGTCATTACCCGCAACTACACCTGGGAGGAAGCCTTCACACCCTACACCGCCACCGTGTATGTGAAAGACCCCACTGCGGCTCCTAACAACTGGCCTAGCGTCAACATCCACGCCTGGGACATGAGTGGCAAAACGACCAATGTGCTGACCGACACGTGGCCCGGGAAGACCATCACCGACACCAAGGTCATCAACGGCACCAAGTTCTACTACCGCGAGTTCACTATCCCTGATGCGGAATACACCTTCGGTGTGGTTATCAACTGGGGTACATCAAGCAACGCCAGTTCGCACCAGACGGTTGACGTGACCGATATCAACCACGACATCTATCTGGAAATCGCCACACAGACTAACAAATTTGAGGTGAACGACATCACCGACCAATACAGCGGCACCGTGGTGCCGGGTGATGTGAACGGCGACGGCCAGGTGACCATTGCCGATGCCAATGCCGTGATTTTCATCATCCTCAACGGCACCGACAGTGTGGATGCCGCCACACTGGCACTGGCCGATGTGAACGGTGACGGCCAGGTGACCATTGCCGACGCCAATGCCGTTATCAGCATTATTCTCGGAAACTGATGATGATGGGAATGAAATCTTTGCTACTGGCGCTGCCATGTGTGCTCTGCAGCCTGTGGGCCGGCGCCGCGGCACTGCCGCAGGGCGATGTGAACGGTGACGGCCAGGTGACCATTGCCGACGCCAATGCGGTCATCGCCGTGATTCTGAACCAAGACGACGCCATCGACGAGCGTGCCCTGATTCTGGCCGATGTGAACGGTGATGGCCTGGTGACCATCGCCGACGCCAACACCGTGATCGGCTACATCCTGGGCGGTGTGCCCGAGGCCGCACCGCTGGTGGGCGGCGATATCTCCATGCTTACCGCCTATGAGGCCCACCAGCAACTGGCGCAAAACCGCTACGGCGTGACCACCGCCCACTACTATGACCGCTTCGGTCAACGCGTGGACGATGTCATCGCCTTTGTGAAAAAACAGGGCTGGAACGCTGCCCGTGTGCGCCTTTTTGTCAATCCCGAAAACGCTTCGGCCGAGGCTCGCGGACAAGGCGTGATTCAAAACCTTGACTCGGTCATCGCTTTGGGACGCCGCATCAAGCAGGCCGGCATGGCCTTTATGCTCGATTTCCACTACAGTGACACCTGGGCCGACCCCTCCAGCCAGTACACACCTAAGGAGTGGGCCGCGCTCGATGACTCGGCCCTGACGCGGCAGGTGTATGACTACACCCGTGAGTGCCTGCTGCGGCTGCGTGCCGCCGGTGCCGTGCCCGACCTGATTCAAACCGGCAACGAAATCAGCTACGGAATGTTGTGGGGGGGCGTGGGTACGCCCGACAGTCAACTCAAGAAGTGCTACACCAACAGCAGCGGCGAGAACTGGACACGCTTCACCTCGCTGCTGATGGCGGCGGGACGGGCCTGCCGCGAGGTGTGCCCGCATGCCAAAATAGTGCTGCACACCGAGCGTGTGCCGCGTGTGAACGTGCTTTTCAATTTCTACAACGTAATGACCGCCCGCGGCATCGATTACGACGTGATAGGGCTGAGTTACTATCCCTATTACCACGGTAAGCTCGAAGTGCTCAACTCGGTGCTTACCCAACTCACGGCGCAGGGTTACGGCAAGGAAATCATGATTGTGGAAACCGGCTACAGCTACAAGTACACCGTGGGCGACATTGATTACTCTGCCACCTATCCGCTCACCTACGAGGGACAGCGCGCCTTTACGGCCGCTCTGGTGGGCACGCTGCGCACCCATAGCGATGTGAAAGGCATCTTCTGGTGGTTTCCCGAGGCCAACGAGTACGGCCTGGGCGGCAGTTACTGGCAGCAGCTGCACGTCAACGACAATTGGTACAACGCCGGTTTGTGGGACCACTCCACAGGCCGCGCCACCCCCGCTCTGTATGAACTCAAGAAATTAGCCGATTGATAGAGGCCTGATTGATTCTCAAAGCCTGAAAAAAAGACTGCACGTCACTGATAATCAGCGACGTGCGTTCTTTTTGGTTGTCCTACCCGGACTCGAACCAGGAAATGCGGCACCAAAAACCGTTGTGTTACCATTACACTATAGGACAATCCTCACATCATGAGACCGTGAAGTCCCAAATGCGGTGCAAAGGTAGATATAAAATTGCAATCCGCCAAACGGATTGCAATTTTTTTGATTTTTTCGCTTATAATCCCTGCCGGAAAACGGTCGTCGGGGGGGTTATTTCACGATGAGCAGGTAGTAGTTCTTCTTGCCGCGTTGGGCCAGAATGTACTTGCCGTTGAGCAACATGTCGGTGCCGGCGGGCTGGTTGGGGTCGGCCACTTTCTCCTTGTTGATGCTCACGCCGCCGCCCTGTGTGAGCTTGCGCATTTCGCCCTTGCTGGCAAAGACGGGGGCTTCGTCGGTGAGCAGGCTGATGAGCGGGGTGCCGCTTTCCACGGCGGTGCGGCTCACTTCAAAGGTGGGCACGCCCTCAAACACGCTCAGCAGCGTGTCCTCGTCGATGCGGTGCAACACGTCGTTGGCTTTGTTGCTGAAAAGAATCTGCGAGGCTTCCACAGCGGTGTCGTAGTCCTGCTGGCTGTGCACCATCACGGTGATTTCGCGTGCCAGGCGCTTCTGCAGCGGGCGCATGCCCGGGTCGCGCTCCTGTTCGGCCTCCAGGGCAGAAATCTCTTCCTGGGTGAGGTCGGTGAAGATTTTGATGTACTTGCTGGCATCGGCATCACTCACGTTGAGCCAGAACTGGTAGAACTTGTAGGGCGAGGTGCGTTTCGGGTCGAGCCACACGTTTCCGCTCTCGGTTTTGCCGAATTTGCCGCCGTCGGCTTTGGTGATGAGCGGACAGGTGATGGCGAAGGCCTCGCCGCCCTGCATGCGGCGTATGAGCTCGGTGCCGGTGGTGATGTTGCCCCACTGGTCGCTGCCACCCATCTGCAGGCGGCATCCCTGCGTGTTGTAGAGGTGCAGGAAGTCATAGCCCTGCAGCAGTTGGTAGCTGAACTCGGTGAACGACATGCCGTGGTCGGCGTTGGCGGCCAAACGTTTCTTCACGCTGTCCTTGGCCATCATGTAGTTGACGGTGATGTGCTTGCCCACGTCGCGTATGAACTGCAGGAAGGAGAAGTCCTTCATCCAGTCGTAGTTGTTGACCAGGATGGCATGGTTAGGGGCGCCGCTGTCGAAGTCAAGGAAGTGGGCCAGCTGCCGGCGGATGCACTCCTGGTTGTGTCGCAGGGTCTCCTCGTCGATGAGTTTGCGCTCCTGTGACTTCATGCTGGGGTCGCCTATCATGCCGGTGGCGCCGCCTATCAGGGCGATGGGCCGGTGGCCGGCGCGCTGCAGGTGCTTGAGCATCATGATGCCCACCAAGTGGCCGATGTGCAGCGAGTCGGCTGTGGGGTCGATACCCACATAGCCGCTGGTCATTTCCTTGTTGAGTTGTTCTTCGGTGCCAGGCATGATGTTGTTGATCATGCCGCGCCATTTCAGTTCTTCTACAAAATTCATCAGTTCGATAGTTATGGTAATGAGTTGATAATAATCCAAACGGGAGGTTACACGTTGAAGCGGAACACCACGATATCGCCGTCCTGCATCACGTAATCCTTGCCTTCGATGTGCATCTTGCCGGCTTCCTTCACGGCAGCTTCGCTGCCATAGTGGATGTAGTCGTCATATTTGATGATTTCGGCGCGTATGAAGCCGCGTTCAAAGTCGCTGTGGATTACGCCGGCGCACACGGGAGCCTTGCTGCCGCGGTGGAACGTCCAGGCGCGCACTTCCTTGGGACCGGCGGTGAGGAAGGTGTCGAGGTTGAGAAGCGAGTAAGCGGCCTTGATGAGACGGTTCACACCGCTCTCCCGCAAACCGATTTCCTGCAGGAACATCTGTCGCTCCTCATAGGTCTCGAGCTCGGCGATTTCGCTCTCGGTCTGGGCGGCGATGACCAGCAGTTCGGCATTCTCGCCGCTGATGGCCTGCCGCACGGCCTCCACATACTGATTGCCGGTGGCGGCGCTGGCGTCGTCCACGTTGCACACATAGAGCACGGGCTTGTTGGTGAGCAGAAACAGGTCGTGGGCGGCGCGTTCCTCGTCTTTGTTTTCCAGCGTCACGCTGCGGGCGTTGTGCCCCTGCGCCAGCGCGTCGCGGTAGCGCTTCAGCACCTGCGCCTGCACCTTGGCCTCGCGGTCGCCGGCCTGTGCCTGCTTCTCGATGCGCGGCAAGCGGCTTTCCACGGTTTCCAGGTCGCGCAGTTGCAACTCGGTGTCGATGACTTCCTTGTCGCGCACGGGGTCGATGGTGCCGTCCACGTGGCTGATGTTGTCGTCGTCAAAGCAGCGCAGCACGTGCAGGATGGCGTCGGTCTCGCGGATGTTGGCCAGGAATTTGTTGCCCAGTCCCTCGCCGCGGCTGGCGCCTTTCACCAGGCCGGCGATGTCAACAATCTCCACCGTGGTGGGCACGATGCGTGCCGGATGCACCAACTCAGCCAGCGCGTTGAGGCGCTCGTCGGGCACGGTGATGACACCCACGTTAGGCTCGATGGTGCAGAAGGGGAAGTTGGCCGACTGCGCCTTGGCGTTAGACAAACAATTAAATAAGGTGGACTTGCCCACGTTGGGGAGTCCCACGATTCCACATTGCAGTGACATAATCAGTAGGTAGTTTTTTATCCAGCCGCAAAGTTACAAAAGAGTTGCGACTTAATTGCCCTGCGGGGCGAGTTTTTTCTTGTGGTGCATCAGGATGAAGAAGGTGACGATGGCCGACACCACGTCGCTGGCGGGCAGCGACCACCACACGCCGTCGAGCCCCATCACAGGCGGAAGCGCCAGCAGCAGCGGCAGCAGGAAGATGAGTTGGCGCGAGAGCGACAGGAAGATGCTCACTTTCACCTTGCCGATGGTCTGGAAGAAATTGGTGACCACGGCCTGGAAGCCTATCACCGGAAAGGCCGCCATATTGATGTGGATGCCGTGGGCGGCCATGTCCATCAGGGCAGGGTCGGTGGTGAACAGCCGCACGATGTAGCGGGCGCCCAGTTGGCCGATGAGGAATCCCAGCGTCATGGCGCCCACGCCCCAGGCGATGGTGATGCGCAGCACACGCTCCACGCGGTCCATCTGGTGTGCGCCGTAGTTGTAGCCGGCTATGGGCTGCATACCCTGGTTCAGGCCCATGATAATCATGAAGAACACAAATCCGATGATGTTGGCAATGCCGTAGGCACCCACCGCCAGGTCGTTTCCGTAGCGCACCAGGGCGTGGTTGATGAAGATGACGATGACGCACGAGGTGACGTTCATGGCAAAGGGCGAGATGCCGATGCTCAGGATATCGCGCACCAGGTTCCAGCGTAGCCGCAGGGTGCGCCACTGCAGATGCAGGAGCTCGTTGCGGCGGCTGAACGTGTGTAGTTGCCAGGTCAGCACAATCAGCTGTGAGAGCACAGTGGCGCAGGCGGCGCCGCGCACCCCCATGTGCAGCGGCCAGATGAAGATGGGGTCGAGCACCACGTTGAGTAGCACGGTGGCGATGGTGCTCATCATGGCCTGGCGGGGCTTGCTGGCGGCGCGCAGGGCGCTGTTGAGACCGTAGTAAAGGTGGGTGATGACGTTGCCCAGCAAGATGATTTGCATGTATTGGCGGGCATAGGGCAGCGTGCGGTCGCTGGCTCCGAAGAAGTGGAGGATGGGGTCAAGGAAAAGCAGTGTGCCCAGCCCCACCACCACGCCGATGATGATATTGAGCATCACCATGTTGCCCAGGGCGTGCTGCGCCTGTGAGTACTGTTTCTGCCCCAGCCGCAGCGACATCAGCGTGCTGGCTCCCACACCCACCGCGGCGCCGAAGGCGGCCGAGAGATTCATCAGCGGCGAGGTGAGGGTGACGCCCGAAATGGCCAGCGCCCCCACGCCGTGACCGATGAAAGCACCGTCGGCCAGGTTGTAGAGCGACGAGGCCATCATGGCCACGATGCCCGGCAAGGCATACTGCAGCAGCAGTTTGCCCACGGGTTGCGTGCCCAAGGCCAGGGTGGCTTCTTTGTTGTCGGCGCTCATGACTGAGTAGTGGTGTTTATTGTTGGATTTTTAGTCTGCAAAATTACTAAAAATATCGCTCACGGTGTATGTATCACTGCAAAATACCCCGTTTTACTCAACTTTAACACAGATTTTTTGGTTTGAGCCGGCAATAATGCTTAATTTTAGCGCTTAAATTTAGAACGATATGGATATACAGTTGCCAAAACGTATCAATGGCCAGCCGCCCCTGACGGTGTACAATGCCCGCCAAATCACCGTGATAGGAGCCAATGGTTCGGGCAAGAGCCGTTTTTGCGAGCACCTGATGGAGGAAATGGGCGACAAAGCCTACCGCATCTCGGCCCTGCGTGCGTTATTCTATATCCCCAGTGAGAGCAAGCAGGCGTTGCGTGGCTCCATCGATGAGTTGTTTGAAAGCATCAACGCCTCCGACTCGCTGCTGAACAACGCCGCCACCACCGAGTTTGACAAACTGGTGTACATCATGATGCGCGAGGAGTTCCGTGACCTGATGAACTATAAAGCGCACCTGTTGATGGGAGAGCAGATGGAGTTTCCGAAAACCAAGTTCGACATCACGGTGAAGAAGTGGCAGGAGGTGTTCCCGCGCAACAAGGTGCTGCGCGAGAACGGCCGTGTGCTTTTCAGCACCGAGGGCCATACCGACAAGTACACGTCGCTGCGGCTGAGCGACGGCGAGAAATCGGTGCTCTACTACATCGGCGCTGTGCTCTACGCTATGCCCGATGCCGTGATTCTGGTGGATGACCCCGAGATGTTCATGCACAGTTCCATCACCCAGACGTTGTGGAACGTGATAGAGGAGATGCGGCCTGACTGCACCTTTATCTACAACACCCACGATGTGGAGTTTGCCTCGAGCCGTGTGGAAAACCAGTGCGTGTGGGTGAAGTCGTTTGACCCCGAGCATCTGCTGTGGGACTATGAGGTGGCACCCAGCAGCGACCAGTTTGGCGATGCCCTCATCTATGAATTGCTGGGCAGCCGCAAGCCGGTGCTCTTTGTGGAAGGCGACGAGGTGCACAGCATCGACGCCCGCCTGTACCCGCTCATCTTCCCGGAGTTCACTGTCAAGCCGCTGGGCAGTTGTGAAAAGGTGATAGAGGCGGTGCGCTCCTTCCGCGACCTGAAGGTGTTCCACCACCTCGACAGCCGCGGCATTGTGGACCGCGACCGTCGCAACGACGACGAGGTGGCCTACCTGCGCGGCAAGGATATCCTCGTGCCCAATGTGGCCGAGATAGAAAACATACTCATGCTGGAGGGCGTGATACGCGCCGTGGCGCGGCATCGCCATCGTGACGAGGACGCCGTGCTCGGCCGTGTGAAACGCGCGGTCATCAAGATGTTCAACCACGAGCTCAAGCAGCAGGCCCTGATGCATGTGCGCCACCGCGTGAAACGCGATGTGGGTGTGCGCATCGACATGAAGTTCCGCAATATCAACGCTCTGGAGGAGCACATGGTGGATCTTGTCAACGAAATAGACCCGCGCAGCATCTATGAGAAACTGTGCCAGCAGTTCCGCCATTACGTGTCCACCAACGACTACTCCAACATTCTGCGGGTATATAACCAGAAACAGATGGTGGGCGACAGCAATGTGGCCGGTCTGTGCGGCTACTCCAACAAGGACGCCTACATACGCGGCGTGCTGGGCATCCTCAAGAGCGGTGGCCGCGATGCCGTGGCTATCCGTAACACCATCAAGCAGAGCTTCGGCCTGGAACCCGATCAAGACCCATCACCCACGCCGGAATCTGCCGACGAACCCATACAGAACAATTAAACTTATCCCATACAAACAGACTATGAGCGACGACAAGAAGAAAAAGGATAAAAACAACGAAGAACTCGAATACACTCCCCAAACAGGTAACCTGCAACAGCGACTGAGCCGGGTGAAACCCACCCGATGGGCGCGCTTCGGCATTGTGGCTGCCATCTACGTGGCCTGGACGGTGTGGATGAAGAACCCCTGGCTGCTGCTGGGACTGGTTCTGCTGGCGGATATCTATCTCACTCAGTTCATCCCTTGGGGATGGTGGAAGGGACTCAAGAACAAGACTGCCCGCACCCTCATGAGTTGGGTGGACGCCATCGTGTATGCCCTGGTGCTGGTTTATTTCCTCTTCGCCTTTGTGGGGCAGAACTACCAGATTCCGTCGTCATCCCTCGAGAAGACGCTGCTCACCGGCGACTTCCTGTGGGTCAACAAACTGGTGTACGGCCCCCGTGTGCCGCAGACACCCCTGCACTTCCCCCTGTCGCAGAACACGCTGCCGTTGCTCAACTGCAAAAGTTACATCGAGCACCCGCAGTTGGCCTATCACCGTCTGAAGGGCGTTCGCTCGGTGGAGCGCATGGATATCGTGGTGTTTAACTTCCCCGCCGGCGACACGGTGGCGCTCAAGGTGACGAATCCCGACTACTACACGCTGTGCCAGCAGAATGGCCGCGATGTGGTGTGGAACAACAAGGAGATGTTCGGCGAGGTGATTTACCGGCCGGTTGACCGTCGCGACAACTATGTGAAGCGCTGTCTGGGCCTCCCCGGCGAGACCATCAAGATTGTCAACGGCCTGGTGTATATCAACGGCAAGCCGCTGCCACAGCCCAAGAATGTGCAGTATAACTACTACGTGCAGACCGACGGGTCGCTTATCGACAACGATGTGTTCGATGAACTGGGTATCAGCGTGGATGACCGCCACGCCGTGCAGGGAGGATACGTGCTGCCCCTTACCGACGACATGCTGGCCGACCTGAAGAAACATCGCTGGGTTACCCAGATAGACCGCCTGCAGGACGATCCCGCCGAGGCCGACATCATCTTCCCCGTAGGCCACAACCGGGGTTGGACCCACAACAACATGGGCGAGGTGTGGATACCCAAGCGCGGTGCCTCGGTGCGACTCACGCTCGAGAACCTGCCGCTGTATGAACGCTGCATCCGTGCCTATGAGGGCAATAAACTGGAGGTGCGCGGCGGCACTATCTATATAAACGACAATCCCGCCACCAGTTACACCTTCAGGATGGATTACTACTGGATGATGGGCGATAACCGCGACAACTCGCTCGACTCGCGTTTCTGGGGCTTTGTGCCCGAGGACCACATCGTGGGTACGCCCATGGTGGTGCTCGTCTCGTTCGACAAGGACAAGAGCCTGTTTGGAGGCATGATACGCGGCAAACGCATTTTCCGCGATGCCAACCCCGACAAGTGACCGCCCGCTGCTCACCGGCAGCATGTGCGCCGCCAGTGTGCGTCTGTATGCCCTGGCGCTGGGCGCCGGCACCCTGATGGTGGACCGGCAGGAACGCCATCTGCCGTTGCGCCACAGCCACCACCGCTACACGGTGCTCGCCCCCGATGGTCCCGTCACGCTCACCGTGCCGCTCGACCACGCCACCTGTCGCATGGATATCCCTTTCAGCCAGGTGCGCATTTCGGAGCATGGCAACTGGCGCCACCTGCATTGGAACACCCTGAGTTCGGCCTACGGCCGCTCTCCCTATTTTTCGTTGGCGGCGCCCGATTTGGAAGCCGTCATTATGGGTGGCCAGCGCTCACTGGCTGAGTTCAACGCCCAGTTGCATGCCTTTGTGGTTGACTTCCTGGCCCTGCCCCTCACCACGGTCTACGACGCGCCCATGCCTGCCGACGGTGCCTGGGACCTTCGCCGCCAACTCCGCACCAAGCACGACGAGCGTCTGCCCGTGGCCGATGTCCCTTACTACCAACTGTGGACCGACCGTTTTGTGCCCGGTCTGAGTATCCTCGACCTCCTCTTCAATCTGGGCCGCGAAGCCATTTTCCCCCTCCGTGCCGCCGTAAACGTATGACTCTGACTTCCGTAAGGTTCTCTCCGGGCGACGCTTGCCCCTTCTGCCATCGTGTGCTTAAAAGCGCAGGAAACATTGTCGGACGGGCCGGAGACCGGCGGTAATGCTATGGCCCCACAGTGATAAGGCCGGGAACCTTGCCTCTGTGGGGATAATTGACACACCCGCTCGTGTGTCCGTGTGTTGGACGTCGGGTTGTTTACAGGCTGTTGAGCCAGGCGGCGATGTCGCGCAGCACCTCGGGCGCTATGGTTTCCTCTGTGGAACGGTATTCCGAGGGCAGGCCCGTGTCGCAGTGCTGGAACAGGTGGTTTAGCCCAGGATATTCCTTAATCATCGACTTGGCGTTGTGGGGCAGATTTTGCTTGATGGCGTTGAGATTAAGGCCGGAGATTACCTGGATGTCGCGGTCACCGTTGACGGCCATCACGGGACAGCGGGTCGCGGCAAGGTCGGCGGCGGGGTCGTAGTCGATAAACCAGTTTATCCAGTCGCTTTGGAGTTGTTGCACATTTTTCCGATATTGCTCTACGCTGAGAGGAACGCCAATGCCTCCCTGCAGTTCCATCAGGCGGTTGGCCTGAGCGGTGAGCGCGGTGTCGCCCTTCACGCCAACACCCGCCAGGCTGATGGCGAAGTCCACCGCTTTTTCTCCGCTCAGCATGAAGGCGATGCAACCGCCCTCGCTGTGGCCCAGCACGCCGATGCGGCCAAACTCGTTCAGGTCGCGCAGGAAGCGGATGCCCGCCTCGGCGTCGCGCTTGAAGTCGAGGCTGGTGGCGTGCTGCAGGTCACCGCCCACCGATTGCCCGTAACCCCGGTCGTCGTAGCGCAGCGTGGCGATGCCGTTGCGGGCCAGGTGGTCGGCAATCACCCAAAAGGGTTTGTGGTCAAAGATTTCCTC
>RHMF01001029.1_pt1 | contig 12622 bp, 7 predicted proteins | sample 5365151 | NCBI WGS metagenome assembly RHMF01 (sample SAMN10266501, study PRJNA497801) | feces metagenome | isolation source: feces | host: Bos taurus | place: China: Prairie of Fairy Mountain | collected 2017-08-14 | reverse complement strand
GCCAAACGGAAAGAAGCATAAAAGGCATAAGATGGCAACGCACAAGCGCAAGAAGCGCCTGCGCAAGAACAGACACAAGAAGAGAAAGTAATTTTCTCCCAGTGTCTGCCATTTTAGCAGTCCGCTAAAGAAGGCCGACCAGGATGGTCGGTCTCTTTTTTTAAAATTATCTTATCACTGAAATTCCTGATGGAGTCTGAAAAGGATCTGATCGTTGATGTGAATTCAACGGAAGTCTCGATAGCACTGATGGAAAACCACAGGCTGATCGAGCTGAACAAGGAGTCCAGCCAGGGTCACAGCTTTTCCGTAGGAGATGTCTATCTCGGAAAGGTGAAGAAGATTCTTCCGGCCCTGAACGCTGCCTTTGTCGACATCGGAGACGAAAAGCAGGCATTTGTCCATTATCTTGACCTGGGATTGTATTTTGAAGCATTCGACGAGTTTGTCAGAAGGATGAATCCCAACACAGATGCCAAAGGGATCTACAAGCACATCAAGCCTGGCCGTATCCTTGAAAAGGAAGGCAGGATCGAGAATGTGCTGACGCCCGGACAGATGATCATCGTTCAGATCGTCAAGGAGCCGATCTCGACAAAAGGTTCAAGACTGACTGCAGAAATTTCATTGGCAGGACGAAACATTGTACTGCTTCCCTTCGCAGAGAAGGTAAGCGTATCCCAGAAGATTTCCTCCAAGGAGGAGAAAAGGAGACTGGAGACACTTGTAAGGAGCATTCTCCCGAAGAATTACGGAGCCATCATCCGTACGGCAGCAGAAGGCAAGAACGCCGCTGTCCTTGATGCGGAAGTGATGGCGCTCATCGAGAAATGGGAGAATTCCTGGAAAAAGCTGGCCAAGTCCAAGGATGTGCAGCTGCTCTTCACAGAGTACAGCAAGACCACGACAATCCTCAGAGACCTTCTCAACGATTCTTTCACAAACATCTATGTGAACAACGAGAACATCTACGAGGAGACCCGGAAGTACATCTCGCTGATCTCACCGGAACAGGAGAAGATCGTCAAGCTCTACAAAGAGAAGACACCGATCTTTGACCATTTCGAAGTAACGAGACAGATCAAGAGTTCATTCGGCAAAGTGGTTCCCATCAAGCAGGGAGCATACCTTGTGATAGAGCACACAGAGGCACTGCATGTCATAGATGTGAACAGCGGCATCCGCTCGAAGAACAAGGAGCAGGAGCAGAACACATTCGACATCAACTGCTTCGCAGCAGAGGAGATCGCAAGACAGCTCAGACTTCGAGACATGGGTGGCATCGTCATCGTTGACTTCATCGACATGGACAGCAACGAGCACAAGAATGCCCTCTTCAAGAAGATGCAGGAGCTTATGGAATCCGACAAGGCAAAGCACAACGTGCTGCCTCTGACAAAGTTCGGACTCATGCAGATCACCCGACAGAGAGTACGCCCTGCGACCGAGATCAACACCACAGAGGTATGTCCGGTCTGCAACGGTACAGGAAAGATAGCATCAAGTGTCGTAATTGACGAGGCGATGGAAAGAAGACTCGCATTCTATGTGACCGAAAAGAAGATCACCAGCCTGACCCTCAAGGTCAATCCGATCCTCGGCGCATACCTCACAAGAGGCATATTCTCTTCAATCGTGGGAAAATGGAAAAAGAAGTACAGATGCAAGATCGAAGTTGTCGAATCGACCGACTTCACAGTCCTGCAGAATGAATTTTACAATGAAAAAGGAGAGAAGCTTGATTAGCTTCTCTCCTTTTTCATATATCTATTCCTCTTCAAGGAACTGTGTCATGTTTTCTGAATATTTGCGCCATTTGTCGATCAGGGCCTGCATGTCGGCAGGAAGCTGGGAATCGAAGCGGACCATCTGTTTAGTGCGCGGATGCACGAAACCGAGAGTCTTGGCATGGAGAGCCTGACGAGGAAGGAGCTTGAAGCAGTTCTCGATGAACTGGCGGTACTTGGCGTAGATGGTTCCCTTGCGGATCTCCGAACCGTCATAGCGGCTGTCATTGAAGAGCGGATGCCCGATCCAGTTGAAATGCACACGGATCTGATGGGTTCGGCCTGTCTCAAGACGGCATTCCACAACGGTGACATAGCCGAAGCGTTCAAGAACGCGATAATGAGTCACGGCATGTTTTCCATGGTCGCCTTCAGGGAATACCTTGAAACGCATACGGTCGTTAGGGTCGCGGCCGATATTGCCTGTGATCGTGCCTTCATCATCCTTGAGATTTCCCCAAACGATAGCGACATAGCGGCGTTCTATCGAATGTACGAAGAACTGCTTGGCGAGATCGAGCTGGGCCTCGTCATTCTTGGCCACAACGAGCAGACCTGACGTATCCTTATCGATCCTGTGGACAAGGACGCCCATCCTTTCATCCTCAGCGTCAGGGCCTTGCGATATGCCTAGATGATGTGCAAGAGCATTGACCAAAGTACCCGAGAAATGTCCATGACCCGGATGAACGACCATTCCGGCCTCCTTGTTAAGCACAAGAACGTCCTCATCTTCATGAACGATGTTCAGCGGAATGTCCTCCGGAAGGATCTCAAGTCCCCTGCGCTGATAAGGCATCACGAACTTGACCACATCTCCCGGACGGATGACATAGTTTGCCTTGACTATCTTGTCATTTACACGTATATATTCGGCCTTGATCGCAAGCTGGATACGATGACGTGAGGTATATTCCATATGAGTTGCAAGATATTTGTCAACTCGCATCGGAACCTGACCGGCAGAGATGTCGAACCTGTAATGCTCGAACATTTCCTGCTGTTCATCCTCGAACGCAACTTCGTCACCTGCCTGGGACGGGTCGAAATCCTCTATCGGATCTTCATTGAAATCAAAGAATCTGTCCTGGCTCATTATCTTGAAGGTATTCTGTCAGGATTTACGGTAAGATACATGGAAAGATCGCTTCCGACTGTGACAGGAATCTGGGATGCCTCCGGAGACTGCCTGTACACCACGGCATTAAGGCTGTCCTCGTAGTCCTTGACGCTGTCGTCAAAGCGAAGAGTCTTGATGTTAAGAGACTGCTTGTGGACAGCGTCAACGGCTGTAAGATACATCTTGCCGACCACATTCGGAACATATGTACTCGCATCACTCTCGTTATTAAGACCCAGCACAAGATCTATGACAGTATCAGCATCGACAGTCCTGCCTGGTGCAATCTCACGATTGCCCTTGAGCTGCCTGAGGACATTATTTGTAGCCATATCCTGTACATAGATAAGCTTGCCCACGGTCAGGCCCCTGGACTGAAGCTCTGCAATGGCCTGACGCAAAGAAAGGCCCACAAGGTTAGGCACCGTCACCTTCTTTGCATTCATCGCGTTGATGGTCAGAGATATGCGCCTGCCGTCCTTCACTTTGGCACCCGGCTCCGGATTCTGGCTGCGCACAGCGCCCTTCTTCATTCTCTTGACATATACCGAATCGGTTACATCCACCCTCATGCCGGCCTGCGAAGCAGCGGCTTCCGCTTCAGCAACGGTCATGTTGGTGAAGTCTGGCACGACAATCTCCTGATTGTGCTTGGTGACAATATTCAGAAACACCATTGCGCCTACAATAAGCACGGCCGCGATGATGAACGCTGTCAAGAGGTTACGTACTATCCAATTGCCGAAAAATCCTTTCTTCTGTGTCTTTTCGCTCATCTTTATCTTACATTAATCAATTCGTATGAACGGCATCCGAGGCCGATCTTTTCTCCGTACTCGACGCCGGCCTGCCAGTTGGTATCCGGATGTACGATACGGAACTTGTCTTCTCCCTTATGGTGATGATGGCCACAGCCGCACTCACCCTCATGCTGATGGTCCTTGTCAGAGATTGCATTGCCCTTGAGGCTCGGAGCCGCGATCACGAGATCAGCACATGCGCAGTCAAGAGCTACAGGATCGAAGGATGCAGCGATTCCGATGTCCGGCACGAGAGCCGCGTCGTTATGGCCCCAGCAGTCGCAGTTAGGCGACACATTCATGATGAAGCTGATATGGAAATTAGGTTTTCCGTTCACAACTGCATATGCATATTCAGCGATCTTGCTGTTGAGCACATCAGATGTATCGTAATCCTTGATCACAGCCGCAGACTTCTGGCATACAGCCACGCACTGACCGCATCCTACGCACTTGTCATAGTCGATGACCGCCTTTCTGTCAACCACCTTCACAGCATCATGGCGGCAGTATTTCTCGCAGATGCGGCATCCGATGCAGTTGTCAAGGTCGATGCAAGGCTGCGACGACGAATGGAGCTCGAGCTTGCCTCCGACGCTTGCCGAACCCATTCCGAGATTCTTCAGTGCACCTCCGAAACCGCTCTGCTCATGACCCTTGAAATGGTTCATGGAGATCACGATATCGGCATCTGCGATAGCCGCACCAATCTTTGGAGACGGGCAAAGCTTTCCTCCTGAAGGCACTTCCTTATAGCTGGTTCCCTTGAGACCGTCAGCGATGATCACATCCGCATGGGCTCCGATCCTGTTGAATCCGTTCTCCATAGCGGCATTCAGATGATCAACGGCATTCGAACGGCCGCCGGTATAGAGGGTGTTCGAATCGGTAAGGAACGGCTTTCCTCCGAGCGAACGGATCACATCAACGACGCGGGCCGCATAGTTCGGACGGATATATGCCATATTACCAGGCTCACCGAAATGAATCTTTATGGCTGTGAACTTGCCCTCGAAATCGATGTCACCTATTCCAGCTCTTCTGATAAGTCTCTCAAGCTTTGTAAGAAGATCGTTGCCCGGTACGGTCCTGAGGTCCGTAAAGAATACCTTTGATTTTTCCATAGTCGATTATTATGCTATCGGCATGCCTCTGAACACGACATTGAACAGTCCCTGTCCAAGAAGAGATATGCCTATGATTACTATTATAGCTCCTGTGATCCTGCTGATCCACAGTATTGTCCTCATTCTGAAGTTCTTGCGAAAACGGCTGAGCAGCCATGATATGCCGAACCAATACGTCACCGAACCCACACTTACCGAAAGAATGATCGGCGTCACGCTCCAGTTGTGGGGAGCATCGTTGGCAAGTCCGAAGAATGCGAAAAGGGTGAACATCACAAAGACAGCCATCGGATTGGAAAGGCCCATGGCCACCGCCTGACCGAAATCCTTCGGAGAAGCCGATGATTCTCCGTCGCTTTTCATCTTTCTGAACGGGTCAGCATAGGCCATATGAATGCCCAGAAGGATCAGCACGGCACCACCGACAAGAAGAATCAGGTTCTGATGGTCATCGATGAACTTCTGCGCGAATGCCAGGGCGAAGATCGCGATGAAGGCATAGAGCGTATCGACGACGCTGGCTCCCAGACCGGAGATGAAACCTGCCTTATGGCCTTTGCTCAAGGATTTCTGCACGACAAGGATGGCTATCGGACCGACAGGCGCCGACGCACATACCCCAACGAGGAAACCTTTGAGCATATCCATTACCATAAATGCCTCTTTTAAGAAAATGCAATCAAACAAAGGTAGTAATAATTTTCATATATTTGCATTTCGTAAAAGACAGCGGACAATGAAAAAAGAAAATATACTTCTCTGGGGACTCGTTCTGCTATTTGCAGTGATGATGTCCGTACCGTTCCTCATACCTCACACCGGCCTTCTTGCCCTTTTCGGCCTCGTGCCTCTGCTCTGCATGGAGCGTATAGCCGACCTCAGCGGCAAGAAAAGGATATGGATATACCATTATTCCGCCTTTGTCATCTGGAATGCCATCACGACATTCTGGGTATGCAACGCGACTGTCGGAGGAGGCATTTTCGCCGTACTGGCAAATTCGCTGCAGATGTCCCTTGTGTTCGGGCTTTTCCGCCTGAGCAAGAAGAAGTTCACAGGCTCGCTTCCTTACATCTTCCTCGCCGTCGCATGGATCGCATGGGAAAGATTCTATTTCGACGCAGAGATCTCATGGCCATGGCTTGTGCTCGGAAACTCGTTCGCACGCACGACATGGGCGATCCAATGGTATGAAATCACCGGAACCCTTGGAGGTTCGCTCTGGATATGGGCATGTAATCTCAGTATCTTCGGTCTGCTTGTAAGTATCTCGGACGGGAGCATATTTTATTGGAACTGGAAGGCCAAGATTGCTTCTCTGACAGGAATCATTCTGCTGTTTGCTGCGCCTCTTGCCGCGTCCGGAATCATAGGCAAAGAATACCAGGACTGCATGGATTCGCCCGAACAGCTTCCTGTTGTCATTGTCCAGCCGAACATCGACCCGTACAACAAGTTCCAGGCTATGACCCAGGACCAGCAGAACGCCCTTCTTGAAAGCCAGATCGTATCCGCTCTGAAAGACCGCAAGGCAGACAGTATCACCACTCCCCTTCTTGTCGTAGCCCCAGAGACATTCACAAGCGACATCGTCTGCGGAGACTACCCGAGGAGCAAGACATGGAGACGTTTCACCTCCCTCCTTCAGGAATATCCAGGCGTAAACATGCTTTTCGGAGCGTCATCATATGACTACCTCTATCAGGATGAACGCCCTTCATATACGGCACGTAACCTCCGCGACGGACTCTGGGTCGAGTCCCACAATTCCGCCCTTATGATCGACGGCACAGCACGTACAGACATCTTCCACAAAAGCAAGCTTGTCGTAGCAGTGGAGCACACTCCGTATCCAAGAATATTCTGCCCTATCGACGACCTTCTCGGCGGAGTCATGGGAAGATGTGTCGGACAGGAAGAGATCAATCTTCTGAACGTGAAAGGCGTTGACGGACAGACCATTCCTGTAGGCTGCGCAGTATGCTATGAATCAGTCTACGGCGAATATTACACCGACTATGTCCGCAAGGGAGCACGCGCCATGACCATCATAACAAACGACGCATGGTGGGGTGACACTCCTGGCTACAGGCAGCACCTCAGCTACGCTTCATTGAGGGCCATCGAGACCCGCCGTGCCATCGCCCGATGCGCAAACACCGGTATATCCGCCATCATCGCCCCTTCCGGAGAAATACTTCAGCCGACCCCTTGGTGGGAGCCGGCTGTAATCGAAAGCAGCATTCCGCTGCGTGATGACATCACATTCTATGTATCTCACGGCGACATCACAGGCCGCATCTGCACATTCATATTCATTCTTCTCCTGCTTGCGCTTTGCGTGAGATTCGTGACGAAGAAGTAATTCCTACCTCATCATTCCCGGAGGAGGGCCCATCGGGCCACGTCCCATTCCGCCAGGACCGCCGCGCATTCCTCCAGGGCCGCGACGGCCGCCGCCGAATGTACCGAAACGGTATGTGAACGAAACGATGATGTAACGTCCGAGGGTGTTGTTACGTACCTCGCGGTGCATGTTGTTGTTGTCCGATACCGAGAGGTTCTTGGCCTGGTTCAGGATGTCATAAGCCCTCAAGGCAAGTGTACATGTCTTCTTGAAGAGAAGCTGTGTGATCTCCGCATTCAGGATGAACTCCGGCTCCTGCTGGCCGGTATAACCGTTGTACCAGTTGTAGTTCATGTCGCTGATGAGGTTCATTCCGAAAGGAAGGGTCCAGTTCATCTCAAACGAGACATTGTTGTTCCATGTAGCGTCTGCATTCTGCTTTGTCATTGTATACCAAGACTTGTTCACATTCGTACGTCCGCCTGCAACGAGCTCGACAAAATCGTTGCGGTATGTAAGACGGAGCATCTGCATCACGCCCATTGTCTGGGTCTTGTTGGTTATAAATGCATCAGCCTTGCCAAGATCCGGGAAGTCTTTGTGGAAAAGTTCATAGTTGAAGTCCGCGTTTGCCGCATCGTAATATCTCTCGGTACTGAGAAGCTCGTTACCTTCATACGATGTAGACTGGTTGTAGCGGGCGTTTGTCATTGACATTATAGAGAATCCGGACATGCCGAGAGGCGCATTCACCATAAGGTTTCCGTTCAGCGAACCTGTTCCAGGTCCGTTTACAGGGATTGAATATCTTGTACCTGCCTCATACCACTGGGCATTTGTGATGGCATCCTGGACAAGGCTTCCGTTGATACCGGCATTCACGGACATGAATGTATTCTTGTTGGTATATCGGAAGTTTGACCTGATATTGTGGTTGAAATATGGCTCAAGGTAAGGGTTACCGAGAGATATGTTCAGAGGGTCTGTGTTGTCAGGCACAGGCATGAGCTGTGATGTAGAAGGCTGTGATGAACGTCCGTTATAGAACACCATGATGTTGGAGTTGTCATTGAACTGATACCTCACACGTGCTTCCGGAGACCAGTTTATCACCTTGCTGTCATATGACTCACCGTTTGTTTCGTTGTGGGTGTCGGTAGGATTGATCCTCGCTCCCACCTGGGCATTCACCTTATCCTTCTGCCAGCTGAGGGTAATACCTGCGTTCTGGTTGATATAACGGTTGAGGATAGAGCTTGAGTATGTAGGGTCATATTCCTCATTATCATAGTCATAGATCAAGTTCGAGGCATCGAGAATATTGTTTAGGCTCTTGTATGTGTCCTTTCCGCTCTTGTTGGCATTCCATGTATACTGATAGTTAGCCTCGAGGAAGAGGTATTCAGTAAGAGGTTCGGTATATACGAGACGTCCGCCGAATGAAGAATTGGTCGAAAGCTGGTCAAATCTCTGATTCACGATATCATTCTCATAGTTTCCGTCCTGATTGATATCAGTCTGGGTGAGAGACTTGTTGAAACCGGTCATTTCATTGTTGCTGAAGCTGTAGTTGATGTTGGCCGAAATGGTTCTGCCCGGCTTTCCGAGGCGCTGTCTGAGCAAGAGGCGACCTGTTGCAGACCAGTTCCTGTTGTCACCTGTATTGTCGGTGAAACCCTGATTTGTAAAGGTTGTATCGGCGCCCACCGCAGTACGGCTCAGGAAGTCTGAACGCTGCGAATAGCTTCCACCTCCGAAATTGAACTGAGGTTCGAAGAGGATTGATGTGTTCTTCGAGAACTCATGGTCGAGTCTGATTCCGAATCTGTGTCCCTGCGATCCGTTACGGCTTGAGCCGGTATTGTCGCTGATAAGGTTGCTGCCGTCCTGTCTGAAGGTTATGCTGTGGCTCTCCTCTTCGACAAAGCTGTCCGATCCGTTGTAGAGGTAGTTGCCGGAAAGCTCCATATCTCCGTCAAAGAGATCGTAAGCGGCATTGGCACCTCCCATCCACGAAGTGGTGATACCGTTTCCTCCGCCGAAGCCTCCCATGCCACGGCCCATGCCGCCGCCCATCATTCCGCCGCCTCCCATCATTCCACGCATCATTCCGCCGGCAAGGTCGTTGAATCCTCTGTTATTGGTGTTGTTCGCATTCAGGATGATGCTTATCTGGCTGTCCTCCTTGAAGTTTCCGATGATTCCTGCGCCCTGGTAACGCCACCCCTCATCCGCAAACTTATGGTCATCATTATAGTAGCCCTTGTCCGGTGCATCATGACCGCCTCCGGCCATCACATTACCGAACCAGCCGTTCATCATGCCCTTGTAGATCGAAAGGTCGATGATGGTCTCCTCATTACCGTCGTCAATGCCGGTAAATCGTGCCTGCTCGGACTTTCTCTCAACTACCTTCACCTTCTCCACGATCTTTGCAGGAAGGTTCTTTGTAGCGAGCTGAGGGTCGTCGAGGAAGAAGGTCTTGCCGTCGATCGTGATCTTGGTGATGGTCTCGCCGTTAGCAGTGATGGTACCGTCAGAGTTCACCTCCACGCCTGGAAGCTTCTTGAGGAGGTCCTCGAGCATGTCATTGTCAGATGTCTTGAATGACGATGCGTTGTACTCCACTGTATCCTTCTTGACGATGATCGGATTTCCGATAGCCGAAACATTGGCAGCATCAAGAATCTCAGCATCCTCCTGCATCTTCACTACGCCCAGATCGAGATTCTTCTCGACCACGATCTCCTTCTCATATGTCTTATAGCCAAGCAGCTCGGCCTTAAGGACATATGTACCCTTCCTGACCTTGGCGAGCGTCACCGCTCCCTCATTGTCGGCAAGGACATATTTCGCAGCAGACTTTTCTCCCTTGACTGTCAGAGAGGCTGTTGCGAACTCCACAGGTTGATCGGTCTTTGCATCGACCAGCTTCATCTTTACGGTAAACGATCCCTGCGCAAAAGCAGAGACACTAAACATCATCGCGAAGCTTACTAAAACAAGCTTGAGAAGGATATGACCAGGTTTCTGTACCATAGGAACAACTATTTAATAAAAAAACACGGCGGCATTCTCCTGCCACCGTGTATATAGACACTTCCGACATGCGAAAGTTTAATCAGAAATGCATTTTATCTGCGAGGAGGGCCCATCGGACCGCCCGGACCGCGGCCGCCACCCTGCATACCTCCGAAATTACCGAAACGGTAAGTGAGCGAAAGGATGACATAGCGTCCGAGAGTGTTGTTGCGGACCTCCTGGTGATAGTTGCCTGCGTCAGTCACGGAAAGGTTCTTTGACTGTCCGAGAATGTCGTACGCCTTAAGGGCCAGAGTGAACTTGTCCTTGAAAAGAAGCTTCGTGATCTCGGCATTGAGAATGACCTCATCCTCCTGTGGAGTAGTATAGCCGTTGTACCAGTTATAATCGAGGTCAGCGATAAGGTTTACGCCTCCCGGAATGGTCCAGTTCATAGATCCCTCCACCTGATTGCTCCATGTCGGATTGAGATTGAGGTTTTCCATGGTATACCATGACTTGTTCATCCTTGTACGTCCTCCGGCTGTAAGTTCCACGAAATCATTCCTGTATGTAAGACGGAGCCTCTGGGTGAAGTTCATGGTCTGCGTCTTGTTGGTCACGAACATGTCGCTCTCTCCAAGATCAGGGAAATCCATATTGAAAAGACCGTAATTGAAGCTTGCCTGCTCGGCGTCATAGTATCTTCCGGTGTCGAACGAATCGGCTCCGATATACGACGTAGACTGGTTGTAGCGGGCATTTGTCATTGAGAATATCGAGAATCCAGACTCGCCGAAAGGAGAATTGATCATGATTCTCATATCTGCCGAACCGGTGCCGGGACCATTTACAGGAATAGAGTATCTCACACCCGCAGGGTCATACCACTGGGCATTCGTGATGGCATCGTCAACCATGCTCGCACCGAAACGGGTGTGGACCGATGTGAATGTCTTCTTGTTGGTATAGCCGAACATACCTCTGATACTATGGCTGAAGTACGGATCGAGGTTCGGGTTACCGAGGGAGATGCTCAACGGATTCGAATTGTCCGGCACAGGAAGGAGCTGCGATGTCGAAGGCTGCGCAGAACGTCCGAAATAGAAGAATCTGACATGTGTATTGTCATTGAATTCGTAGTTGAGCATAGCCTGAGGCGACCAGTTGATGACCTTGCTGTGGTAAGGATCATGTCCGGTAGTCTCATTGTATGTATCGGTTGGATTGACCGAAGCGCCGAGCTGGGCGCGGAACTTCTCCTTCTGATAGCTGAAGTTAAGACCTGCACGCTGCGTGATCGAGCGGTTCAGGATCTCATTTGAATACCTAGGATCTGGAGTCTCGCCGTTTTCGATGTAGTCCAGAAAACCGTCTGTCATCAGATTATCTCCGCTGTTGTAGGTGTTCTTGTACGAAGTGTTCCTGCTCCAGTTGTAAGAATAGTTCGCCTCCAGGAAAAGGAACTTTGTCAATGGTTCCGTATAGACAACCCTTCCGTTGAGGGATGAATTGTTCGATTTCTGGTCGAATCTCTGATTGATGATCTCATCCGACCATGCCTTGGTCTCTACATCCTTCACTGAAGTCAACGACTGGTTGAGACCTTCCATCTCGTTGTTCCTGAAGTTGAAACGCACGTTTGCGGAAATCGTTCTTCCCGGCTTTCCGAGGCGCTGTCTGAAAAGAAGGAATCCGCTTGCAGACCAGTTGTCATTGTCACCCACATTGCTGTTGTAGCCATGGTTGGTAGAATCACGCACCTCTCCGATTTCCGTATCTGTCCTGAAATCCGAGAATTCGCTGTATGAACCTTTTCCGAAATTGAACTGTGGTTCGAAAAGGATCGAAGTATTCTCCGAGAACTTATGCTCCAGACGCATTCCGAAACGATGGCCGAGAGAACGGGTGGTGCTGACTCCGTTGTTGTCATAGAACAGGCGGGTTTCATCATTCACAGACTCGATTCTGGATGTCTCCTCGATCACGTCCCTGACATTACCGCTATGCATGTAATTTCCGGCAAGTTCCATATCACCGTCGTACAGGTCGAAGGCACCGTTAAGACCGCCCATCCATGAGGTCGCAATACCGTTTCCACGGCCCCAGCCGCCCATTCCCATACCCATTCCGCCGCCTCCGCGCATGCCCTGCATCATGCTGCCGGCCATATCGTTGAATCCACGGTTGTTGGTGTTGTTTCCGTTGAGTATGATACTTATCTGGCTGTTCTCGGTAAATCTTCCGACCATACCGGCTCCCTGATAGCGGAAGTCATTCATATCAGAACCTGCTCCAGGGACATCATGTCCGCCTCCGGCCATAAGGTTTCCGAACCAGCCGTCCATCATGCCCGGCTTCATCGAGAGGTCTATCACAGTCTCTTCCTCACCGTCATCGATGCCGGTGAACAAAGCCTG
>RHMF01001028.1_pt1 | contig 12622 bp, 6 predicted proteins | sample 5365151 | NCBI WGS metagenome assembly RHMF01 (sample SAMN10266501, study PRJNA497801) | feces metagenome | isolation source: feces | host: Bos taurus | place: China: Prairie of Fairy Mountain | collected 2017-08-14 | reverse complement strand
ATTTCGCGGTTGCGGTACTTGTCATAGAGGTGACTCATGCCGTTGGTGATAAGGCCGCGGCCGGTCACGTTGACCACATCGCCGCCGCACCGGCCGTCGAACAGGAACGACAAGGAGGCGTTCTTGTAGCGCAATGTGGTGCCCAAACCCAACAGAAAGTCGGGCTCACGGTTGCCGATGTACACACCTTTGGCCGAACTGATGATGGGATAGCCGTTGGCATCGCACAGCACACGGCCCTGGGGATCACGCTCATAGTCCTTGCCGCTGATACCCGTGGAACTACCGCCCAGACGAGCCACCGGAAAGATGTCGCCATACTGCGTACCCTGGATTTCAGTGATGTCATCGGGGAGGCTTTTCACACGGCCGCGGTTGAAACTATAGTTGGCAAAAGCGGTCCACGAGAAGTCGGTGCTGCGGATGATATCCTGGTTCAGGGTGATTTCCATACCGTGGTTCTCGATGGTTCCCTCGTTGCGCGTCTGCAAAATCATGCCCGAGGCGGGTGACACACGCACCGACACTATCTGTTTGTCGCATGTGGTGCTGTAATAGGCCACGTCGAGCCGGGTCCAATTGTTGAAGAAACGCAGGTCGGCTCCAATCTCCCACGAGTCGGTCATCTCAGGCTCCAGCTCCAGGCTGGCACGCGACACGGTAGGGTCAACGCCGTAGCCGCCGTCAGGAAAGAGGGTCCACTGTTTGTAGGTCTCGGTGAAAAGATAGGCGGGGCAGTCTTTACCCACACGCGCCCAGTTGCCGCGCAGTTTTCCGTAACTGAACCAGTTGTTGCTCAAGTGGAAAAGTTCGCTGAATATCACGCCGGCGGTGACCGATGGATAAAAATAACTCGACTGTTTGGCCTGCTTCAGGCGCGAGGAACCATCGTAACGGCCTGTCACGCTCAACTGCGCTATTCCCTTATAGTCAAAGCGCAACTCGCCAAAGTAACCGTATTTGTTGTATTCGCTGTGATAGAGTGTGGGATGATTGTCGATGAGCAGGTTGCCATTGGTGAAGTCGGTGTTCATGTAACTGTAGTAGTCTCCGCCCAGTTGGAAGTGCTCGCCGTAGATGCTGGCTTCGTAGCCCTTGTATTTTTTGTACTCCATACCGTAGAGCACGTTCAGGTTGAAGTCCTCGGCAAATGTGTACTGGTAAGTGGCCAGAAACTGAGCGGTCAACTGCTCGCCGCGCGAGGGCTGGAAACTATAGGAACCATACTTCGACTGCTGGCTCGACAAAGCTGCCTGCACCTGTGTGTCGGTGGGGTCCACCAAGTCGCCTTCGTAAATGCGGGGCACGGTGTAGGCATCGTAGGTGCTGTATCCCTTGTCATAGCCCACCTTGCCTGTGAAGGTGAGGTTTTTGAAAGGCTCGTAACTCATCTGGCCGTTGATGACAAAGCGGGAGTTCTCTGTCTGGCTCTTGTCCTTATAGCGTCCGTAATAGGGCGACACGCCGGCATCAAGGCGCTCCAGGTCGGTGAGGGCATCCCAATTATCGTAACGGGCACCCCAGTTCACATGGCCTTCCACGGTCTGGTAGTCGGCCATATTCTTGTTGATGCCCCAGTTATAGATGGTGGACATTGAGTTTCCGAAGCCGCGCGAGGTGCTGTTCACGATGTTGGTCGAAAGTTGTATCTGCACCTGCTCCGAGGGGTTGAACGCCCCTTTCAGAAACACATTGACCTGTTTCTTGTAGTCCTTGGGAATCACGCCTTGGCTGTTGAGATAAGAAGCCGAGGCATAGGCATTGAATTTCTCGGTGCCACCGCTCACGCTCACGTCATACTTCTGCTGGACGCCCGTTTGCAGGAACTCGCCCAGGTTGTCATAATAGGTGTCGTTCTCGCCCATGTGCGGACCCCAGCCACCGCTGGCGCTGTTCTCCTTATACATACCGTACACGCCCGGGGTGTAGGTCTTCTGGATTTTGGGCACGCGCATGCAGTTGCTAACTTCCAGACTGGCACTGGCGTTGACAATGACCTTGCCGTCGCGGCCACCGCTCTTGGTTGTTATCATAATCACACCGTTGGCGGCTTCCTGGCCGTAGAGTGCCGAGGCGGCGGCACCCTTGAGCACGGTCATGTTTTCAATGTCGTTGGGATTGATATCGGCCAGCGACGAGCCATGCCCACGCACCGGCACACCATCCACAATCATCAACGGCTCGTTGTTCTGCGAGTTGTTCACCGACGAAATGGCGCGGATAATCACCTGGGTGGATGAATTGGGCGAACCGCCGCCAGTGTGTACCTGCAAACCAGCTACCTTGCCTTGCAGGGTGTTGGCGAAGTTGGTGCTGCTACCGGCGGTCACCTGGTCGCCGTCCAACGTCTGGACTGCGAAGTTCAGTTTCTTCTTCTCCTGAGTCTGACCCATGGCGGTCACCACCACCTCGCTCAAGACTTGGACGTTTTCATTCAGCACGATGTCGATGACCGTCTGGCCTGCCGACACCGTCACCGAAACCGGGTTCATACCTACATAGGTTACGTCGAGCACGTCGCCGTCGGACACTTCAATCGAGTATTTACCATCGATGTCGGTGGCGGTGCCACGGCCCGTGCCATGCACCTGCACCGAGGCGCCTATCACGGGCTCACCGTCGCTCGCCTGCGTCACCGTACCCGTCACCACGCGCGACCAGCACGTCAGGGCTACAACGGAAATTAACAGTAGCGTTAGTAGCTGTTTTTTCATTTTCTTGGATTTTTTTCGTTAATGTTGTGTTATAGTTGTGATTTGCAAATTTATGAACCATTTTCTAATTATTAAACCTTTCTTTGCTTCTTTAACATATTGGCTGTACCTTTTTAACATTCTGACCTTCAAACCACTACGCTTTTCGGTGTATCTTCCTCGGCAAAAAAATTCTCTCACAAATTCATTCCCATGTGCGCATTTTTGAATGATACGGCGCGCCATCCGGGAAATGCCGCTATCGGGCGGATGAAAACGTGACGAAAAGAAATCACCGCCCGGAAAATGTTGCTTCCCGGGCAGTGAATTTTCAATCAGGGTAATGCCCGCCGGAGGGTTAGTTGCCCAGAATGACGGCAATCACGGCGTTTGCGTCGGCGATGGTCACCAGGCCATCACCGTTCACATCGGCTCGGGCCAGAATATCGGCGTCCACGCTGTCGTGGCCATTGAGGATAATTGAAATCAACATGTTGGCGTCGGCGATGGTCACATAGCCGTCGCCGTTCACATCACCTTTCACGCTGGGCACGTCGGGCGCCACATAGGTGGCACCGGCGATACCATAGGCTTCCACATCCTCCACGGCATATTGCACGATGGTGGGCATGGTGCCATCGGCCAGCGGTTTGGCGGCGATACACTTGATGCCCGCCTTATGCAGCGGGTTGCTCTCGTTGAGCGCAATGCTGCCGACTATGGCCGATTCCCCTGCCTTGGGCGGGATGTAACCCCAATACACATAGTCGCCGTCGCCAGTCAACTGGGCCACGTTGGCCAACTCGCCGCTCGATTCGTTGGTGCTGCTCTCGCTCACCACGGGGCTGTCATCAATCAGTTCGCAGTCGGCAATTTTAAGGTCGGCCGCACCCGGGGCGTCGGCACCGGTCTCGGTGTCCTCCAGCATCGAGAGTGCGATGCGGTAAATTCCGGGCACCGCGCCATACGGGTCTTTCATCACGTGCATGTAGAGGTAGCCGTTGGCCTCGTCCAGATAGAAAGTCTTGATAATCACATCGGTAAAAAGTTTCTTGTAATTAACAGGCTTGCCGGTGATGTTGCCGTCGGGGTAGATGTCGTCCTTGGTGAAGCGCACCATGCCCACGCCGTTGAATTTCTTCGACATCCAGAAGATGCCGTGGCTGTCGCGCGTGAAGCCACCGGTGATGGATCCCCATGAGATGTAATCATTGTAGAAGGGCAACCACTGGTTCTGCAGCAGGAAGGGCTGAGAGCCATACAGGCCGGTGGTGTCGGCATCGAGTTCGTGGATACCCACGTTGCGGTCGCTGATGTAGATTTTATTTTCGGTGGAGTCGATGTACATGGTGAAGGGGTCTTCGCTGGGTGCATAGCCCACGTTGTTGAGCACGGTCACACGGTAGAAGATGCCGTTGGTGTTGTTCACATAGAACAGTTCTCCGTCGCCCAGAGGCTGTGTCGGGTCTTGGTAGGTGAAGCGTTCACCGGCCACCGCCACATAGATGCGGTTCTTGTAACTCTGCAGCGTGAAGGCGTGCAAACCGGCATTGAACTCGGTGTCCACGATAGAGCCGTCCTCGGCTTTGTACATCAGGCGGCCGTCGGTGGTGGCGAAGTAGAGTCCCGTGGGGCAGCCCAGCGAAGCGCCCTCGCCTTCAATCGTGGCATCACCCACGATATTGAGGTAACACCACTGGCTGGCTATCTTGTAGGCCTCCACCGATGCCGTGGCCACCTGGCAGGTGACATTGCTCTGCTCGGGCGAGAACACACCGGCGGCCAGGGCGGGAGTATTGACATTGAGCACGCGCAGCGACTCAATGGTGGCGGGCACCGAGCCCGGCTCCATATAGTTGACATTGGCGGGGATTTCCATGTGTTTCAGCGCGGTGCAGCCGACAAAACTGTTACGCATTACGCTGGTGGCGCTCTCAGGCAGGCTCACGCTCTGCAGTTGCTCGCAGTTGGCGCAAAGACCCTGCGGAATTTCGTGGCGGCCCTCACCTATCACGAGTGTCTTGAGGGCAGAGCCTTCAAACACGTTCTGCCCCGTTGTCACGACGGCATCGAGGGTGAAAGCCTCCAGGTCGCTCTGGGCAAAGGCGTAGTTGCCCAGTGTGGTGAGCGCAGGAAGGTCAACCGAAGTGAAGGGGGCGAAAGCCAGACCATAGGCATCCACGGTGGTCACGTTGGCGTTGGCGAAACTGGTGGCCAGGTCGCCCTCATGGGCGCTCACCAACAGGCGGGTCTCGTCGGCGCTGAGCAGCACACCGTCCTTAAGTTTGAAAGCGGTGTTGCCCTCGTTGAGCGCTATCTCTTGAAGCGTGGCAATGGGAGCCAGTGCGGCGGCACCTATCGAGGTGACACCGGCAGGGATGGTGACCGAGGTGAGACGGGTTTCGGCAAAGGCCTGAGAACCTACGTCCGTCACATTAGCCGGCAGCACCAGTTCTCCCTCGAGTTGACTCTTGGCAAAGGCGCTCTGGCCTATTGTGGTGAGAGCGGCGGGTAGCACGATGCTCTTGAGACCCGTGCCGTAGAAAGCGGTTACTCCTATCGAAGTCACATTGTCGCCCATGGTCACCATGGCGAGCGCGGCATCACCGCTGAAGGTGCTTTGCTCCACAGCGGTGACAGCAGCAGGCAACGCAATGGCGGGCAACGAGGTGCAGGCGGCAAAAGCGCTGGCGCCGATAGAGGTGACCAGATTGCCGGCCTCAAAGTTGACTTGGGTGAGTGAAGTGGCTCCCTGGAACATGGTGGAAGCAATCTGCGTGGTGCTGCCGCCTATAGTGAGTGTGCGCAGCGCCGTCATGTTATGGAACGGCTGCATGTTGTTGGCATAGATCGAAGCGTCCACATCGCGGCCCAGATAGATTTCCTCCACGGTGCGCATGGCGATGCGGGCGTTGTCATCCTTGCCAAAGGCGTCGGCATTCATCACCAGGGCCGTGTTGCCGCTCTCGATGACGATTTTCTTCAAGCCGCGGCAGTTAGCGAACTCCTCGCTGATAGGTTTGACCCAGCCGACGGGGATGGTGACCTCGGAGAGTGATGTGCAGCCGTTGAACACACCCGACCCCACACTGGTGACAGTGGAAGGCAACGGGCTGGTGGCGAGCGACGTGCAGCCTTTGAAGGTGTTGCGGGCAATGGTCACGCAGGTAGCGGGCAACTGCACCGAGGTAAGGTCTTTGCAGTCCAGAAAGCTGTTGGCCGCAGTGGCCACAACGGTGTAGGTCACGCCTTCGTAATCTATCGTTTCTGGAATCACGATGTCACCGCTGTAGAAGAGCGTGTCGGCAGGCGTGACAGTCTTGTTGATTGAATACTTCTGAATCGTAAGATCTTTGGCACTGGCGCCTGTACCCGACTTGTAGTTGATACCGTCGTAGGTAAATGTGACCGCAGCCGCCTGCGCTACGCACAGCAGCATGGCCACCAGCGGCAGGCCTATACGGCCATACGCGTAATGGGTAATCTTCTTCATATCTTTAAAACTTTGGTTATGAAATAACAGAGAATGACCAAGCAGGGACACCTGCTCTTATCGACTCCAAATTTACACAATTTTTTTGAAAAATGCAATCTTTGCTTATTTTTTTAAAAAAACTATGCATATCGGTGAACCCATGTTTTTGGTGGGACGCAAAAAAAACCCGTCGACTCCAAGTCAACGGGCTTGTGCTAAAATCGTCGCTTCTTGCTTATTTGGCAACTTTCTTGCTCAGAACGGCACCGGCTTTGAATTTAACGACTTTCTTGGCTTTGATCTTGATGGGGGCTTTGGTGCGGGGGTTGATACCCGTGCGACCGGCTCTCTTCATCACCGAGAAGGTGCCGAAGCCAATCAGAGCCACCTTGTCACCTTTGTCTAATGCTTTGGTCACTGCATTCAAGCCAGCCTCGAGGGCAGCCTTAGCGTCTACTTTTGTCAATTTTGCCTCTTTTGCGATAGCGGCAACTAATTCAGTTTTGTTCATAATTGTTTGTTTTAGAAAGTTGTTTTTTATAGAAAAAAATAGATTTACGTCTGATTTGCTTGCAAATATAAGTAAAACAAGCAATCAAACAAAAAAAAACACTAAAAAAATGCGTTTTTTGGCAAAAAAACTATATTTTATGGTCATTTTAGGTTAAAAATCGTGTATCATAGGCATTTTTTCAGTAATTTTGCGGTTATAACAACAATCATCTAAACACCGCCCGCTGCAGGGCCAGTGGCGGTAATCTGTTCAAACTATGCAATATCGCCAAGGTTCATTTTGGAATTCCATACCACTCGTCACTAAAAATCTGCTCATCATCAACGTGCTGATGTGGGTAGCCACAATCGTGTTCAACAAGACCGGCATGATTGACCTCACCCGGTGGCTGGGGCTGCACTTCTGGCAGGGAAGCGACTTCAACGTGGTCCAGATGTTCACCTACATGTTCATGCACGACAGCCAGGGCTTCGCCCACATCTTCTTCAACATGTTCTCGCTGTGGATGTTCGGCTCGCTGATAGAACGGTCGCTGGGCACTCGGCGTTATCTTTTCTATTACCTGTCATGCGGACTGGGAGCCGCCCTGTGCCAAGAGTTGACCTGGCAGCTGACCTGGCAGAACACGCTTTTGGGCAGCATCCAGGGGGGAGCGGGGCTGAACGCCGCCGAAGTGGTGGCCGAGATACAGGCGGGGCACGCCGCCTTCACCCTTGACGATTTCTACAACTCGTTGATTACCGTGGGTGCCAGCGGGGCCATCTTCGGCATTCTGCTTGCCTTCGGCATGATGTTCCCCAACATGAAGATGTTCATTATCCCGTTCCCCTTCCCCATCAAGGCCAAATGGATGGTGCTGGGCTACGGCCTGGTGGAACTTTTCTTCGGCGTGAGCAATATCATGAACAACGTGGCCCACTTCGCCCACCTGGGCGGCATGCTGGTGGGTATCTTCATCATACTCTACTGGAAACACAAGGGCATCATCAGACACAATGGATATTATTGAACAACTCAAGCGCAGCTACCGCGCCGGTTCCATGCTAACACGGCTCATTTACATTAATGCGGCGGTGTGGGTGGCACTGCGCCTGCTGGTGCTTGTGCCCATGATGCTGGGAGTGGACAGCTCCCCGTGGTTGCAATGGGTGGAAGTGCCCAGCGCACCCGCCATCCTGCTGCGTCGACCCTGGACGGTGCTTACCTACATGGTGGCCCACTACGACGTGCTGCACATTCTCTTCAATATGCTGTGGCTCTATTGGCTGGGCCGCATCTTCATGGAATACTTCAACGGCAAGCAACTCGCCGGCCTGTATGTGCTGGGCGGCTTGGGCGGCGCGCTGTTTTATCTGGCGGGCTACAACCTGCTGCCAGCCTTCGCCGGTCACCAGAGCTACATGCTGGGTGCCTCGGCGGCGGTCATCGCCATCGTGACGGGCATCGCCGTGGTAAAACCCGACTATAAAATAAGGCTACTCTTTCTGGGAGATATTTCGCTCAAGTGGGTTGCCATCGTGACAGTGGGCATCGACCTGCTGAGCCTCACCGATGTGAATGCGGGAGGCCACCTGGCCCATGTGGGCGGTGCGCTTACCGGACTGGCCTTCGGGCTGTGCATGCGGCGTGGCCATGACATCACACGGCCCGTCAATGCCTTGCTCGACGCACTGAGCAACCTGTGGCAATCGCTGCGACGCGGCACCGCCAGGCTGAAGGACAAGCCCCGCCGCCAGTCACAGCCCGAAACGGCCGACCCCCGGCGCCAGGCCGAAGAAAAGTTCCGCCAAGCCACGGCGCGCCATCAGCGCACCCAAAACGGCGTGACCGAAGAAGAACTTGATGCCGTGCTCGACAAAATCAAGCGGTCGGGCTACGGTTCGCTCACTGAACATGAGCGGGACGTGCTGTTCCGAGCCTCGCGCCGCCGCGAGCCTTGACCCGCCCCACCCCGTTTTTCCGCACCATGATTGTCTGCAGCTTCATATTGGCCGTCATGCTTCTGGCGAGTGCCTACGCCGGGCTCGTCACACCCACCGGCGGCTGGCTGTCGACGGCGGCTGCCATACTATGCGTGACATTCCAATGGATAGCGGCAGTGTGCCTGTGCTGGGCTATCGTCTGTCTGGCGGCACGCCGCTGGAAAGCGATGGCCGTCATGACTCTGGCCATTTGCCTGGCTTGGCCCACGGTGAGTAGCCACATGCCGCTGCACCTGACAGACACCGATGCGCCGCCGCAACCTCTCTTCACCGTGGCCACCATGAACGTGCGCAACTACAACTGCAGCGACACCACCGGCCTGAAAGAACAGCCCAGCGCCTCACTGCGCCTGCTGCTCGACACCGATGCCGACGTCATCCTCACCCAAGAGACCTTTGCCTATGGCTGGGACTATGAACGCTTTTTCGCCGTGCGCCCGCTGCTGGCCGAACTTCGTCAGCGCTACCCCTACCGCTCGGTGGACCGTCAGGGCATCACCATTTTTTCAAAACATCCCTTCACGGCCACGCCCGTGGGTCCCGTCGAAGACACCTACGACGTGGCTCACCACGACCGCGGATGGATGCACCATTACGCCATGGCCTACGACCTGACACTACCCGATGGCCAACGCCTGCGCGTCATCAATGTGCACCTGCGTTCGTTTGGACTGGCCACGCTGCACGCCGGTAACGCCTGGCAGGGACTGGCACGCGCTTTCGCCCTGCGTGCCGAGCAGGCACGCCAGGTGCGCCAGGCGGTCGACAGCGGGCCCCGCACGGTGGTCGTGGCGGGCGATTTCAACGATGTGCCGACCTCTTACACTCTGCGCACCGTGATGGGCGGTGACCTGGGCGACAGTTGGCAGCAATGCGCCGCGTGGCCCGTTGCCACGCTGCACAAGCCGTGGATTCACCACCGCATCGACTACGTGCTCTATCGCGGCGACCTCTCCCCCGTCGCGTCGCAGGTGCCCGCCGGCGGGTCCAGCGACCACCGCGCCGTGGTCACGACGTTTGCCCTGGGCAGAAAGTAACTCCCGCCCATACACACCATATTATAAATAATAATTGTTTTTGTCAATTATTAACAGCCACTGTGGGGGAAAATGCTTACCTTTGTGGCAAGAACAAAACCACACTCAATACTTTACACATAATGAAAAAAGCACTTTTAACCATCGTGGCCATCCTGTGCATCGCCAGCACAGGCTATGCCGCCAAAAAGACAACCGTGAAACAAAAAAATCCATTTCTGAGCGAGTACAAGACCAAGTATGAAATCCCGCCCTTCAGCCAGATTTCCTACGACGACTACCTACCCGCCATGCAGGCCGGCATCGACCAGCAAAACCAACAAATCGCCGACATCATCGCCAACAAGGAAACGCCGAACTTTGAGAACACCGTGCTGGCGCTTGACAACAGCGGTGAAATCCTTAACCGCGTGCAACTCGTGTTTTTGGCGCTCGTCGAGAGCGACAACACGCCCGAGATGCAGGCGCTGGCCGAAAAACTCAGTCCCATGATGACGGCTCAGAGCGATGAAATCTACATGAACGACGCACTGTTCCAGAAAATCAAGGCGGTGAACGACAACGCCGACCGCCTGGGTCTGGACCCGGTGCAGAAACGACTCACCCAGAAGTACTACCGCAGGTTTGTGCGCAACGGTGCTTTACTCAACGAGCAAGACAAGGCCACCTTGAAAGACATCAATAAGCAAACCGGCGCCCTGTCGCTCCAGTTCACCAACAACGTGATGCACGACATGGCCAACTGCGTGATTTACGTCACCAACCGCGACGACCTGTCGGGACTGCCCCAGCAAACCATTGACGACGCCGCCAAGCTGGCCACCGAAAAGGGCCACGACGGCCAATGGGCCTTCTCGGCCAGCGGCGCGACCCGTCTGGCCGTGCTCACCAGCGCCAACAACCGAGACCTGCGCCGCCAGATGTACGAACTCTACACCACCACCGCCAGCCACGGCGACCAGTGGGACAACGCACCCATCATCAACAAACTCATCCAGTTGCGCCAGCGCAAAGCCCGCCTGCTGGGCTACGAGACTTTTGCCGACTATGCCACCGCCGACGTGATGGCCGGCTCGCCCGAGGCCGCCTACGACCTGCTGATGCAACTGTGGCGCCCCGCCATCAAAAAGGTGGACGAAGAAGTGGCCGACATGCAGCGCTATGCCGACTCCCACGGCGACAACATCACCATCGACCGCTGGGACTATTACTACTATGCCGACAAGGTGAAGAAAGAGAAATTCAACCTGAGCGATGACGATGTGCGTCCCTACTTCAAAATCGACAACGTGGTGAAAGACGGCATTTTCTATGTGGCCAACAGGCTTTTCGGCCTCACCTTCACCGAGATGAAGGACGCACCCAAATACAACCCCGAAGTCACCGTGTATGACGTGAAGGACCGCAACGGCAAGCACCTGGCCGTGTTCATGACCGACTACTTCCCCCGCGCCACCAAGGCCCAGGGTGCCTGGATGAGTGAAATGAAGGCCGAGTATAACTACAACGGCGTGAGCGAGCGACCCATCATCTTCAATGTGGCCAGCATGACTCCGCCCACCAAAGACATGCCCTCGTTGCTCACCCTCGACGAGGTGCAGACGGTCTTCCACGAGTTCGGCCACGCTCTCAACGGCATGCTCACCATCGCCCCCTTCCGCGGCCTGGAGGGTACCAACGTAGACCGTGACCTGGTGGAGATGTTTTCGCAACTCAACGAACACTGGGCACTCGTGCCCGAGGTGCTGCAGCACTATGCCCGCCATTACAAAACAGGCGAAGTGATTCCGCAGTCGCTCATCGACAAACTGATTGCCTCCAGTAAGTTCAACATGGGCTTCATGACCACCGAACTGGTGGGCGCCGCCCTGCTCGACATAGAATGGCATAAAATGAACTACGTGCAGGGAGATGTGGATGTGAAAGCCTTTGAGCAAGCCGTGGCCCGCCGCCTCAATATGCCTAAAATCGTGGAGTACCGCTACCGCAGCCCCTACTTCAAGCACATCTTCGACAACGACCAATACAGCTGCGGCTACTACACCTACCTGTGGTCGCAAGTTCTCGAAGCCGACGGCTGGGAGCGCTTTGAGAAAGAAGGCGCCATGAACCTGCAAACCGCCGCCGAGTACCGTGTGATGCTCGAAAGCGGCGACACCATCGACCCGATGCAACTCTTCATCAACTTCCGCGGCCAAAAGCCCACCGCCGACGCCTTGCTGCGCCTGCGCGGCCTGAAATAAGCCCGCTCGGCAACAAAACAGCCGCCTCCCCGCATTTGCCAGAGAGGCGGTTGCTTTTTTTAAAAATTTCGCATCGTTACCCAAGCACATGTTTTTCAACTGGTTAACGCAATTACAATTCCTTCGGTAGCGAGGTGATTATATCACAAATACAATATTTTGCAATATTTAACTTTTGGTTCATTTTAGTTCAAAGTTATTTGATTAAATTTGCAACGTTTTTCATGCATTCTCTTCGTGAGAAGAGAGAAATCATTTTATTCATACTATTTTTCCTAGGGCATTGTCTCGACCTGTGAAGGCATGGACAATGTTTTTTTTATACCCTGCCGCCGGATAATGGTTTGCCGCAAGTTTTAGCGTTTCACCTTGTTCAGATTGGGAAAAAGTGATTACCTTTGCGGTCGATAATCACAGCAACCAACACATCCATACAACAATAATGAAACAGATATTATTCCTGCTGGCCGCCGTGGCCCTGCTCACGGCATGCAGCGACAACCAATTCAAAGTGTCGGGCACCATCAGCGGCGCCAGCGACACCACCGAAATGGTGCTGGAGATGAGCACCAACGGTATGTGGAACCACGTGGACTCGGTGACCCTCGACAACAACGGTAAGTTCAGCGTAAGCTCCGAAGCCCCCGTGGTGCCCACCATCTATCGCCTGCGTGTGGG
>RHMF01001026.1_pt1 | contig 12625 bp, 6 predicted proteins | sample 5365151 | NCBI WGS metagenome assembly RHMF01 (sample SAMN10266501, study PRJNA497801) | feces metagenome | isolation source: feces | host: Bos taurus | place: China: Prairie of Fairy Mountain | collected 2017-08-14 | reverse complement strand
GGCGAGCGTGTTGCCCACACTCCTATCCGCTCGTTGCCTCCCAGCAGCGGAGGGCGCACCGTAGGATGCTTCTCAGCGTCCACATTCTCTGAGAACCCCCAGATGAGCCACACATAGTCATACTCCTCCAGACCACGCAGTGCCTCAGCCTTAGCGTAACCCTCTACGAATTCTATCCTTCCTCGCACCTCATTCACGATGCCACTCTGCCTCGGGATACCGAATTTCGATGTAAACGGCGAACGGAAAAAAGCTATCGGTTCTATTTTCATGCCCGCTAAGGTACGACTTTTTTGGTAAAACAAGTATAGCGGTGGCAAATTTTTCACTTTTCACTTTTCATTTTTCACTTTATTTCGTATCTTTGCCGAGTAAAACTTGGCAAAAGGTCTAACATTATGGAACAAAAGAAGATTACATTCGACAGTTTTATCCGAGGCTTCCTGACGGTAGTCGTCATTGTTGGCATCATCATGCTGCTCAACAGGCTTAGCGCTGTGCTCCTGCCCTTCTTCCTGGCGTGGCTCATCGCCTATCTCCTGTTCCCCCTTGTCAAGTTCTTCCAGTACAAGTGCAAGCTGCGTTTCCGCATCGTGGGCATCCTGCTTACCTTCATCGTCGTCGGAAGCGTACTCACAGGACTTTTCTTCGTCATGATACCTCCTATCATTGAGGAAGGCGGACGAGTGAAAGACCTGATTGTGGCCTATGTCTCCAACAACGAGTCGCTTAACAACATCCCCGACATGCTTGAAGACTTCATCCACGACAACGTCACCAGGCAAAACATCAAAGCCATCATCACACAAGAAGGCTTCATCGACGCCGTCAAGCAGGGCGTGCCTAAGGCCTGGGACGTCATCTCACAGTCCGTCAGCATCCTCTCCAGCCTCTTCTCCCTCACGATGGTCATGCTCTACACCTTATTTATATTATTAGACTACGAGAAGATTACCAGCGGCTGGGTAGACCTCCTGCCAATACGCTATCGCCACTTTGCCATACAGCTTGTGGGCGACATCACACAAGGCATGAACCTCTACTTCCGCGGACAAGGCTGCGTGGCACTCTGCGTAGGCGTGCTGTTCAGCATCGGATTCCTCATCATCGACTTCCCCATGGCCATCGGCCTCGGCATGTTCATCGGACTACTCAATATGGTACCCTACTTGCAGCTCGTGGGATTCATACCCACCATCCTGCTCGCTGTCATCAAGGCAGCCGACACAGGAGAAAGCTTCTGGGTCATCATGCTCGGAGCGCTCATCGTCTTCGCTGTCGTACAGATTATCCAAGATACTATCCTCACGCCGAAGATCATGGGCCATGTCATGGGACTCAACTCTGCCATCATCCTCCTCTCGCTCTCCATCTGGGGAGCACTGCTGGGCATCCTCGGCATGGTCATCGCACTACCCATGACCACCCTGCTCATCACCTACTACCAGAGATACGTCATTGAGAAAAAACGAATAACAGATGAATAACAAAATGAAAAAGCTACTCCTAACTACCCTGTTCTGCAGCCTCCTCGGCATCGTCGGCAGCCACGCCCAACAGCGCCAGACCGACACCTTCAAGACTCCCTCAGGCAAGGAAGTCAAGTTCACCTGCATCAAGCATGCCAGCATCATGATCGAGTACGACGGCATGTACTTCTACTTCGACCCCGTCACCACGCTCAAGCCGCAGACTGACTATACCGCGATGCCAAGAGCCAACTACATCTTCATCACACACGAGCATCCCGACCACTTCGACCGTATGGCACTCACACAGCTCGTCAGCACCAATACCGTTGTCTTCACCAACCCCAACGTCAGCCAGCTCTTCCGCAACGCCCGCGTTATGAAGAACGGTGACAAGGTAGTCTTTGGCGACTCCCTCACCCTCGAGGCCGTGCCAGCCTATAATACTACCAAAGGCCATGAGCAGTACCATCCCCGTGGACGAGACAACGGCTATATACTCACCCTCGGCGGACTGCGCATCTACGTCGCTGGCGACACTGAGGACATCCCCGAGATGGCAGAGCTGAAAGACATCGACATCGCCTTTCTGCCCTGCAACCAGCCCTACACCATGACTGTCGACCAGCTAGTACGCGCTGCCAAGACCATCAATCCCAAGGTGCTCTTCCCCTACCACTATAACGACACTCCCGTCGGAAAGGCCAAGCTTATGCTCACAGGAACTGGCATCGACACCCGCATCCGCAACTACCAGTAGAAGCAGGGAAACACATCATGCACTAGCATACCTATGAAGCGCTGTTGGCTTTCCATCACACTTGTGTGTCTTCTGACTCTTTGTGTCTTTGTCAGCATCAAAGGGGCAGGTTCTTCGTGTTGCAATAACCATGTGGCAGACATCGACATGCCTGTTACCCCCGACGGCATTCCAGAGCAGATACTGAAACGCGAAGGTTATATCGTCTCGTACAACAAAGAAACCAAGATTCCCAACTGGGTCGCATGGCATCTTACCTCAGAGCATACCACAGGCACATACAGGCGCCCAAGCAGTGCATGGCATGAAGATATAGAAGTTCCAGCTCCTCGAGCTACATTGGCCGACTACCGAGGTGTATCCTGGAGCAGAGGTCACATGTGCCCGGCAGGCGATAACAAATGGAGTCAGAATGCCATGTACGAAACGTTTCTGTTTTCCAACTGTTGTCCCCAGAATGCTAATCTCAATAGTGGCGACTGGAACCAGATAGAGATGTTGTGTCGCCGCTGGGCTGAGCGATATGGCGATGTCTATATTGTATGCGGTCCTGTACTCTTTCGACAGGAGCATGAAACCATAGGTTCCAACAAGGTTGTCGTGCCAGAAGCCTTCTTCAAGGTTGTACTTTGTCTGAATGGAACGCCCAAAGGCATTGGCTTTATCTGTCGTAACACCAACGGAGGGGGCAAGCGAGACTCCTACGTCAACAGCATTAGTCAAGTAGAGCGCATTACAGGCATCACCTTCTTTCCCCATCTTCCTAAAGACCTATCTGAGAAAGTGAAGAACCAAGCCGACCTGAAGTTATGGGACATCAAATCCCTTAGACTCTAATAAACGACCTGATGTTTGATCTGGGCACAAGCAGTCATTTTTGAAAGAAAAACCAGTTTTTTCTTTGTATTTTGCTTGGTTTGTATTACCTTTGTCAGCGCAATCACAAACATAAACTGTTTTTATGCGTATGAAAAGAGTTTTTCTGCTGGGTATGACGATGCTGTTGACAGCATGGGCTGGGACAGTGACGGCTCAGACGGCACGCGAGGAGATAAAGGCCAACAAGTACTTGGCTGGTTCTAACTACCTGGACTACGACCGTCATCGGTCTGACAAGGCGCTGACACCTGCCCCGAAGGGATACGTGCCTTTCTACATGTCGCACTACGGACGTCATGGCTCGCGCTGGCTGATCAGCGAGGACAGCTACACGAGCGTGGTGGAGCCGTTGCAAAAAGCACAGCAGGCAGGTAAGCTGACGGCAAAGGGTACTGATGTACTGAAGGTGCTGGAGGCATTTCTGCCTACGACTATAGACCGTCTGGGCGACCTGACAACGGTGGGCGAGCGACAGCACCACGGCATCGGCAAGCGCATGGTGCAGAACTTCCCTGAGATTTTCAAGGCGAAGGGTGTACAGATTGACGCGCGCTCGACAACGGTGAACCGTTGTATACTGTCGATGACGGCAGAGTGCGAGGAGCTGGCTGCGGCAAACCCCTCGGCACGCATTCATAACGACGTAAGCCCGTCGCTGCAGTACTACCTGAACCAGGAGCGCTCAGGTCTGGTGAAGTCGATGGGCCGTAAGGGGCGCGAGGTGCGCAGGAAGATGAGCGACAACATCACTACAGACCGTCTGATGGGTGTATTGTTCAACGACCAGCAATGGGTAAAGGATCACATCAATGCATGGCCGCTGATGGCGAACCTGTTTGAGATAACGACGAACATGCAGAGCCATGACGGTGGTGCCGATCTGTACTGGCTATTTACGGACGATGAGCTGTACGAGCAGTGGCGCATGCGTAACCTGGGCTGGTACATCGACTATGGCGCTGCGCCCCAGACGGAGTCCATCATGCCGTTCACACAGCGTAACCTGTTGCGCAACATCATTGAGACGACGGACACAGTGACGCAGACGCAGGCTGCGCTGCGCTTCGGCCACGAGGTGTGCGTGCTGCCGCTGGCATGCCTGCTGGAGCTGGGCAATTGTGGTGTGCAGGTGGCTGACCTGAAGGATTTGGACACCCATTGGCGCAACTACGATATCTTCCCCATGGCATGTAACATCCAGCTGGTGTTCTACAGAAAGGCTGCGGGTAAGGGACAACACAACGCCACACGCTCGACGAGAGAACAGGACATTCTGGTGAAGGCCATGCTGAACGAACGCGAGGTGACACTGCCTGTGGAAACGACGACATATCCTTACTATAAGTGGAGCGACCTGCGTGCCTACTACCTGCAGAAGCTGGCCAGCTACGACGCCAAGGAGGCTGCCATGCCCAAGGTGAAAGAGGTAGATGAGCAATACACGAAATACTACAAGAACCTGCCTGTGGAGGTGGAGCCTGTGAAACGCCCGACGATTCCGAGGTACAAGGTGAACCTGAAGGATATGGGAGGCGTAGGCGATGGTGTGACGCTGAACACGGAGGCCTTCAGCAAGGCTATTGACAAGCTGACGGCTGAGGGTGGCGGACGCCTGATAGTGCCCAAGGGCATCTGGCTGACAGGTCCCATCCACCTGAAGAGCAATATTGAGCTGCACCTGGAGCGCAACGCCGTCATCTACATGTCACCTGACAAACAGCTGTTTGTCAATCCCGACAACCCTCAGGGCAAGTGCTTCTCGGGCATCAACGCCACAGGCTGCAAGAATGTGGCTATCACTGGCGAGGGTGTCGTGGACGGCAATGGCGCCGACTGGTACTACGTGAAGCGCGGCAAGCTGAGCGACGTAGAGTGGAAGGCACGCCTGGAGCGTGGCGGACAGCTGGCCGAGAAGGGCTCGAAGTGGTATCCGTGGAACCTGAAGTCGCCCTATGGCGACATAGCGCCGACGGCAGAGAAGCAGGAGCACATGCGTGCCGACCTGGTAAGACTGTGGGACTGCGAGAATGTGCTGCTGGAGGGTGTCACCTTCCAGAACTCACCTCGCTTCCACGTACATCCCTTCCACTGCAAGAACCTCATTATTGACGGCATTAAGGTGCGTTGTCCTTGGAACGCCCAGAACGGTGACGGCATCGACATCACCGACTGCCATCAGGTGCTGCTGATACGCTCGAACATCGACGTGGGCGACGACGGCATGTGCTTCAAGAGCGACCCGCCCAAGACAGGACTCATCAGCGGCAACGAGGACGTCGTGGTAGAGGACAACTTCGTGCGCCACGCCCATGGCGGCTTCGTGCTGGGCAGCAACACCAGCAGCGGCATGCGTCGCATGGTGGTGCGCAACAACACCTTCTCGGACACAGACACGGGACTGCGCTTCAAGAGCGGCATCGGACGTGGAGGCAAGACGGAGCAGCTTTACATCTCGGACATCATGATGACGAACATAGCCCACGAGGCCATCGTCTTCCAGTGCGACTATGCAGGCAAGGCTCCCAACGAAACCACCGACCTGTACAAGCAGAAGAAGTACATGGAGCAGTTCACACCCGAGGAGCGCAAGTGGACGCCTGACTTCCAGGACATCCACATCGAGAACATAACCTGTCTGGGTGCCCAGACGGCCATCAAGGCTGCCGGACTGATAGGGCTGGACTGCGTACACGACATAGACATCAAGAACAGCACCTTCGTCTACCGTCAGGCAGGACAGCAAATAGACGAGGAGACGACAAAGATAGACATTTCTAATGTTAAACTCATTCAACAATAAAAACAACAAAACAATGAAAAAGACCGTTTTACTCAGCATTATGCTGATGGCAGCCTTTGCTGCAAAAGCTCAACTGAAAGTTGCTCCGAAAATCATGATGGGCGACGAGAAGAGTTACGTAACCACCAGCGTCATCAACATGCCCGGACAGAAGCCTGTGACCATCACCGAGGAGACGACCTACAAGGTTGCCGAGGTGCTGTCGGAGGGTTGCGTGCTGAGTGTAGAGAACACGAAGGTTACCTCTGACGCCACTGCCGATAACGTGGCAGGACAGCTCATCGCTGCCACTCAGGAGCTGATGATGGGTGTGGAGATTCGCCTTGCTGCAGACATGGAAGGTGTGCCCCAGCGCATTGTGAACTTCGACGAGGTAAAGAAGAAGATAACTACCGCCGCTGACGTACTCATCGACAAGATGCTGAAGACTGCTCCCCAGCTGGCGCAGATGCCCAAGGAAGCCCTAAAGGCCCAGATTACGGAGAACGCCACCCAGGAGAACATGCTGAAGAGCCTGACGAATGGTGCCAGCCCGCTGGCGCTGAACGGCAAAACCATCATGACAGGTGCCCAGGACGAGTACGTGAACGACCAGAGTCTGAAGATGAAGCGCATGTACTTCGTCAACGGCAACAAGGTGACCACCAACTCGACCATGAACATGAGCAAGGACGAGATGAAGCAGCTCATCATTGACACGGTGACCAAGATGGCTCCCGACCAGGCCGAGATGATCAAGCAGAACATTGACCAGGTGATGGCCAGCGGCATGGTAAAGATTGACATGAAGGAGACTGTTGTCTACGACCTGCAGGACGACGGCTGGGTGAAGAACATCACCAGCGAGACAACCAACGAGAGCATGGGTCAGAACATCACTATGAAGGCTACCGTAAGCCTGAAGTAAGCACGACCCAAATGAGATATAAAAGAGAAGCACCGCTTTTTAGGGCGATGCTTCTCTCTTTTTCTTGTATCTACTTGCGATGCTCGGACATGTACTCGCGAGGCGACATGCCGTAGAACTTCTTGAAGATGGTGGAGAAGGAGGCAGCGTTGTTGAAGCCGCAGGCATACATGACCTCGGTGATGTTCATGTTCTGCGACGCCAGCAGGTGTGCAGCCTGCTTCAGACGGATGTTACGGATGAAGTCGTGAGGCGTTTGGCCTGTCAGCTCCTTCATCTTGCGATGCAGGTGGACGCGACTGATGCCCACTTCCTCGGCTATGGCATCGACGCTGAGGTCTGAGTTGTTGATATTCTTGTTGATGACCTTCATGACACGGTCCAGCAACTGCTCGTCGGGCGACTTCATCTTCACGTCGTCAACTTGATCTTCCAACTGGTCGTTGCGTCCATACTTCAGGCGTAGCATCTGGTGGGTATGGATAAGGTTGACGATGGTGCGACGCAGGATATCCATATTGAAAGGTTTCATGACATAGGCATCGGCACCCATCTCAAGACCTTCCAGCTGGTCCTCGTCGCGACTCTTAGCAGTGAGCAGAATAACAGGTACATGGCTGGTGGCGGGATTGCCTTTTATCTTGGAGCAAAGCTCGTTGCCATCCATCTCAGGCATCATGATGTCGCTGATGACCAGGTCGGGAGTCTTCCTTAGTACCTCGCCCAGTCCGGCACGTCCGTTCTCTGCCGTGCTGACCTCGTAGTGAGATGACAGCTCGGAGGCCAGATAGTCGCGAATCTCGGCATCGTCCTCGACGATGACAATGCGCTGCCGACTTCCTACCTTAGGCAGTTCGGTAGAAGTCTGGACAGGGGCCTCTGCCATGAGTTCCTCGTCAATGAGACGGCTAGCGTGCGAGACATCCTCCTTATCGATTATCATCTCCTCGGGTTTCAGGTGTTGGTTGCCCAGAGGGATGGTGACCATGAACTCACAACCTTTGCCGTCGCTGTTATTGAAGGCCTCAATGGTGCCATGATGCAACTCGACGAGTGAGCGTGTCAGGTCAAGGCCTATGCCTGTTCCTGTCTTGCGGTCGTTGACATGCGAAGGAGACTGGTAGAAGCGTTCGAAGATACGGTCGAGCTTGTCTTCGGGAATACCCTCGCCTGTATCCTTGATGGAGATGCGCACCTGCTGCGCATCGTGGGTGACACCCATGCGTATCTCTCCACCCGTAGGCGTGAACTTAAAGGCGTTACTGAGCAGGTTGACGACGACCTTGTCGAAGTTGCCTCGATCAATCCACACAGGCAGCATCTGCGCATCGTGCTCGTATGGGAAGCTGATGTTCTTGGCCTTGGCCTGCTGGCCAAAAAGGGTGTGGATATCGCCTAGGAACGAGATGAGCTCCGTCTCGCACATATGCATCTGCATCTGTCCCTTGTCAATCTTACGGAGGTCCATCATCTGATTTATGAGTCCGAGGATGCGCTCTGCATTGCGACGGATGGTCTCGTAGACGCTACGACGATGCGGGTCTTCGTCTTGCTTGATGAGCGACAGCAGGGGTGTGACGATGAGCGTCATAGGAGTGCGAATCTCATGCGAGATGTTCATAAAGAACTTGAGTTTGGCGTCAGCCATCTCCTCGGCATGAATGTGCTCCTGCAGACGCAGGCGGTCTTGTTCCTTGCGGCGACGGAAGCGCAGGTAGCGCCAGACAACAGCAGCCAGGGCCAGCAGATAGAACAGATAGGCTAGTGGCGTGCGGTACCAGGGGGCATGAATGACTACCGTGAAACAGCGCTCTGGGGTTGTGATGCCGTTCTGCTCTGCAATGACGCAGAATTTGTAGTCGCCAGGGGGCAGATGGCTGAAGGTAATCTCGTTTGCGCCAGGCTGCATGCGCACCCACTCCTCGCTATTGATGCGATAGCTGTAGACGATATGCTCGGGATTGTCGAAGGTGAGTGTCGACAGCTGCAGGGCAAAGGTGTTGTCACTATGGCTGAGGGTGAAACGGTTGGCAGCGATGACAGTAGTATCAACCACAGACCATAGGCCAGACATGGTGGCAGGGGTGACGGGTTCGCCATTGACGGAGAAACCTGTCAGCTTGACCTCCGCTTTCCACTCGCGCTCCTTGATGTCCTGAGGACGGAACCACGTGATGCCTCCAAGTCCACCAAACAGCAGCTGACCATCGGCACTCATCCACGAGGCACCATCGCTGAACTCGTTAGACTGCAAGCCATTGTCGACGAAGTAGTTGCTGGTCTTGCCTGTCTTGGGATCAAGGCGGCAGAGGCCATGGTCAGTTGAGATCCACAGGTTGCCCTGCTGGTCCTCCTCGATGCTCGAGATGCCATTGTCAGCCAATCCTGTCTCGATGGCCAGGTGGCTGGTCTTACGTGTCTTCAGGTCGTAACACAGCATGCCGTCATTGGTACCCACATAGAGGCGTCCTCCAAACTCGCGGGCCACACGGGTAGGCATGCCATAGTTCAGACAGTTCTGTCCGAAGGTGGTGAGCCAGCTGTCTTTCTCGATGTCGAGGGCACAAACGCCCATGGTGGTAGCGGCATAGAGGCGCTTGCCATCAGGCGACAAGGCGATTTGCGAGATATAGTTGTTGGACAGACTGTTATCCTTGCGATTGGTAGTAGCCTCGTCGTCTTGCACGTAAGCTTTAACATTGCCTGTCTCGACGTCCAAACACAGCAGACCATAGCCCATTGTAGCCATCCAGACGCGACCATGGGAGTCGCTCTTCAGGGCAAAGACACTAAGGCCAGGACCTTGTGGCAGCAAGTGAGGATGGTACTCCAGGGTGCGACTGTCTATCCATCCGCAACCTTCTTTGTAGGAGCCTACCCAGATGCGCCCGCGGTTGTCTTCAGTCATACCCAGAACAGTGGCGGGAAAGCCTTCCTTGAAGTGGCGTACCACCTTTGCCGATGCATCCAGACAGTAGAGTCCGTCTTTGTCAGTACCTATCCAATTGTAGCCATTACGACTCATTAGCACGCTGGTGACGCAAGCTGAGCCTATGCGATTGCGACTGCCCAGCTTATAGCCCATATAGTGGAAACCCGTGGTCTTGCCAGGGTGCATGTAGATTCCTTTCTGCAACAAGCCAAGCCAGATGTTGCCATTGCGGTCCTCGCAGATAGAATACACCTTGGAGGAGTTCAGGTCGACATCACGACTGTAGTAGGGGTTATCCGTCAGCTGACCTGTCTTGGGGTCGTAGATGGCCATACCCAGTCCGTCATAGCCTATGAGAATGTGTCCATCGCTTCTGACATAGAGCGTTGATATATGCTTTTTACCTGTCCCCTCAATATGGGTGATGGTTCCTGGCGTCTTGCTGTCTTCAGCTTCGAGACGGAACATGCCCGCATTGGCAGTGGCGACATAGAATTGTCCTTGCCGATCCTCGCACACGTCGCGTACCATACTTAACTGGCTTTCATCTTGGAAATAGCGTTTGACGGTCTTCCCATTCCAGCACAGTAGCCCCTGCGTCTCTGTAACCAGCCAAAGGCGCCCCTGACGATCCTCTAACATGCGATGGATGGAAACGACTTCACCTAACACACTTGCCATCTGGTGGGCTTCATGGTCATTGGTCATGCGTAACAGGCCATGTCCTGACGTGCCTATCAAGACCTCACCGTTCTGACGCTGCAGAATGCAGGTTACGTAGGAAGGCACAGCACGATTGGCTATGTCGTAGGTCGTTACATCGTGGAAACACTCGCCGTCATATGTCTGCAGAGCACCATACATGCCTATATAGAACAGGCCGTTGCGGTCCTGCAGCATGCAGTTGACGTAGTTGCTGGCCATACCCAGGTCACGACTCGACTCTTTCTTCAGGATGCGGAACTGATAGCCGTCATAGCGGTTCAGTCCATTACGCGTAGCCACCCAGATAAATCCATCGCGGTCGATGTAAATCTGCGTTGTGAAACTACTCGACATCTGCTTGTCAGCATCGAACAACTTTCCCATCTGGGCTTTAGCACCTAGAATCCATACGAATAGTGTCAGAAAAAGTGTTAGTCCTTTACATGTCATAATAATACAAGTTCGGTTAGTCAGTTTGTTAAACTGATGCAAAGTTAAGCATTTTCGCCTTTTCCTCCAAACTTTATTTCATGTAACACCACGTAATGTTACATTTGATAAAGTTTTCGTTACTTTTCCCAGTATAGGCGGATTCTGACAGCAGCGCCTCAGAGAAGGTTGGTTCGCAAACGCTCAGACATGCAACAGGGTTGCTGGAACACTTTCCGGCAACCCTGAAGTTACAAAACAAACTACTAATGATAATATTACTAAAACAAATCTTTTCCGAAGAGCCCTCCCGGGTTTCCTAATGCAAAGGTACGAAGTTTTCTTGAAACAGACATTTTACGAAGTTTCAGAAGTTTTCGAATTTGTATCATGTGCGAAAAAAATCCTATCTGAACAGTAACGGAGCCATCTCCCTGAGCGAGCGACGCCATGTGAGGAACTCATGGGCAGTCCCTTCAGAGATGTATCCTACAGCAGGCAGACCAGCAGCTTTTAAGGCTTCTGTGGACTTGAGGATGGCGTCAGGGCGCTCCTTGTCGCCACAGCTCTGGAAGATAAGGCGTACCTGCTTGGGGTCTTTGATATCCTCTGGGGCATACTGTCCACCAGATAGCAGTCCGTAGTATCCGAAGACCTCAGGACGACGCAGGGTGATTAGCTTGGTCTCGAAGCCACCCATCGACAAACCTGCCATAGCCCGACTCCACTTGTCTGTCTTTGTCAGGAAGTGGCTGTCAATATAAGGTATCAGCTCGTCAACCAGCACCGTCTCGAACTCCTTGGCAGTAAACTCGTGGATGTGTCCGAAGCGCACGTCGTTGGTCATGCCATACGTCATGACGATGATGAAAGGCTTCACCTTACCTTCGGCTATCAGGTTGTCCATGATGAGGCCTGCACAGCCCTGCTTGCCCCAGCTGGTCTCGTTCTCGCCCCAGCCATGCTGCAGGTAAAGCACTGGGTATCTTGTCTGCTTTTGGCTTTTGGCCGATAGCTGTTGGCTATAGGTGGGAGGCGTATAAACCCATGCAGTCTTGACCTCTCCTGTGCTCTTCGAGGGGTACAGCACCTGTTGCATCATGCCATGAGGCACATCCTTCCGACAGGCGTAGAAGTCCTGGTCGGGAGCAGGAATCTCCATGCCACTCTCCCAACGGCATGAACCGAAGAAGTTGTGCGTGCCAGTGTCGTTGACCACCGCACCGTCAATGGTCAGATGGTAGTAGTGGAAGCCGGGATCCTCAGGGTGCTCCGTGACACCTGTCCACACACCGTCCTTGTCCTTGCGCAATACCGTGCCGCCGCGTCCACCCAGTCCAAGGCTGACAATGACAGACTTGGCATCGGGTGCGTTCAGGCGGCAACGTACATAACCTTGTGAGTTGACTTGCGGATACTCCTGACCGGGCTGATTCCAGCGGTTTGGCTTGAAGTCGTCCTTAACCACGGCATTGTCTACAGCGGGATTGAAGTTGCGGAGGATGTGATAAACCGGTTTGGGCTTGTAGTTCTCATCAAAGGGCAGCGGGTGGTTGTTGACACCCAGCCAAGAGTCGCGGTCGCCCAGGTTCCAGAACGTTACGTTGTCGATGACATCCTTATGCTTGCGGAACACCTTGAACAGGCGGCTGTACTGGTCGGTCTGCAGCGTAGACATATAGCCGGCCATGGGCTTGGCATCGCCACGCGAGAACATGAGCTGACCGCCACTTTCGTTGTTCAT
>RHMF01001024.1_pt1 | contig 12650 bp, 14 predicted proteins | sample 5365151 | NCBI WGS metagenome assembly RHMF01 (sample SAMN10266501, study PRJNA497801) | feces metagenome | isolation source: feces | host: Bos taurus | place: China: Prairie of Fairy Mountain | collected 2017-08-14 | reverse complement strand
AAAAAAGACGAAGCAGTCCGAATGGACTGCTTTTTTTGTTTTGTTATAAAAGATTTGTAATAAACGCATCCCTTAAAAATTCGAAAATCAGTTCCATACCTCTTTCGTCGGGATGTAAACCGTCAAGGGTGTGGGTATAGAGGGTTTCATTGTTCAAGTTGCTTGAGTAGAAATCGGCAATAAAGAAATTTTCACCTTCCGCGGACACCGCTTTTTCTATGGCACAGTTGAATTCTACGGTGCGTCTGCTTTTGCCGTTTGCCCTGTCGGGAAGATTGACACAGCAGACCGTAGCAGCAGGGTGTTTTTCTTTTATCGTCAGTAAAGTTTCTCTGTAATCGTTGGCAAAAACCTCGGTATCCACACCAAATCCCAAATCGTTTACACCCATAAATACTATGATGTAGTCGGGAGATGTTCCGTCGTCGCGGGACAGATGGTGTACCCTGTTTATGCCTGCATACTCGATGTCCCGCACACTCAGTGTGCCGCCTGAATAGGAGTTGTTTACACAAAGTTTGAGACCGAGACCGTCTATAAGCCGCATCCAGTAGGTCTTTTCAAGGGGTATTTGTTTGTCGTAAAAGCTTTTGTTGTAGAAAAGGGTTGCGTTAGAAGTCCTGTCGTCGGATACGCCCTTGTAGGTGGATAGACTGTCGCCGAGAATGGAAAGATATTTGCCCTTGAACATATAATCGCCTCCTTGCTGTAGCATATAACGAAACGGAGCAAATTTGTTCGTAAGACAACGGGAAGAGCAAAGCATTCCCCGTGTTTGTTATGAATTAGTAGGGGCACCATCAAAACGAAACCCGACCGAGACCGGGACTCGGTTTAAAAGTTCTTTGTTCCTTTCTTTCAAGAAAGGATGGGATAACCTGCGTTTTCGTGTGCCTCATAGAGCTCGTCGCACATTTTGATAATGTCGTCGATAGAGAGTTGGGATGAGGTGTGAGGATCGAGCATTGCCGCATGGTAGATGTGCTCCTTCTTACCCGTAACTGCCGCCTCAATGGTGAGAAGCTGGGGGTTGATGTTGGTCATGTTCATGGCCGCAAGCTGAACGGGAAGACGTCCCACGTGACAACCTTTGATACCGCTTCCGTCAACAAGACAGGGCACTTCTACACAAGCGTCGGAAGGAAGGTTTGTGATAAACCCGTTGTTGAGTACATTACCGCCGATTTTGTAGGGCGTATTTGTAACAATGGATTCCATAATGTGAGAGGCATATTCGCTTGAACGATTGTGTTCAATGTTGCCGCCATTGAGAATTTCCTCTCTCTGCTTGTTCCATCTTGCAATCAGATTTACGCAGCGTCTGGGATATTCGTCAAGGGGAATGTTGAATTTTTCGATAAGTTCGGGATAGGCGGGTTTGATGTAGAAGGGATTGTATTCGGCGTTGTGTTCACTGGATTCGGTAACGTAATAGCCGAGTTTGTTGATGTAGTCGATACGAACCATGTTACCGTGCTTTTCGTCGTTTCTTGTAGCAGCCCTTCTTCTGATTTCGGGATAAAGGTCGTTGCCGTTCTTGTCTTTGATTTCAAGAAGCCAACCCATGTGGTTGATACCCGCAATCAGTTCGTGTCCCACCTCAACGTTTTCCATGCCGAGAGTGTCAAACAGACTCTTTGTGCACACCTGAACACTGTGGCAAAGACCTACGGTCTTAACACCTGTGTATCTCTGCATAAAGCCCGAGAGAATTGCCATGGGGTTTGTGTAGTTTAAAAACCACGCATCGGGACAAACTTCTTCCATGTCCTTTGCAAAATCCTTGAGCACGTGTATCGTACGAAGACCTCTGAAAATACCGCCGATACCGAGGGTGTCGGCAATAGTCTGGCGAAGACCGTACTTTTTGGGGATTTCAAAGTCGAGAATGGTGCAAGGGTCGTAAAGACCTACCTGAATTGCATTTACAACGAAGTTTGCACCGCGAAGAGCATCCTTTCTGTTGGGAATTCCGTGGTACATGGAAATCTTCGCCTTACCGCCGTTGTACTTGTTGTTGATGGCGGTGAGCATTGCATAGGATTCTTCAAGTCTTTCCTTGTCAATGTCATAAAGGGCGATTTCAGATTCGCATAAGGAGGGAGTGAGCATACAGTCGCCGAGAACATTCTTCGCAAAAACGGAGCTTCCTGCACCCATAAATGTAATTTTAGGCATAATTTATGTTCCTTTCGTAATGTGATTTTGACCGAGTCTTTGTATTTATATTTTAATAATATCACAGAACAGCGCCAAATACCATTGATTTTTGTAACTAAATAATGTTATAATGTAACTACAAAATAACAAAACAAGGAGGCGTGGTGCAGTGCCTGCCATAAATTTTGCATCGGGAATAATGAAATATACCGATATAAAACCCATTTTTGCGGGGTTTTCACAGTGCCGCAGCCTCCATTCCTACGGTCCTGCCGTGAGAAAGCACTGTATAATTCATTACTGCGTAAGCGGTAAGGGCGTTTTCAAACGCGGGGAAGAAACCTTTGAAATAAATAAAGGTATGGCGTTTATCATAAATCCCGACGAAATAACCTATTACTGCGCTGATGAAAAGGAGCCGTGGTTTTATTGCTGGATAGCCTTTTCGGGAATGATATGCGAGAAGATAAAAGAACTGGAACCTGTTGTAAGTATAAAGGACGACAGTGTATTCTACGATATAAGAAAACTTGTGGCAGAGGGTGAGTGTTATCCCGAAAAGTACCTTGTCTGCCTTATAAAGCTTTTTGAGCAGCTTATCCCACCGTCCCTCGACAGACTTCCGAGTTATGCTTCAAGAGCCAAGGATTATATCAAGCTTCATTATATGGAGGATATAGGTGTTGAGCAAATTGCATCGTCTATGAACGTGGATAGGAGATACCTGTTAAGGCTTTTCAAAAAGGAGTACGGCATAAACATAGTCAATTATATTATAAAGACGAGACTTGGTGCGGCATACAGCTTTTTGCGTTCGGGAATATCGGTAAATAAGGCAGCGGTAATGTGCGGATATACGGATGCGTATAACTTTTCCAAGATGTTCAAGAAATACTACGGCATAGCACCGTCGCAGGTTGATGCTGATGTCAAAATTGAGGAGAACATCAGTGAACGTACAGAAGACGAATATATTTTTTGCGGATAAAAAACAAACTGCTTTCCGTTAACGGAGAGCAGTTTTCTTTTGTGTGATGGTATAGAAAATGTCGGAGAAAAGCCTGTTGGATAAAATTTTGTCTGAGAGATCTGTCATTTCGGCAGCATCCTTTACTGAAACCGTTTCCTTCGGAATTGTTATGAAACCGACAGTCAGAACCGTTTCAGCTTCTTTCCTTGAAAAACTAAAGTCGAGATGTGATTTTTCCAATGCCTTCATAATTGTGTTTTCGAATAATGATGAGCGTGTCTCCGAAAATGTTTTTGCCGTGAAGGATACATATGCTTTTTCGGGTTTTGTGTTGAAAGCCACCGATATATTCCCCGACACGCTTTCATTCATCATAAATGAAGCACAGGCGACAAGTGTTTTTGTTATTCTGTCGTTGATGGCGGTATATGCATCGTAAACGTGCGGAACAATTGATATTCCTTTTTCGTTGCCGTCAAGGGCTTCAACGAGAGCACAGAGCCTTGATATAAATGTGTTAAGGCATATGTAAACCGATGAGGAATCGGACGTGACGGGAAAGCATAAATCCTCAAGGGCATATGCGCCGCTGATGCGGGTGAGCAATATGTCGGAGGCATTCCTTGCTCCGTCGTCGGTGAAAGCTGCATCTTCAAAGGAGCATAAGTAATCGCGGTATGAGCAAAGCTTTTTCAGATAGTCACACATTTCGCGGCAATTATTTTCGGCACAAGATGAAATAACACCCGAAAAAACACCGTGCCTTTCCTTTGACGAAACGATAAAAGAACAGTCCGTGTCCGAAACAGAAGCTACGGCAACATCGTGCTTCTTTGTTAAAGAGCGGAACTTACGATATTCATCGGCACACATCATAAATGAAACCGACGGAAAGGGTGCATAGCAAGAAAGATTACCCTTGTGCTTTATTACTCGTCCTTTTGTATCGAATAAAAACACCGGAGTGTAAGAGGGCAGGAAGCCGGTGTTTTTCATAAGTTTATCAAAATCTTTGGATATGTTCTTTAAATCAAGGGGGCTCGTCCTATACACTTGTATAGCACCTCCCTTGAACGCCTTGCAAAACTGTATTGAAGATAAGCGTCGGGATTTCTCTTTATTTCTCCCGTTCTTGAGGCAATGATTATATCTTTGTTGTCCGAATATTTTTTCAAAATATCTCTGCCTTTTTCTCCCAGGGCAAGAATTTCCGTGTATAAGGGGGATTTTGTTGCCATATCCTTTGTTACTCCCATAAAGGAGAACAGAAGCATCCGTCGGATTTTTGCATCAGTAACGGTTTTTGAAGCAAGGAGCGAGCAGAGTTCGCCGTAATTCTTTGCTGCAAGGGCATTCTTTATTATGGAGTGTTCGAAACCTTTTGAAACTTCGGCAATACAGGAAAGCTCATCCGGTGTTTTCAGTAGAACAGAAGCCAGAAGAGCTGTGTAGAAACGGTCGGTGTTTTCAACAAGACCGCCAAGGTTTACGCTTTCGGGCATGGAGGAAAGAGCAAAGGGATTTTCCGCCGAACCGTCCGAAAACATTTTTCGTATGTAAGAAGACGATGCAAAATTTTCGTCAAAGCCGCCCCTCGGAGTTGAGCGCTTTACGGCAACAGGGATAAGGGGACAGCCGAGTCGGAGATTTGCCTTTATGTATTCTATTGCAAGAATGTCGTTGGGGTTTTTACAAATGCTTTTGTATTCTTCACCAAGTTCTTCACCTATAAGAAATTCTCTTGCCGAGGCAAAACTCATACTGGGATTTTCTTTTTGGATAAGTGAAATGCGCGCAGTGAAACTTTTGTCGAGAAGTCTTGCAATTTTAGTAAGCTTTTCCACATCGGCACACTCTGAGCCGAAGGCAATGTGGGAACAAAGACCGCTTTTGGCGATTATTTCAACGCCTCCCATGGCGAACCCTTCTGCACTCATAGAAGAAAAAGGGAAGGGAAGCTCAAGCACAAGATCGGCACCGTTTTCGACGGCGTTTTTTGCCCTTATGTTTTTGTCCTGAAAGCATACATCGCCCCTTTGAACAAAATCTCCGCTCATGACACAGACTATTTCGTCAAAGCCCATGCTTCTGAGGGTGTCAATCTGATGTTTGTGACCGTTATGAAAGGGGTTGTACTCGCATATAATGCCCACACCCTTTTGTGCCATGCCCATTCTCCTTTCCTTTATTTTAAATATTCGAGAAACTTCAATTTTACTATTGATCCGAAAAGTGTTATGCCGCCGTTTTCGGCAAGTTTTTCTATTTCGGCTGATTTTTCTGTATTGTCGGTGATTGACGGTATATATTCAATGCCGCTACCGAATATGGGCGGATAAAGTACACACCACCAGTTCTGTCCCTTGCCTTTTCCGATGATAACTCTCACCGACAGATACTCTCCCTCGGGGAAAATAATGCCCGAGTAGTTTTTTTCGGGATAAAACTTTTTGCCGATTTCGACTTTAACTGTGTCGTTTCTGCCTTTTTCCCGTATAACATCCTTTGCCGCTTTTATAATAAGATTCTTGTTTTCATGTGCGGTAAGGAGGGCGCTCTCAATGGAATTTGCGTCAGAAAAAAGATTTCCCGCTTTTTCCAGAATTCTGTCCCTTACCTCAAGTTTGAGCAACTGATCATCTTTCGAGTCGGAGGACGCAATGACATGAAGCCTAAGGATGCTGCCGTATATATCGGTGCTGTTTTCGGCAAGCGAAACGGTGCAGACAAACAGCATCAGTAAAAGAAAACAAAAAAAGGTAACTGCAAAATCCAATATTTTTTTCATTTTAAAACTCCTTTGCCGAATCGGATTCGTCAAAGAAATTATGATACAGAAAAGACGGAACTATTCACCTTTATACATTTTTTTGAAATCGTTTTCTGTCAGAAGAAAGACTTCCGTAAGACCGCTTGAAACAAGCTTATCAAAACAACCCTTTGCAGAACTTTCATTTTCGAATATGCCGAACACGGCAGAGCCGCTTCCCGACATCTGAGACATAACGGCGCCGTTTTTAACCATCACATTTTTGATAACGGAAATTTCCGGAAGCCTTGGTATGCAGACTTCTTCAAAATCATTGACCAAATAACCAGATATGGCAAAAAGATTTCCCGAAGACAGAGCCTTTTCCATGTGTGAACTGTTTGATTTTGAATAATTGTCGCCGTGTTTTTTGTCATATTCCCCGTATATGCCCTTTGTGTTTATTCCTTCAGACGGCTTTGCTATTACCGCGCAAATACCGTCGGGAAGACGGGAGATTTCGCGGCAAATTTCGCCTCTGCCCGAGCAAAAAGCGCACGTGTATCTTTCGAGACAGAACGGAACGTCGCTTCCGAGCAACGACGCAATATCGGGTAATTCCTCCTTGCTTATACCGCCCAGCGTTTCATAAAGACAGTCGAGCACGCATGCCGCATCGGCACTGCCTCCGCCGAGGCCTGCACCGGTAGGTGTTATTTTGGAAAGACCGATTTTTACATTTGCGCTTTTCCCTACGGCATTTTTGTATGCAGAAAGATAACTCTCTGCTGCCCTGTATGCAAGATTGTCGGCGGGTTCGCAGACGGGAGTGTCGCAAATAAGTTCCACTTTGTTTTCACGGCTTTCAGCAGTCTCAACCGTAATTATATCCCCGAGAGGGATTTTGTGCATAACGGTGGCTAAATCATGGAATCCGTCGTTTCTTTTTGTGCCGAGAATTTCGAGGGTAAGATTTATTTTGCAGTAAGCGGTTTTTGTTACTTTCATGTTCTTTACCTCTTAATAAAACAGGGAGGTTTGTGCCTCCCTTTGTAATTTATTCCGACATGAGCGAGTCGATAAACTCGTCTGCTTTCTTTAAAATATCCTTGTCGTGCTTGAAGTTCAAAGTTTTGTATGCTTCGTCAAAGGAAAGAAGACTGTATTCGGAGATTTCCATAATGTTCATCTGAATATCTTTTTCTTCAAACGACGCCAGATAATATACAGCTTTTTTCTTTATAAAGCCGTTAATCAGATAGTTGTATGTTTCACGGAATCCGTCTATGATGGAAGTTCTGACACCTGTTTCCTCGTAAACTTCTCGAAGTGCCGTTTCTTTTTCGGACTCACCCATTTCAATGTGCCCCTTGGGGAAGCCAACGTGTCCCGAAATATTGGTTATGAGGATGTATTTTCTCTGCCCGTCCTTGTGGGTGTACATAACTGCACCGCAACTCTTTTCGTAGTAGCATACGTACTTGTATCTATCTGCGGGCAGATATTTGTCAAGAAGGCCGATAAGCCTCGGCTCATATATTACCGTTCTTTCAGGGGCGGCTATCCATACGTCCTCTTCTTCTTCCTGCCTGTCTTTGGCAACGGCAACCACCTGTCCCCTGAAGGAAGACAGCGGCTCGTTTACACCAATAATAAACACCTTTTTGTCTTCTCCCTGGTAAGTTGTTTTGCCGCAGTTGAGCATCCCTGCGCGTTTTTTTCCGTTATATAGAAAGTATGTTCTGTTAACGGTTATATCATGTACGCTGCCAAGGATGTTTCTCGTGCTTTTTGTTGCACCGAATTCGTTAAAGCTCATAAGAATCATTCCTTTTCTCACATCCGCAATGTTTTTGCAGGGAGAATAATGTCAGTTATCTTGTTTGATTGATAACTTTTGTCAACTAAAGTATAACATAAATATTCCGTCAAGGCAATACTTTTGGTTAAAAATTATGTCATAAAATGAAATTTATTCTAATTCGGATAAAGTTTTCATATGTGTCAATAATAAAACAGGATACTTACTTGCAATTGCCAAAAATATGTGATATACTTGTTACATAAATAAAAAAGGCGGTGGATGACGGTGACGGTTTTAAAGATTGTGCTCATCATCCTTGTAACTGTTTGTGTGCTTCTTGCAACGGTTTTTATGCTTCCCGCAAAGATTACCGTAAGGTATTCAGAAAGCGCCGAGGTTTATGCAGGGCTTGGTTTTTTGAAATTCAGGCTTTATCCGGGAAAGAAGAAGCAGAAAGACGGTAACGCCGAAAGCGCAAAAGAGGAAATAAAAAAAGACGAGAATCAAGCGGGCCGTAAAAATGGTGACAGCGGACAAAGCCCGGATAAAAAAGACGGTTCAGACAAAAAAAGCACAAAGCAGGAATCTGAAAACAAAAAAGGTTCTGTTTCCGATATGCTGAATTTTGTGTTGGATGCTGTCAAAAGCATACTAAATTTGTTAGGCAATAAAGCAAAAATTACGGTCAACAGATTAACAGTTGTTGTGGCAAAGGAAAATGCCGCGGATACGGCAATACAGTTTGGTATATGTTGCGGAATAGTGTCGTCGGCACTCGCTTTTTGCTCCAACTTTAAAAAATGTAAAATCAACGACGATAATGTCGGTGTGTACCCCGATTTCGTTTCGGGGAAAGGTTCCGTTGAAGCGGATATTTCACTTCAAGCAAGCTTATTTTCCATTGCGGTATGTGCCGTAAAGATACTTTTGAAAAAACCGTTCTGATATAACGACAAAGTGAAAGGATGGCAAAAAACATGACTAATAATGCAGGAAACATCGGCGACGCAGTAAGACAGGCTCTTTCCGACGTGCAGTCGATGGCCGACTCCAAAACAATAATAGGCGACCCCATTGTTGTGGGCGGTCTTACACTCATCCCCGTATCCAAGGTATCCATCGGTGTAGGTATCGGCGGAGGTACTTACGGCAAGACAACACCTAACGGCGCAGGCGGCGGCGGAACAGGTCTTACGGTAACTCCCGTGGCATTTCTCGTTGTAACGGAAAGCGGCGAAACAAGACTTCTCAACGTCGGCTCCGACGCAGGAAGCGGTGCCAAGATAGCAGGAACCGTCAGCGATATAGACAAGGCTCTTGACGATGTTCCCGAAATCATCACCAAGGTGAAAGGAATATTCAAGAAGGATAAGGGCGACGCGGAAAGTACAGAAGCACCTGCGCAGGAAACGGCGGAATAGTTAAAACAAAAACGTTTTTCGGGTGTTCACTTAGATTTTTTATTACAATATTCAGATTTATACTGAAAGCACACTGCTGTGTGAGTACGTTTGCTTCAGGACAAAAGTATGAAATATAAAACACAAAAAACCGGCAAGTAAATTACCTGCCGGTTTTTCTGTTTATTCCTGTGTAAGACGCCCTTTGGCGCGTTTTTCATATATTCTTCGGCAGCTCGGTTACAAGCCCTTCTTTTGAAAGATGCTCGTAAAGACCGTAGTTTTCAACAGAAAACTCAAGTGTCTCACTGTCATAGTTTACGATGCATACAGCTGCGTTGGGAACCCAGGGTACATTTCCTATTTCAGAAATGTCAAGTCCTTTCCACACGCACGCCATAGACCTTATGGGTGTTGCGTGGGTTCCGATAAGAATGGTTTTACCTGCGTTTTCCTTTACAAGTCTTTCAACGGTGCTTCTTACTCTATCTGCAAGATGGCGTATGCTTTCGCCGCCGGGACAGGTGCAGTTGCCGAGGTCGTTTCTCCATATTCTGTACTCCTCGGGATATTTCACACCGATATCGTCAAACTTCATCTGTTCCCATACGCCGCCGCAGATTTCACGAAGACCTTCGTCGGGATTTACTGTAAGGCCGTGTTTTTCGGCAATGATACGAGCGGTGGAATAGGCTCTCGGAATGTCGCTGGCAAAAGCTATGTCAATATGTACATCTTTGAGAAATTCCGCCGTACATTCTGCCTGACGGATACCAAGCTCTGTAAGGTCTGACGGATATTGCCCGTGAAACTCACCAAGCAAGTTTCCTTCACCCTGCGCATGGCGTACGACGATAACTTTTGTATTCATAATAAGCACACCTCTTCTAAATAATTGAACGCATGGCGACGGTAAGTTTTACATCGTCTGGCGTAAATCCCGCTTCGGCAAGGGAAAGAGCCGAGGTTTCGTAGGCAAGTCCCGGAGTGTTGTTTTCAGCAGAAAGATGGGACAGCACTATTTTTTTTGTACCGCTTTCAACAAGCTTCGGAACAAACTCTGCACAGGCATCATTGGAAAGATGCCCATTGTCAGACAGAATTCTCTTTTTTAACGGGAACGGGTATGGCCCTTCCTTCAGCATTTTGATGTCGTGATTGGATTCCAGAACCACCTTGTCACAACCGAGCAGATATGATGTGATTTCGTCCGTCAGATGTCCAAGGTCGGTTGCGAGAGCAAACCTTGTTTTATCGGCAAATGTAAAGTGATATCCAACGCTTCCTACGGAATCGTGGGGTGTTGCAAATACGTTTGCTTCAAATCCGTCAAAAATAATTCTTTCGTTAGGATTTCGTACTACCGCGTGACCGGAATACAGTTCGTCAAGGGGCATCTCAAAGTAAGATGCCGAGCGCTCGTTTATGTATATGGGAATGTCAGTGTGCCTCGAAAGAACACCGAGCCCCGATACATGATCGGTGTGCTCGTGGGTTACAAGAACCGCTTTTATATTGTTTATACTTGTGCCGATGTGCTCAAGAGCAAGGCATATCCTTTTAAAGGATACGCCTGCATCTATAAGGATTTCTTCGTCACCGTATTTAACATATACGCAGTTTCCCGACGAACCTGAGAAAAGGGGAGTTGCTTTGAACATTTTTATATTCCTTGTATCAAAAGAGATTTAAAAATTTTGAGAAAAACGGGTTGTTTGCAATAAGCAGAAGATAGGTGTAGTCGCACAATACAACAAGAAGGAACGGGCAGAAGATCACGATAAAATTCTTTATGGTTTTCTTTTGTCTTTTCAATTTTTCTTCGTCGGCATCCACACCTTTTTCCTTGGCTATTCCGAGAAGATTGTTGTACCTGTATGCAAGGAAAATATATATGCAGACAGAAATCGTTGCCAACACCTGATATATTGCCATAATGGGCATAAAGCGCAACTTCAGCGCAAGGATGTAAACAGAACCCGCAATACAGGTGTTTAAAATCAGCAGCAAAAGATATTTCAGTTTTCCCATAATATCATATTAACCTGTCAAGACAAACGGCACCGTATTTTCTCACCTTGAGAACATATACGTTTCCTTCGCCGAATACTGCCTCGAGAGTCTTTTTGTAGGCTTCAACGAGTTCTGTGGGAACGAACGCCTGAATTGTTCCTGCAAATCCGCCTCCGTGAACACGGTACGCGGCGTTTTCGTGTCCGTCAAGCACCTCAGCCGAAAGAGCCAGGGCAAGGGAAAGTCCCTGTTCATTCACATTCTTTACCGTATAGACGTTCTGAAGCATTGTGAAGGAAGAGATCCCCGATTTCCTTATGCCTTCGAGGAATAAGAGGAGATTTCCGTCGGCAAGAGCCTTTTTCTGCTCTGTTACTCTTTGGTTTTCGTTAAAGAAGTGCATACTTCTCATAAGACACTTGTCGCCAAGCTCGCTTCGGATTTCCTTTGCCTTTGAAAGAAGTTCTTCTTTTGTGGATTCCCGCAAGAATTCCACACCGAGGAATTTCGCCGTTTTTTTCATATCTGCAGGCACTGAAGCGTAGTCTTCGTTCAGGTCTGCGTGATTGCCTCCCGTGTTTACAATACAGAGGTTAAGTCCGTACTTTGTAAGGTCAAAGGGAAGTTTTTCGACAACAGGATTTTTGGGGTCGGCAAAGTCTATGGCAACGAAGCCGCCCACAGCGCATGCCACCTGATCCATAAGACCGCAGGGCTTGCCAAAGTGCACGTTTTCGGCATACTGGGAAATCTTTGCAATTTCCACGTTGTCAACGCTTCCTCCGTTGTAGAAGTGAGAGAGCATATTTCCTACCATGTCCTCAAAAGCCGCAGAGGACGAAAGCCCCGAGCCTTTAAGAACGTTGGAGGTCGTATATGCACAGTAAGAGCCGATATTATACCCGTTTTTCTTGAAGCCGTCAAGAACGCCTCTGATGATTGCGCTTGCCTTGTAGTTTTCGCTTTCTCTTACGGTTTCCACATCGGAAAGACAAACCACATCTTCGGGAAATCCTTCGGATTTTATGGAAACACAGCCGTCGCTTGTGGTTGCGGCAACGGAAATAATGTCAAGACTAATGGAGCCGGCAAGAACTTTGCCGTGGTTGTGGTCAGTATGGTTGCCTGAAATTTCGCTTCTGCCGGCAACCGAGAAAAGACGCACGTCACCGCACACTTTTGTGCCGTAGTTTTGTTCAAAGCCGTCAGCACACGCAAGATATCTTGATTTTACTGCCGAAAGATCGCAGTCTGAGCCGTAGAGCTCAAAAAAAGCCTTGTCAAATTTACCGACCGAAATGGCGGATTTCAATTCTTGTATATTCATATGGATTCACTCCGTAATCATTTCAACGGATGCCCCGAAGGGCATCCGTTTTTATGGGTTGCAATCTGTCAGTCCTTGAAGAATGCGACGAACGCGTTATATGCAGACCATACATCTGTCTTGGCTACAACTTCAACGGGTGCGTGCATGGAAAGAACGGGCACACCCACGTCAATAACGTCGATGTTGAGCTTTGCGAGAATCAAGGCAACAGTACCGCCGCCGCC